>Ga0049105_1000319_pt1 | contig 15353 bp, 6 predicted proteins | sample WorMetvaBAHAMAS1_FD_61260 | JGI IMG/M metagenome (GOLD analysis project Ga0049105, IMG submission 61260) | Worm MetaG Olavius vacuus BAHAMAS.1 | ecosystem: Host-associated > Annelida > Digestive system > Unclassified | place: Germany: Marburg | collected 2013-04-09
GTAGTTAGTTAGACACGGAACAGGTCATTTCGGAGACGACGACCTATTCTGTGTCGGGTGTCGATATCAGTTCAATTCAGTTGTACCACTACCAGTGCAAATGACTACCTGAATCTTGCCAGGCAATCAACTGCATTGGTACTGATAACGAAAAGCAATGAACTAAACAAAGCATGCACTCAGTAACCAAAAACACGCCCTATCTAACACTGACAGATAAATCTAAAGCTACAACTAAGCCCTGGTTTAGTCGCCTGCTACGACATCCAGCCATAACGGAGTGAGTCTATTCAACACACACACAGACATGCTTAGGCGGGGCGGGGCGACTAAAACTTCGAGACATATGAATAAGTGGCACAAAAATGCAGGGGTGGATTGCGGCACAAGCTTCTATGGACAGCCAAAAACACATTTACTGCAATTGGAGGCATTTTTTACGTTGTCTTGTGCTAAGCTGAAGTGCATAGGCCTGCTGTGTAACTTATTCTATCTCTTGCAGTGTCTTCTTTCATACACTATGCCTTAATCCACTACCAACCTATAACTTCTAACAAACGCAAGGTTTAGTAACCACTTCCCTCCGTTTTCTCGCAGACATACGCATAACAGAGTACAAGGTTACGCTGTCATTACGATAAATGAAAACATAGGAAAAATGCCAAAATCGCACACACAAAATCATATAACCATGGGCGCTCGCAGGATTTTTTCCAGGGGTGGGCAATTAGGGATCTGGGGACGAAAGTCCCCCAGTGGATACAGGGATGGATCCGGATGGGGATGTGGAAGCGAAATGCCATAAGCCGACGACAGGTTGTGAAAATAATGCATAAATAATTCAACTACTGAGCGTTTTGCAATGCACAAAACACTTCACATGTCCAGAGGGGGGAGGGGGTTGAGGCAAGTGCCCCCCCATCTTGCCCATGCCTGCGTGCGCCCATGCATATAACCTAAGCATACAACCTAAGAGTGAGAAGCAAACAAAACAGTTAACCTCATACACATACGCTAATATTTTTGGAACAGGCACATAAAACATCAATGCTATTGTAAGACGAAATGCGCATACACATAGCACTCTGCTTTTCCAGCTGATTCCGTGTCTCGCAATTTCCACCCCTGAATTTTTGTGCTGCTAATTCCTTTCTCTTAGTTTCATCTCGCAGTTTCAGCATCCCCGCTCAGGCCTACGTACTTACCAACGGACCCACGCGGGGCTGTAAGTAAGTAATCTCTTTTAGCACGGGTCGTTAGACTGCTTTATTGTTAACAACGGTTCTGTCGGTCTGTCCGCAGCCGCCTATCTGTCAGAAATACTCGTGAGCCACGTCGAAATGGTCCAAGATAACGAAACACATTTTGCACTAGACAACAGAGCGATGTTTCGAATTCGTTGATGCCAAATTTAATTTCGTGGTATGAAGTTTCGGGATTCACCCGAATGAGTTTGTTAATAAGAGGCCACCCCCAAAAAAAGTGTAAATTTGACCAATAACATAACTTGCAAATGGTAAGAGATATGATGTTAGTATTAATGACTAACAGGAAGACGCATATGGGATTTCGATTGGAACCGGTGCATGTGTAGCATTTGCTATGTTGTTTTTGCCTATTTTACATAAAACACACTTAACATCAGCCACAAAAAAAGTAAGTAATTGACGTTACTGCTAGCATCGGGTGAATATCTTGCGTCATTGAACAGTAAGAGCACTTATGCAACATTTTCAGCATCAAAAAGTTAGCAGACAGCAATCAACTGCAGGCAAATATTGAGTACCTGATTCGGTTCAGTTTGACTAGGGCCAAATTACTGATGTTCTTGAACCGGTCCCAGTCATTTGTGGCTGGACCATACTATCACTGAAAATCGGTAACCTTGAATGACCTTGAACGGCCTAATGGCCGCTGCTTTGCGTTATTTGACAAAATTCGGCAGCTTTGGGGCCAATTATGTAAGCAATTGGAGAAGGTGGCAACAGTGCAATGCATTGCAACTTGAGGCCACCCGATGTCGTGCCAGTAATTCTCGGCTGTTTTGGCCAGAATTGTATTGCACATGCACATAAACTGCTTCTGGCTAGAATTCTGACATCTCCATTATGTACGTTTATTCGCAACTCTGGGAGAAAAGAAAAATAAAATAAAAGCAGAATAATGAACATACAGACGGAGGCAGACAGACCTACTACATAAAACTAGCTTATACTATTACCCTGAAAACTAACGGTTGTAAGTAACATCGACAAATGTAGCAAAAACACACCCAGTATCAACATTGCTACCAACAGGCAAATCATAACTAAGATTCAGCAACCCAGATTTCCTTATAGAGGCAATCAGACAATGTTTCTCACTGTACAGATAAAAAACCTGTCATATGTACCACCTAATTCTAAGAGTTGGAGGGAGCGACCATATATCAAATTTGGGCAGGAGATAAGCCTATCATTATGCTTCCAACGCGTGTTTCAGATTTTAAATAGGTTGCTTTGTTTAGAAACTACAGTGCCTTAATCTGCCTGTAAATGCCACATTTAGGCCAAATTTGCACTTTTTTGTCTCACTTTAAATTTAGGCGCGGGGTAAGCAAAATGATGTTTAAGTAAATTTTTAAAGTTCAACCTAGGGTCAAACCTCTCATATAATTTTGCCACGTCACCACTGCATGGGGTTCAGCCACGGTTTTTCTAATGTTTAAAAAATAAAACAGACACAAAACATAAGACCTCCCGAGTCACGGCTATTGTCAGCAGCCTGATAATAAGAGTGTTGTGTTATTACTTGTAACAAATTAACAAGATAAACAAAGTGTGGAGTGTTGAAAAGCTATTAGCTAAGTGAAACAATGCAGAGCAGAGAAAACACTCGGTATTAACAATAACAACTCAACCCGACATACAGTAACCTCATCTCCATGCACAAACGACAGCAAAGCTTAATAACAGGCCTACAACACCAACTGTTAACCACACAGAGACGTTTGTGAAGCATTGATGTAGTCCAAGTATGAACAACTGCCAGTGAGCCGGATTATGAGAATGCTTGAATAGTCTTCTGGAACGACGAAAAAGACGAACTGCAGACGACGTCTCGCCAATCTGCTTGTATGCATCTGACAACATATGACAACAGTTGCTTACTGCTCGTTTTAGTTCTTTTTTCAATTAGATAAACTTCCATTCTAGTCTTGTGAAGTAAGCAAAGCTAGTGATGGATCAGTTTTTGAATGCATGTTAATATAATAATATTTGCACATAATATCAGATCGTACTTTATAGCAACACATTCATGTAAATCAGTTAACAGATCTGACGAAAAGGTCTGCTAAAAGTTAGCAATGCACCTGCTAAGATGTTGAAGTATGTAATGTGCGCACGGTTACTGTCTCCAACTGATTGCGGCACCGAATCAGCCAAGCTTCGTTCAGCATCAGCCAACAACTTCATTGCTCTATCAGCATCACCATGTTTATAGCACAGTGCTCCAATGTACCGCATCCAAAATCCAAGCTTCACGACAGCAACTGGTGAATCATGATAACCAATCTTGTCACAGAAAGCAAATGGCATAGATGATTCAAGCTGCGGAAAGAGCACTGAAACTTCGACAGGAGAAAACATAACATCAACGTGCGAACTTGTGTGATGCCACAAAGCCAACAGCTGATCTGAAAACGCCATAGGACCATTTACAGAGTTCTCAGTGAAATTCTGTCTTGAAACGTCACTGAAGTCTGCCGTGGCTAGTAACATTTCGATGTAAGAATTTGCTTCTCCATAGCATTTCTTTTGTAGTAAGAGCTGTACAAGGTGCAGAGTACAAGACGGCATATTATTGCCAGCAACAGCCTCTAACATGCAGAGTTCAGCTTTCTCTGTATACTCTGCCCAACAACGACCTGAAGAAACTGTGTATGCCTTCGCTAAATACATAGTTCCAAGGCTTGAATTTATCCATGCAATTAAAGGCTTCACGTACAAATGGTGGGAAACTAGCGAGTCGCTGCGCAAATGATTCAGCATGTCGTGGTGCTTTACTATCAGGTGATCAATGAAAGCGCCTGCATGCAGATACTGGAAGAGCTGAATGAAAGACATGAAAACAGAGTAAGCAAACAGAGCTTTCAAATGACAAGCAACACTGCGGGTAAGATCGGAACTTGTGCATGTCAATGTCTGCCAGATTACTTCAGCCTTCTGCTCAACAGCTTTTAGGCCAGTAACTGCTGCTTCCAACCACGAAATATCACAGACCGATCTATCACAGCTGCAGAGAATGTTCACGTCAGGCATAAAATAGTGCGGAAAATGTCTTTTACCAAGAAATATATGCAGTTTCTTAAGTGCACGTACATAATATTCAATGACTGATTTTTCCCTCCAATCATCTGCCACAGATATCTCATCTAAACACCAGAACAGGGCATATTTAATCAGAAGCTCTTGTAAAACACAGCAACACATCAGACGGTGTTTGAAGACAAGCTGCAACAGCAGCTGATAAGCAATCTTAACTTCAACACTAACACATTTCATCAGCACATCCTCAGCAGCAACGAAGTCTAACTTCCACAGCAAATGTTTCTGCAACTCGGTGGTAACGCAACACTGGGAAATACATTTTGGCACAAAATAAACAGAAGATGTAGTCACAACATTTAGCACATCATCACTAATCCACGGATGACATCCTGACAGCCACTTTGCAGCACCAGCAGGCCAGCAGTCACTGGCTATAGCAACTGTTGTTTCTATTGCTCTGTGGTCAAAAACAACTGGAAGATCAATGACTGGACTATAACAAAGCAAAATTCGCCGAGGAAAACTGCCTACTGGCAAGTCCCACGACAGAAAATACTGAGCAGTATTAATATCATTTGCCACTAAAACTTTGGCTGTCAGGCCAAAACTACCAGCTTCTATCAAAGCACGAGTATCAGCTGTTGGGCTAAGGCATACTGCAGAATCACTGCTCGCGGCCGTACCAACATTCTTGCAAACAAATCTCAGCGCTTTATCTTCGTCGATATTTGACGACAAACTTTCGTCCTCGACAACAACACTGTTCCTATGAACAAACAAAGCGTGACAAGACGGATAACTGCACGCTAGTTCCAACTCAGACTCCCGACAGAGATGCGGCGAACACGAGTTGAACGAATCGCCGTACAACTCCAAACTAAATCTGCTATTGCTGAAAAACAAACCGGAGATAATGCTGACATTTTCAAAATAAGTGTCAAACAGATTTTGTGCATTCATACTCCATAAAAACTTCCTCACATGTTACGTTATATTTATCCGAGTGCAACTTCTATTCTATCTAACCGGAAATAAATTGCGTGACTGTGTAAACGAAGACCGAGAACTCAAACTCAATGTGCGGACTGCGGAGTGCGGACGCGTCCGCTTGCAGACGCAAATCCGCCGGATTTTTTTTATCTACGGAGTGCCAGTGATGACGAATCTGTTGCGCACGAAAATACGGAATACTAGTGTAATACTGTATTACACTAAGTTATCGACTGCAATAAGTCGTCCGGACAAATTATCGACCTCGATAAGTTGTCAATATAAGTTATCGACACCACAACACTGTGTCTCAGAGAAGACGTGGTACTGGTGTCGAACTTTTTGTAATAACTTCATCAACTGTTAACCGATTTCGAAAATTCTTTCGCTGTTGGAAGGAGCAAAAAATTATCTATAAAATAGATATAATATTTATCGGCATATAGCCTTGTTGCACTACTTTGTGAAACATAAAAGTTCAAATATGTTGCGATTGCTCTACCATTTCTTGATGACACAGCTGTGTCAAACTTTCATAACATTGTGAATTGTTAACCGATTTGAAAAATACATTCTACGAATTTGGAACATTGTTTCACTGTTTCAATGACCGCTCACTCAATTAGCATATTGTTAGAGCTCAAAATGGCCTTCTTTGGCCGGTACACAGGCGCGAAGACGCGCTCCCCATCAATTGCGGTATCAACTGCACTCTGTTGAAGGCCGTGCTAAATGTTCAACGGTTCCTCAAGATCAAAGAGCCAAGCCGCCTGCTCAACATCGTGAACTCGTGACTGATACACGCGCGACTAGACAAGGCAGTAAATAAGTAAGTAAAAAATATGTTTATTTAAGTTTTTAAAGATTTTTTAATGGTGGAGTTGACAGCTTTGTCATTAAGGAGTTACTTTTGCGAGCAGAGACAGTAGACAGACAGTTTGAACGTCTGATAAAATGTTTTGTTACTGCACAGTTGCACTGCATTGTTGGTTTTTCACAGTTTGATGTTTCATTTAAACGTTGCAGACGATACTGATAACGTATAAGCTGCTGTTAGTATTAACTCAGGCCTAATTCGCTATGCGAGCCTGACAGTTTGCTAGAACGGCTTACATCTTGCACTGACGCACCTATCGTGTTTTCAACAAATAATCCTAAAATAACTCATAGCAGTTGCGGTGCGTTTTCAGCTCAGCTGAACTAATAGCATAACTGGTCAAAAGTTGTCGGTCTATGTATCTGTCTGTGTGTATGTGTGTTAACCAGGGAGACTGAAATCAGATCCGCTATAGACTTGTCATCCTGCATGCACAGACCTACTTATGAATTCTGATCACAAACCAAAACTAGGTTAGTCTGATGTAGTTTACTGGGTTTACATGTATAGCCTACGGGTCATCATAAAAATGCTTATATAGGTGTGCTGCCAGCTGAACTCCACATCCATTGGGCTCCTTGTTTTAATTCAACAGCACATAAAACGTCAGTTGAGCCGGAATATCTATCTCAGCGTAGCAGCATAAACAAAATATGCCTAGTTTATATCAAACAACAAATAAGTTAAACTCGCGATTAAATTAACCATACATAGCCTAAATTAACATATGGATCTGTCAAGTGTTAATAACCTGAACACAACATTTAGGCCTAGCTTCGATAATCTAACTGCTCGCAGCACACTAATAGTCTACAGATCGTTGTGACGAAATTATTGGTCCCGTTCTGAGATGCTATCGAAGCAGTCTTATGCTCTTTTTTGTAAACGCTCCCATCCATTCGCCCAGTCTTGTCGATCTGTCACTCCGAAGTGATTCAAGTTAAGCCAGATTGATCTGCCTCGACGCTAAGCGGCGATACCGAGACCTTTAAATCACTGCACTTTCATTCATTTCATTTCATTTATTCATTCATTTCATTTCATTCATTCATTCATTTCATTTCATTCATTCATTCATTTCATTTCATTCACCTGTCCTGCAGGCTTGCATGCATGCAAGCAATGGCGCAAACTGGCGCTAGCATTTGGTATATGTTACGGATACTATAAACAGCAAATATACTGTATAATTTTTTTATAATTTTTACTGTATGATTTCTTACTTGAGTATTTACTTACGTAATTACTTATTTACATAATTAGTACATCCGGTCCCCTGCGCAACAACGGACAGTAGGTTTCTCCAGCGTAAACGGTCGACCACCATCGCGTTTGCGTCGCTCCAGCCGCGTTGACGAAGAACGGATCATTTTCGGATTTCTGGCGTTTGTTTTCAATCAGCAGAATCGTCGTTCGTTAGCGGGGTCAGAGCAGACAGCAGCACGGCGTCCTGCCGGAGTCGAGCGAGGTCTTACTCTCGTCGCTGACGGGCTGCAGCGAGTTCGGCATCATGCTGGCGTCGATCTCGGCACCGCTGAAGTAGATGCGGATGACGAGCAGCCAGAACTCCTTCTGTTCGCCGCGGTTCCACGTGTACGTCACCTCGTGGTTGCCGTACTGGTTGCCCGAGTACATCCGCACTGGGACCGTCTCCGTCGATATCACTTCGAGGGCTGCATTAGCACATCACGTCGTGTAATATCATCATAGCCAACAATCGTCTAATAAGCAACCAATGTATGTCGTGACATTTTTACAGAGTGGTCCAGAAAAAATGCACAAAGTTTAATGCACCGTCATTTTGCTACCGGGCAGGAAAATTAACTAATAATTACTCGATTATCATTAACGATTAAAAATTTTTAATCGTTAAATTTCGATTAAAACCACATTATTAAGGTAACATTGTAAAGTGAACGACTCCAGTTCAGCTGGATATAGGACCTGTTGTCAACAAACAATCTCTTCCTCCGGAGACCGTCAACATCATAGTTTGTCTCAGAGACTGAATGAAAAACATTAACGAAACGAAAAACCGTTTCTTGGCCAATCTGCAATGCTTGCACTTTTTATTAAAATTAACCACTAATTAGTCGTTAATTTTTGACAAGTTAACTACAAACATTTTTCATCGTTATAGCAGACCTACGTGTATATACAACATTTTACATAATAAATCGGCGTGCCAGCGGAGAGCGAGCGCCTCGGCTGAATCCGCCACTGAGATAGACATAAGAGACCTGGATCGACCATCCGTAGCCAGTCGATGGCGCGCCTCATCGTCTGAGACATGGACTCGAAGAGCGGAATGCCGAATATTCCGCCGGAGCTGAGCATCGACGGCTCAAACGTGACGTAGTTGACCACCAGAGGTCGCTCGATGACGACGTCTCGACCGTCGAACGGCTTCACGAACCCGATACGCAGGACGCGGATGTAGCGAGTGGTGTGTCGGCCGGACTCGACGAAGAACGACCTCTGACTATCCATGCTGCCGAAGTCTGCTCACAGAAGTCAGCACCGGCGTCAGCGGAAGGAATCGGCAAACTGATATGTATTAATCGCACCGCATGCATTATTTGGCAGGACATCGAACCGATCGATGCGGCATGGGAATACGCCTGCCTGAAGACACTGGACAGATAAAGAACGGAAAAAAGAACTGCCTGATTTGCTAGTCAGCTGCATAGACCAGTGGCGTCGCCAGCTATGGGACACTGGGGTACGTTCCCCCCTCGACTTCCAAATCTGAGAGCCAACTATCCAAGTATTGTGTAGTCCGCGAGATCAGCTGATGCAGATGTCAACAACTCACAGCTCTTTCGATCACTACTGCATTAGTCACAAAACTATTAGTCATCGAGCAGCTGCTGCACCCGGCCCCGAAGTCCACAGTAAGTGCCCCATGACATAATTTCAATCTTTGCCCCTCCTCGCAACAAATCATGGCGACGCCACTGGCATAGACTAAAGTAAGGTCTAATTTTTCAGCGCCTTCGATTGAAGGAACGCGTGCAGCCACAGACTATCAGAAAGAAATCTCCTCGGCGAAGTGATGAAGCGTGAGTTGCAACTATGTTACATGAGGCCTACGACATCAATGACGACAGGAACACTCCGAGAGTGAAGACGTCCGTCACGGTGAATCCGATCCGGATCAGGGGTCTGGATCCTGAGTGCGGTGCCGGATGAATTCCAAAACTTAGTGAAGACTTTCTTCCTATGATAAATTTTTTTTATGAAGATCCGGTCAGTTTTTCAGAGATTATTGTTATCAAATGCCTGCCCTATCTGGCAATGTTGAAGAATGCTTTTAAAAAACTCCTACATCCGCATCCAGAAACGGATGATTTCAAGAATTTAATCACTTCTTCGTTGTCCACGGATACATCATCTCTGGTAAGAATCTCATGATAATCCGATTAGTAGTCTTTGACACTGCTATAGCAGAAAAACAAGAAAGTTCAGACTGACAAAAAACGTCGGGTGAAACATAAAATTAACCTCCTTGGCGGAGGTAATAAACCACTTCAGCATTCCAAGTGCGCATGCGCACTGTTGCTGCGGTTCTGCAAGATCAGAAATGGCCGTCGCCAAACAAATGTTTATTGACAATACGATGCGATACGAGATGAGCTTATTTAACGTGCAATCAAATCAGAAGCTCAAATCGACGAGTTTCGGCATCACACTGTACGGACTTTTTTGTTTTTAATTGCACCACTGCAGGGTTTTTATCTGCTGCTGTTCGGCTGCCTGTTGTTCATCACTGCTGTTCTAGAGAAAGACGAACGAAGGACTGAAAGAACAGCATTGACGACGTCATATAGTCGCAGAGTTAGCCTATACACGAGCTGCGTGACAGAGAACTACACTGTGTCTCAAAAAACATCCCCGACATCTAGCAGCGACTGCTTAAAACTAACAAAGCAGTGATTCAGCATTTGAGTGAAATGATGCTATTTCTGAACTACTGCTTTTTCCCAGGTAGTGCAGAAGCAGTAGTTTTTCAGTAAGACGTGTGCTAAACACTATGAAAATCCGACAATGCTTTCTCGCTTTACAACTAAGAATGTCGGAGATGTTTTTTGAGACACTGTGTACATGTAATTATCTTCTAAGAAGCGTCACAGGCACTGAACTCAACTGTTGTGTTGATGACGATGACGAATGGTAAATCCTGGCGACGCCTTGTTACTACAAGAATTTCCCTCGGTACAACATGACAAGCTATGTCCGACGAGCATTTTCGTACGCCGGCCCTCATACCTGGAACTCACTGCCAGAACATCTGCGACAAACCACTTCAATCGAACTTTTCAAGCGCTCTCTAAAAACGTTTTTATTCGGGCAGATATCGCGCTCAGCGCATTAGAGACATTCCTGTTCAATGGGCTATATAAGTTTACTTTACTTACTTACTCACTTACTTACTTACAGCAGCACAGAAGAAAGTAGACAGTTTGAGATAGTCTAGTGTATGCTGACCGGCTTCGTGTTTGAGCTTGTAGTCAATCGACTGTATGTTGGTGACGCGAACTCGCCGCTGAGCCTGGATCCAGTTGGCGGCCTTGCGCAGAACGGCGCCGAAGCACTCGAACTGCGGAACGGCGTACTGCGACGCGCCGGAGTCCAACCGCGCAGGAACAAAGTCCGCACATCCTTTACGCGAACGTTGAGAACAAAAAAAAACAATAATTAATTATTGCCGACAACAATTCATTTCCGATACAAAAAGTGTTGTCAGCACCTGTCCGCCCGTCTGTCTGTCAAACGCGTGCATTGTAACAAAACGGAAAAAAGATCTGTTCAGATTTTTACACCATACGAAAGATCACTTAGCCTAGTTTTCTCAGAGGACAAATGGTTGGTGGACGGCGACCACTTCTGCCTGAAATTTTGGGTCAAGCTGACCCCGTTGGAGCAAAAACGCCGAAAACGTCATCACCTGTTTAGCCTATATACTGGAAAGTGAACGAGCAGGATGTGACCGTGACGGCTGGATTTATGAAGTATGAATGCACGAAATGCGTTTTGACACAGTCTGAATTCTGAAAACACTCGCATTATCTCCCGCCTGTTTTCCGATAGGCCGAGCCAGTGCATTTTTAGGGAAAAACGCAGCGATTTACAGTAAAAATCAAAAGTTAACACGAATACAGTAGGCGACGTAGCCTAAATGCAAGCAACATACTGTACGTCTAGCTATGAGCATCGAGCAGATAGACATAGCATCAAGATGTCACTCGTTTCTGTATAAAGCTGCTCTGAGTAGAAATACTGTTGTAAAGTGTATAATATAGAGTAATTATTTTATTTGTTCTTCTTTCTTTCTAACTGTCTCTTCTCGTTCATTTTTGTTCTTTTTTGTTCTTTTTTGTCTGTTCTGTGTATCGTTTTGTATATGGTATTGCTACCGTGTTTATGGCGAATACAAATTTGGCCTACTATATGTAAGAAGTGTCTCAATATTAGTAAACGCTAAAAATGGAGCAATGCTCTTAAAGTGTAATTAACACCAGACAGTGGATTTTAGAAGTAAAGTAAACGACTAAACGTGGATTTGTACTGTATAGCGCCTCGTCGTGAACACACCTCTAAGGCGCTCAGGTATGGAACGCGTTCTCAAGGGATCTCACAGCTTTACCTGCACACCCCGCGTTCATCCGCTAACGGAATGAACCATACCTGCCTTTGCCTTCCCAGCCGAGGCTGGTACTCATTTACCGACCCCGGAGGGCTGGAAGGCTGAGTTGGCCTTCCATCGAATGATCGAAATGAAGCAGAAGACATTTTCTATCGCGGCTGTGATAATATGCATCATAAAATCGTCGAGAGTGACTGAGCGAGTAAAAACGAAAACGAACCGACCGATTTCTTCGCAGGCGGAGAAGCCGAGCTCGAAGAATACTCGAATGACGACGAGAAACGAGACGTTGAATTTGACGCTCTCGACCCAGCACGACTCGTCCGGGTCCACGTCCATGCCCCACTCGTGAAACTTCATCTCCTGGGACTCGATGTTCAGTATGCAACCTTCGCCACAACACCGGCAACATTTTACGAAACCAGGCGCATGCGATCAGGGGATAGTTACACCAGGGCCCCAAGTGGATCCAGAATTTGTCAACAATGCCTTAACTTTTGAAAGTTTTTCAAGTATCTTAATTGGCCTCCATTATTGAATTGCATTATTTCACGCTAGACGTCATAAATTTCCTTTGCATACTCCTCGGAATCCTTCCATTCAACAAGTTCAATGTCTTAGATCCTAGCCTACATTTCGGCTGCTACGATGTCCACAGGCGAATCCCAGAATAGGCTGAGCACGTCTCTGGCTACATTAACCCTTGTGAGAGGCACTTGCAGTTATCAACATTTAGTAAGCGGAAACAACATTTTTCATCACTTATTAACGACGTTCGTGCGCGATTAATTGCACATTTAAACATCTGTAATTCTATCAGCAAACAGTCAAAGGCTATGCGTATTGCTGCGAGCAGAGATGGTATAGAAGGAAATGGCTGCGTACCAGTGATTGAGTGTGTAGTATCTTAACAGCACATATACATGTGGATATGCGCTCTGACGATTTTTTGAGCTGAGGTCCACCACAACAACTAGGGGCCATCCTTACAAGCTGTTTAAACGCCAATGTGCCTGTACCGTCAAGTCCTCTTTCTTTACGGAACGGGTTGTTAATATCTGGAATTGTTTGTCTAGTAACACTGTTGATTTTTCTTCACTCACTGCATTTAAGCGCACAGTTAAATGTGTCGACTTCAGTGATTTTCTCCACTTTACATATATTTTTGCGTGCTGCTATTGTGAATTTGACGTTTGTTTTTCTTATGTTTTTATTTCATTTTATTTCTAGGGCGACTGTTAGTGCTGTACTTCAGCATTGTCGCACCTGCCATATGCTAGTTGCTCTTCTTGCACTTTGTGTTGTATGTGTTCCTGGCAAATAAATGATGATGTTCATTTACAGTGCCTCACGACGACGTGGGAGATTACTAATTGGTTAGGAAGAGCGACAGAAGAGCGGAGAATGATATAATCAATGCTGTGGCGCGTACCAGGCAGAGGTCTCTGACGCAGCTGGTCGTTGAAGCGACGTACGGCGTCACCGAAACTCTCAAACCCGCCGTGCTCACTTCGCGCCGGTACGATGTTGACGTAGCCGATCTGCTGAGGAGCAGCGACTTGGTCGCCATCGCGCGGCACCACCCACAGCCTCAATCACGTCCGCACAGCACAACAGTCGATAACTTCGTTGTTTTTTTCTCGTTAATCGCAATTATTACAATTTTTGACATTTCTCCGATTTCGGGCTAAAATCGACGTTAACTATATTCAACGATAAAGAAAGTAAGAATCGCGGAAACAGTATAGTGGTCCACCTTCACACCTGAAACTCACATTATTCCTACGCTTCTTATATGCTATTAGCCTCCGCCCATAATAAGCGGCGGAGGCATTATGCTTACCAGTCGCCCGTCCGTCCGTTGTCCGTTGGCGTGAAGCGATAACTCTTTACTCAATCGAGGGATGTCAGTGAAACATGACACAGGTACAATATTCATCATGGGAGTGGGCACTACTGAAAACGTACGTATCATAGACTATTTTTGCGTGTAATATTACACAAATTGTGTATCATTAAAATTAATTTATATATCTTCAAATGTGAAATTGTGTATATTTAAAGTTCATTGTCAGGAAAATTACTGTCACGTTACTGTCACCAGGTGTGAGATTTTAAGATTTTAATGCTAAATTATATCGCTTTAAAGAACGATGACTAGAAAAAGGTTATCAGTTTTTAAGGAGTGTATATCTATAATTTTTTCTTTGAATAGCCTATGGTACGTATTCAAGGTCAGAGTCAAAGGTCAAGGTCACCGTCAGACCGATTAACCTATAATCGTGGCGGCATACATCATACAGTCGACGCTGTTGCGTTTTTTTCTGCAGCGCCGTTTCTCTGCTCTGTATGCGGTGTTGCCGAGCGAAAGAAACATTCTATGTATTATATACGAATGCGCAGTCACCTGAGTGCCCGGATGTATATATTTCGCATGCGTCGCTTGGCGTGGTCGGCCTCGAAATAACAGGACTTGGTGGTGTCGACGACGCCATCCAGGCGACCTTTCACCTCAATACTCTCACACGTCTTGACTCGCAGATGTGTGTTCGACTTGAGCCAGTCGTTCGCACGCGACACCAACACGCTTTGTGGCAACACACAGAGACGCAATGCGATCCAGCAATGTTCACTATACCATTTTCAGCGTATAGCGAGAATTATAGTTCTCTCTATTTTAACGGCCCAATTAATTGTAATGCATTTTAGTGTATCGCTTTTATGTAATTAATGTCTTGTTTTGTATCTTAGTTGATAACTTGTATCTATAATTGTGCTGCTTAGGCCAACAACAACAACGACGACGACGACGACAATATTAATAGTCATAATCATCATCATCATCATCATAGTCCGGCAGTATTTCATTACTATATAATTTATTTATTATGAAATTGTACACAAAAAGTTATAAAACTATTAACTTAACTATTAAACGACATACAACACATAGTTTAACAGAAAAAATATTACTTAATTCCCATATAACCTGTGACATGTGACATTGTGATATGTATTTTGTTTTAGCTTTGCTTTGACTTTATTTTTTTCTTTTCCTTTTGTATATGCTATGCGTAAATGTGCTTCGTACATGGGTAGCCCGTTTCAAGCGGAGCTTATGCTCCTTGTGTACTACCTGTCACGCTATATCATGGTTTATTGACTTGTTGTTTGCTTATGACGTGTGTGTGGCGAATAAATTTGATTTGATTTTGATTTGATTTAAACTTCAGCAATATCTAGGCCTACTGAGAGTGGGCAGGGGCGGTGCTGGGCGGGGGGTCCAGGGGTCCGGACCCCCCCAGCCCAGACCAAGGCCACTTGTGGGAAGCGCCGAGATTCGATGATTTTTTTTTGGGGGGGGGAGGGTGGGGGAGGGCGAGGAGAGCTAAATCTACCCTTAAACCCTCCCTGCAGCACGGTCTCTGCGATAGCTGAGCTACTTGTATCATTATGACACAGCCATTTCCACTGATTTTGTGTTTCTGTCGGACTGCAGTAGTACCAAATTGATTGTAAAGGATGGGAC
>Ga0049105_1000320_pt1 | contig 15342 bp, 10 predicted proteins | sample WorMetvaBAHAMAS1_FD_61260 | JGI IMG/M metagenome (GOLD analysis project Ga0049105, IMG submission 61260) | Worm MetaG Olavius vacuus BAHAMAS.1 | ecosystem: Host-associated > Annelida > Digestive system > Unclassified | place: Germany: Marburg | collected 2013-04-09
GCGATTTCGTTCCAACGGGGGTCGGTTGACCCAAAATTTCAGGTAGAAGGGGTCGCCCCCCACCAACCATTCTTCTTCTCAGAAAACTAGGATAAATGTTCTTTCGTATGGTGTAAAAATCTGGACCGATCTTTCTTCCATTTTGTTAGGGATCACGAGTGTGACAGACAGACAGACGGACGGACAGACGGACAGACAGACAGAATTCTCATCGCTAGACCGCGTCTGCATTTCATGCAGCGCGGTAAAAATCGTCCCCGAAATGATCTATAATGTGTCGAGTGGGACGTTAAGCCTCTACTGTAACACTACTACTACTACGAATTGGCGCAGCGGTGTAACTGGAATGAGAGCGGGCGACACGGCGAGCAGCATGGCGGCAACAGTTAGTGCGTATTGCATCAGGCCGTGGTGAAGTCTTGCGTCAGCTGTACCGCTGCCTTCGCTGTCGTCGCGCCTCGGGCGTCCAGGCCGTAAAACTTAATCGTTGTTTCTCTCGGCGCAGCTTTGTGCTTTGCTCGCAAAAAAGAGCGCGCGACTTGCCGTCTGTTTGATGCCAGACTTGCTGCAGACCTGCCAACGTAGCTGATTGGGGTCATTTTACCGTGTTAAGTAGTAGAATTAATTTCGGACGAGGACGGTTGAGAAACACTGCCGGTAGCCGGTACTGTCCTTGACTGGGTCGATCTGCGGGACCAATGTTCAATGCTCCGCTCGGCGCTAGCGAGCACTATTTAAAGCGGCACCAACTGAAGCACGGGCGTTCTGATGCTGATGTCTGCTGTTGTCGAGAGGTGATTGATAAGTGTCCCATACGAGCAAGGTGCGACGGCGGATATTCGTAGCGGTGGAGTGCGGAAGATTCCACTGTGCTATTAGTCTGAGACTGGGCTGCTGCTGCTGCAAGCCTAGCTGACAGAGAAGTGATGTGTCTGGCGTGTGCAATAGAGCAGCGACGCGCGCCGAATAGCGGCAGGATGCATCGTCGTGGTCAGCATGTAAGTGTTCTTTAACTGTGGTTTAATTATAAGGAGAGCGTCGTATGTTACTGAGGATTGTGAACATGTTCATTTTTTTGCATAATTCTATCATTATAAATCTGTTTATTGGTTATTTTGTGACCATTTGCGACCACAAATGAAGTGATTTCTCAAGTCGAAAGCATTGTGTAAGTGACCGAAGTTGTGCTGTTTCTCGTGCTCCTCCACTCCATTAGACAACATCTGAGTAGTGATGGTTGGAGGATAAGAGTGCAGATTATCAGAATGATTATCAAGAAGTATTCTGCAGCTGTGCATAATTACTTGCACACTTAATCATGTGAGCAGTTGTTACGTGTGAACTACTAAGGCTAGTTGATTGCTGCGGCATAGTTTAGGTTTTTGTTAATTTTGATGTGCTTTTTCTGGAGGCATTTTTGTTTCATGATTACTTTTTTGTAATTTTTTTGAGTATTTTTTCTTGGTTGCTAATGAATTTGGTTGTCAGTGCAAATGCAGTTGATTTCCCGGAAACAGTACCAGTAGTCTCCAAAATGATTTGTTATGTGTGCTATTGTGCAAACACTGAAGGCTGTGACTGGCAGTGCACATCACCTACTGTTGCACTACAGGAATTGCATGCAGCACTGAGTGCAGTAGGAAATTTGCAATGAGCTGTTACGTGATTCCATCATGTTGATGATACACATTTTCACATTCACATTTTCAGGATAATAGTCTATCATAATCATAAAAACTACGGGCTTTACAAATGTAAAACCTGTGTTTTTGGCATACTGTGTTGTATATTAAATTTGGCTGAAAAGAAGTGCATGTTAGGTACTTAACTGTAAGTGCTTTGTTATTGCAGATTGGTGCTGTCTCAAATAGCAAAGAGGTCGGTTGTCTCCCATTCACTTATTAGCTTTGATGCAAATAATTTCCATAATTTTTATTGATATAACGAAGAAATGTCTTGAAAAACAGATTATGTTTTCGCTGAACTGTTGATTCCATTTTTCATTGCAATATATAGAACATATACTTTTGGCATTGGGAGTAACTGAATAGGTTGTAAAGTTTATTGTGTAGTTGCTGGCATTAAACTTTTGTAAGATATTGGTGCCTGGATGGACACGTTGTAAAATTCTTAACTGTACAGTTGTTAAAGCTGCACAATGATGCCTGCTTAAACTGTTGTCATGTGTAGTGTATTTCAAATTTTATTGTTATTATTGTATGTGCATAGATCAAAGCAACATTGTTGCTGTAATGCTGTAGATGAACTGTACAGAAATGATTTCACACATCTGCAGTTGTAACTAGCACAGTCACATATTTATCTTCAAAGGATGCACAGAGTGGCAGCATTTTTAGTTGTCATTCATACATTTTCTGGTTGTAACTAAGCATAATGTAAACTGGTAGTTATTGTTCATTGTGTTTGCATGTTTGCTAGACTCTCGATCTGCTAATGGAAATTTTCCTGCAGAACAATTGTCTAGAGCACATGTTTCAAGTGATGAGTTATCATCCCAAGTATCTTGAATGCTTCATCAGGATACAACAGTATCTGATGTATGGTGACGGCCCACTGCCTTTCACCTACCGACATTACATTGCAATCATGGTAAATCTATCTGTCCAGATTTGCTTGCTTGTTGATAAATGTAATAGAATCAGTATTTATGTAGTGTCACAAAAGGGAAATGTAACAGTGCTTGCATCTTTGGGTGAGGCTTTTGGAAAATGTGTATTTTTGGAAGGAAATAGTTTATTTACTTGTGTATGGCCTGTCTTTAAAAGCAGCTTTGAATCAATATCACTTCAATGAACCTTCACCTGGGACCTGAGTGATGTCTGTTTGATGCCTGCCAACAGCTTAGTTTCAGAGTACAGCTGTTTGCATTCAGGAAGGCACTGCACTTCAGTAGCTTTTCAGAATATTATATTGAGGTTGAATTTATTTGAACAGAAATTATTTAGTAGAGTCTTAGCTTAACAAGCAGCGGTTGCTGTTGGTACATTGAATACACTGATATATAAGCAGCAAGTAAATGTCGGTCATTGAATGACGTTGTGTGCATCAGGCAGCTGCACGGCATCACTGCTCTTATCTTGTCAACTTACACTCCACTGAGTTCTTGCTACAACATGGTGACGAGCAGTGGTTGAAAGGTGTGCAGCATGTCCCAGCCAAGCTGCAGAGGCTGAATGAAGTGAACCGCATCCTCGCTCATCGGCCTTGGCTCATCACCACCGACCACATTCAGGTGACAGTCTTTAATCAAAAATTTTTGTTTTAGTTTTGTCGTCTTTTCAGGTTTGCAGCTTAGTTGCTAAGGTGATTGGCTGTCAGTCACCCAGGCTACTTGGGTTTAATTTTGTCTGGGATCGATAACAGTGCACGAGGAAGGTCATCTGGTCAAAATTGTTTCTGTGCTTAAAAGAAAACTTCACTTTGCATATGGTCACATCCGAGTTGTTGACATTTTACAAAACTGTGTCAGATTCATGAAAGAAGTCAGTCATTGAAGAGTGTGATACTTATATGTGTCTCGTTATCTTCTGTCAGTTTCCATTTATTGCAAACAGCTGACGGCACTTTTCAGTGTCACGCATTTCTGTTAAGACTCCGATAATGTGTTGGCATATTTTGCACGTGTAAGAAGTTTTGGCAGATAATCTTTCTTGACATAGAGTTATTTGTACAACAGTGGCAGTCAGGTCTGCATCCTCCATGTGAGATTCTGTTGCCTTAATAACTGACTTTATCTGCTCTTTTTCTGCAGAAAATTGCATGTATCTTCCTTTATTGTGAGTGTGAAGACACAAGTCTGTTACCAGCACTGTTTGTTACTGTTAGTTTGTCTGATGTAGTGTTGTATTGTGTACTGAAGCTGTGCACAGTCATAAGCACACTTAGATGAGCAGTTCTTCGGTTTTGTCACACTGAGCCCATTTCACTGTGCATAGATTTATTTTGTGTTTATCTGTGTGTATTTTGTGTTTTTGTTTCATACTGTATAGTTGTTGTATTATTGTGAGCTCGGTGGGGTGGACCTGATGGGATTGAAGTCTAATCCTTAGGACTTATTTTCCTTCGGTGCTTTCACAATGTTTGTTGGGTCACTTGACCCATAAAAACCCATCCCAATATGACCTGTAATGTATATGTTGGAACATTGAATCTTGATCTATCTATCTATCTATGTCTAATGTAGTGATTAGAGTGACAGTGTCACTGCAGAGACGCAAGAGTGATAAGCGAGTCATAGATGTTAGTGTCAACATGCCAGTACATAGTTTACATATACAGTTAACATTCTCATATTGCATATGAGACTTTGTTGACTGGTACAGAGGTTGGTACAAGGGAGTGAAGACTGTCAGGACAACTGGTCAATGTCGGAGCTGATGCATGCCATTGTTCTGCTGGCGCACTTTCATTCACTCGCAAGCTTTGTGTTTGGCTGCGGAGTAACGAGCGAGACAGATCACCCTGACGGACACGTGTACACTGCGACGACCGACGAATATAACGACGAACACAGCGACGTGGAACATGACACTGCAGTCAATGGCCATGCCAGTATCAGTGCTGAGGTATCACACCGACTCTTCTGTGTTAGACCAGTATATATCACGTGTAGCTTTTCTGCAATTATATTCACATATTCTTAGTTTGTTATAATTGTGCCACTGCCTCCAGTAAAGCAGTGAAACTCTGTCTCATTCACTATAGTAAGCAAGAAAATGACCAAGAAGTAGAATAGGCTGAAGGCACTGAATTGTGTGCCGGCTGGGGCATATATTTATGTCATCGTGGGTGCTTCATGTGCAAATCACAACCAGACATTCTATAGCAGTAATAGTCCACAAGAGAGTACAGTAACAGTGGGTGGATTAACTTACTAATTAGTCATTGTTTTCTTATAACTTTATCTCTGCTATATTATTTCCGGACGGGTGAAGGTGATGTCGTTTGTATCCATTGCCAAGTCGACTGGCTGTGAATGTGGCTAATAGCAGACCGTGAACTACATAGTTGACACATGGCCGTTAACAGAATTTGAAGGCAGACTTTACATCACAGGGTTTACAGCCACAATGACTGCCGCACTTTTGAAGCAAAATTCTCGGAAATATAAAGTGTTGTGACAGGTGTTGTAATTTCTTATGATACTACATTTTACAATCAGCAAATGTGTTGTTTATTGCGTACATCTACTCGTTGTCGTATTTCAGCTGGAGAGTGCTGTGAATGATGCCGACGTTGGGAGTACCTGCGGTATAGACTCACTGCTACAGACAATGAGACATATCAAAGAAATGGCGTCCGATGACATAACAGAAGACGAGATGACACAGAGCTTCGAGAAAGTGGAGAACCAGAATGCTGACTGTGAGTTGCAGTCGTGTCCAGTCTGTATTTCATAAAAGTGCTGTTGTGCTGGTAATAAACTGTTCACTCAATCAGGAAAGTCCAGCAACCCATAATTATTATTAGTATAAAAATCGTACACGAAGTACACACAAAAGGTAGCAAACATGACACGAATAAAAAGGTAATGAAATACACTAAAACATAATGGAAAAAAGACAAAAATACACAGTTTACAAGCGATTACCAGTATCACAGTTTATTAGCTGTTTTGTGAATGATATTTTTCAAACCATTCTGGGAGTGCATTGAAGAATTCACAGTATTGTTTGTGCAATTCTGTAGTGTGCCCATTTACACAGTGGAGATGTCGGCACATTGTGACGTTCGATTGATGTGAGTTGGTTATTTACGTGTCTGCTGTGTGCAGATCATTCAGTCTTTGCCAGCATAATTATAGACTGCTATTGTGTGTACACATTTTATGAAGTTATGCCGTGGTGTATGTTGCAGTGTTGATGCTGGCATTGTCCGATCATGCCGCTGCCATATTCGGAGGCAGCGTTTCTCGGTTTGTTGAAGAAAGTGACTTCACGTATGAAGACTTCTGTCGTCGTGGCGAGAAGTCAACAATCTCGACATTTCGAGCCAGCGACTTCTCATGGGATGATTACGGGTTCTCGTTAGGCAATGGCCTGTACACTGACATTGGCACATTGCTGGACGACAAGTTCACTGTGGCACAAAACCTCACATACAATACGTTAGTTTCTGCTTGTTTTCATCCATTAACTTATAATAAATATTTTATTATTTTTATTATATGAAATACTTATAAAATGTTACTTCACATCTTTGCTCATTTGTAAGCCATGTTCTGCATCACCTGGATGTATTCAACTGCCGAGAGTACAGACATCAATTAGACAGCGAAGTTTTGCATTCTACAGACCCATAGTGTGGAACAGTCTCCTACCTTAATAATGCGTAAAGATATTTCAGGGTAAAAATTAAAACGTTTTTGTTAGCAGTATTATTCATCACTGCCTTGTAATAAAGTGCTGAATTTCAAATTATTTGGTGTTCGTTTTATTTATACAATCGTCTGTACTAAGCACTGCAGAACTAGGAAGATAAGCTTAACAGTTTGAAATGGTTTTTAATGTTATAAGTGCATATTGAGTTTTATTGATGTGTATTTTGATAACAGTTACAGTAAACTGGATTTCTTACTGCACTTGCAGCTGATATTTGATTTAATAGACGAACTGCTTAATTCACTGACAGCAGCACACTTATGGTGTGACATTGTAGAATGGGTGACAAGAGCAATGTGGACACAACGTCGTTCCGTCATGCCATTTGGAACTATATCCACTCACTCTTCGGCATCCGCCATGACGACTATGACTACAGTGTCATCAACAAGCTGTTGGAGCGCTCGCTGAAGTCATACGTCAAGATAGTGACATGCTTCCCAGAGAGAGTGACGCGAGCCGACTATGATGCGTTCATGCGTGACTTCAATCACTCCGAGAAGGTACACGGCACACTTTGCGTAGCTGTGCTTCATTCCATTTTACACTGTTTTGAATAGCATGTGAATGTTCAAAAGTAGAAATAGACATGTAGTAATGTTGTGTAATATTGTATTGAACAGTGCAGCTTCTGTTGTCAGGCACGAAGTAACATGTTGTCTGCGATATATCGCCTGTTAATTCTCGTGGGTTAGTAGCCAAATCTGGAATGGTGTTGACCATAACATGTCCAGCCATTTGTTGTTACTAAGCCAAGAAGCTTAGGTGATAGCAAAGTAGATGATTGTTGCCAATTTCGCGATTTTGGAGATGTTTGGAGGTTTCCTAGCGACATAATTTGTCCCTAGCCCCTAGCGACAAATCAAGCGATTTTTCGAACTTCAGTTGGTGATTTATATTTCTCAAGTCTCTGAATTATTTCTCTTTTATAATTAGTTTGCCATCATTGTTTTTTGGTCAGTTCATCTATTGGAGACTAGTCAACAGTTAATGGGGTTAGAGTCAGTGCTGGTTTTGTCATTTTTTACTTTTTTACCTCTGGTTTGAGTTAAAATACCACAAAATTGCGAGCATTTCGAGCTTAGCATCTATTGCAGTGCATACGGTTGTGGTTCATGTCCCGGCGATTAAAGTTCCATTTTTAGACAATGTTCTGAAAATTAGGGTTAGGGTTATTTGGGGGCAAAAAGGAAGGGAAGTGGATGAGAGGGGAGGGGCTTCAAGAAATTATCTAGCTACTTTTGACAATCAGCAGTGGGCAACACTGAGACCTAGTCAGTTACAAAGGTAATTAGGACTCCAAAAATACTAGACCGATAATACACACCAGTGTGTACACTGTACAGTGAATCACGTAATAAAGTGCTGGTACTGGAATGCCATGCACATGTGCATGCTCTTGTGGACTGTCAGATGCAGTCCTCTTTATTGTACTGCTTTGTTGGGAGGCTTAACCCAAATTTCCCACTTCCAATCAAACTTACACTGTAGACTGTGATTTGTGACGTTTGTATTGACAACAGTTATTTCTGTATGTTCTGTAGGTGCACGTCAATGTTATGCTGCTTGAAGCTAAGCTACAGGCTGAGTTACTGTACAGTTTTCGCGCCATCAACAAATTCATGACATACCGATAACATCGATGCTGGCATTGCAATGCCGACCTGGGCTGTGCGGCTGTCTCAGCAGCAGCTGGCCAATGTCACTCTGATGTCCAGTCATGAAAACATCTGTGTTAGATATTGTCATACCACAAACTGTAATGTATCACTCGTTGTGTGGCCTATAATGTAATTTGTGATGAGTTGGACATGATCACCCAGATAACAGTAGAAAATACTGTCCATTTAACATTCGTTGGCCTCTGATCTGCTGCTGCCTGATCTTCCATTGGTCTGTAAATGCAGCTGCACCAGACAACTAGCAAGAGTTGCTTGCTGTCCATGTCTTCGGTTTTTTAAAGGAAATATGTGGATTGGTATATTTGTATTCGTTTTTTTCTCAAGAAATCTTGACTTGAATGTAAAAAGATGGCAATATGGTTCAGTGTTTACAAGTGTGCAGTTTGCATATTTTGTCAATGCAGGGACATAATTTGCTGTAAAGAAATACTGGTAAATTTTTATTTCTGTTTGTGGCATGACAGAGCGTGGTCTGCTATTTACGGATATGCTGCAATAATCTTGTTCATCAGTTGAAATATAGCACTTAATGTTCTGCTACATGTTTCCCTTTCTGATAAACCTGGTTGCAGTCATCGTCAGGCCATGTTTGATTTGTACTTGACTCGTGTTATATTAAACATAGTGTAGTAGACAGAGTTTGGGTGCTGGGTGTTTGATGCTGGGAGCATAGGTACTTTTCAACAAATCCATATTGTGCTCTCATATTGCATGAAGTACGTTGGTGCTTGGAGCTGTGCCGTGAACCTCAGTGGGGATATTGCAGCCTTATAGCTGCTGTAACTGTTGCATCAGCCCCTTACAGCCTCCTCTCTGTTTTGCTGCCAAATAATCTAAAATGTTCCTATACTTATGGCATTATGTGTTTTAGTTTCAAGTTGATTACTTCTTGGGTATTTCTGTCTCAAGCTTGAACAGAGTGATATGCATTATGCAGGTATCAAAATCAAACTTTGCCGTGTATTAAGTGTTATATGCATACGTGCTAAGCACACCGTGTTTGACTACGTTCGTTGTATTTTATAAGACGCAGCTTCTGTATTGAAGTTTGTGGTAATTGTCTGAACATGCGAGCAGTTTTGCACTGTGTGTTATTGTACACTTGTTGTGATGCATCGTTTCACTGTAGCTGGTCACTCGCTGTTAATTGCTTTGATCTAACATCACCAGCAAGTATGTCACTTCCAAAAAGAAGAATTCAACTTGTGATTAACTGTGGCTGCAGGGTATGCCAGTGTGAATTGAATGTCTTGTGTTGTTGGCTTTCTGGTGTTGTGGTTGATAGTATTATGCTAGTTGCATTGTGTAAAAGATGTCTGGTGTGACCGAATGACACATCAAACATAATGGCATTACTGACAGTTGTAGTGACAGCGCAAGTTTAACATAAGAAGGAACAGAAATATTATAGTTTGTTGTACTCCGTGCACATTGTAATAGTTAATTCAAACGTTGAATTAGTTGAGTAAAACAGATGACATGAGAAATGTATTGTATAGAGCAAATGCTGTTGTGAGGGTTTGGTAAATGCACATATTTCATTAAATAACATTTTGCAGGTTTCGGGAGCTGTGGTGTTAGGCTGAAAAGAACGAGACCCGTTTTCTGACAGTTACCACGTCCTGGTTGCTGTGGTTGCATTAGGTTTTGTTGTTTGGTGTTCATCTGGTTGTTTTAGTTAGGTTTCACTGTGCAATTAATTGCCTGAAAAGACCGTTCCAAAGAGGATTATCTCCATAAAGTCCAGAATGAGATGTGTTTTCACTATTTATTATTATTATTGTTGTTTGAAATGAATATGATTAGACTGTCGTAGAATTAAAAGAAAAACATCGAGAGCACTTAACAGTGAAAATAGATGACAGTTTCACACTGAAAACAGTCATAGGTTGCAGTCAGGTGAATATTTAAACAATAACACCTTCGTCGTCGTTTGAAGTTGGGCATTTGTGTTGATGATAGAGTTTTATAGTATTGTGATATTACTGAGAGAATAGCAGCTTGAAGGTGATATACAGTGTGACCAGAAAAAAGTGACCAAAGTGTTTTTTTATAATATCTTCCATAAAACTTGGGCGATTCTGATGAAATTTGGTATACCGTTTCCTGAATAAATTTGCTGCAGAATCTTACATCTCACCTGAATAATGTCTCTCCACTACCTTGTGAAACTTAAAATGCTCATCCTGCATGTGTTACCATTGAACTGTTAAAGAAAGAAACTCCAGAATTTATCTCATCTTAACTGTGGCCTCTAAATTCACCAGATTTGAATCCAGTTGATTAGAGCATGTGGGAAATACTGCAAAAGAAGGTGTACAAAACACACATTGCTTATCTGGACGAACCGAAATAGCAACTGAGAACAAAACGGGCCAAGCTCTATCACATCGTCATTGCAGCAGCTATTTGTCAGTGGCACTGTCAGTGGGTCCAGATCGGTGATGCATGTCCTGTACACCTTCTCTTGCAGAATTCCGCACACGCTGTAACCAAATGAATTCAAATCTGGCGTATTTAGATGCCGCAGTTAAAGTGGGATAATTTCTGGAGTTTCTTTCTTTAACAACTCAATGGTAGCATGTGCACTGTAAGCATTTTAAGTTTTACAAGGTAGTGTAGAGACATTATGCAGGTGAGGTGGAAAACGTTTACACGATTTTACAGCAAATTTATTCAGGAAACGGTATACCAAATTTCATCAGTATCACCCGAGTTTTGTAGAAGATATTACAAAAAATAATTTGGTCTCTTTCCGGACACAGTGTATATTACTATATTATCACTGTTTATTAGCTGTAGTGCTGTCGGTCTTCAGTGTGTCGGCATAATATAACCCGTCTGTATTGAGAGTGCTGTTAAACCACCAAAGAACTGGCCACCCTTGGAGTGTGATACACTTAATGAGCATGCGACTTCTAGTCAGGCTGCTTAGAGTTAGGTATGCTCAAGAGTGTGTGGCTGTGTTGCAACGTGTAGTTGTGTGCGTTGTGTCATAAGTGTGTCGTTGTGAAAAGAACTATGAGCTGCAGATCTTCCAGTCTATTTGTGTATTTATTATCGGTGTTAGAATGTGCACGTCGTCTTTGCAGTAAATGCTTTTAGACTTAATTGCTGGTTGGCTGAACTTGTGTTAATGGAGTGTAGTCGCTGCGTCTGTTGCCATATTCATTGTTGTCATAGATTCCGTCATAAACATGCGGCTCAGCAACTATTTGGGTCTTATCCTTCTGTAATTGTCTGGGTTTCATTTGGTCCTTTCCTGTGCAGAACAGATATCATAGACTCAGTGGCAGAGCCAGAATTTTATTTCAGGGTCGGCCACGGGCGGTCTGGGATTGAATTTTTGAAGTTAAATTTTTTATAAGTAGGGTCAAAAGTGCATTTTTCGTCTGTTTTAATAGTTTTTCCTGAAAGTGAGCATTGTGTCAGCAACCTGCAGCGCACACCACAAGTAAATATAGCATATTTTTAAAAGAATTGGTCTCAGTTGTTTTTATAAAAGAGTAAAAACATTACAGTTAGTAAAAACACACTTTCATTAACCGCAAAAAAATCTACTTCACCAACACAAAACAGATAGATGTCTAGAGAACAAAATTTATTTTACATTCTTCTTGGCCATTTAATTGGTAACTTTGTGAATGTAATTTGATATGTCTTTATTACATGTCACCCAACTGGTCCTGCCCATAGTGCTCTTGTAGGGTTTGGGTGTGGGCCTGGGCACTACCAAACCCACCCCTGGCTGTACCACTGCATAGTCTGGTTTTGGTTATCAGTCTGCTTTCTTGCTTCATCTCTGCTGTGGACAAGAGCTGACATGATTATTTAATTGCCGAGAGTAATTTTTGTACTTTTGTAGCTGGGTAACGAATCATATCTGCACTGTGTTAGTTTTAAGCTAACGGTGAAGTGTAAATTGCGATATTATAATTTGTTTGCAATACTTTTCACTGATGATTTATCTTTTTTTGTATATGACAGGCTTTTGCCGTGACACCAGTGAGCAAAGATGCTTACTGTGAATCTCATGCTCTCCGTGTTTGTTTTTTACCGTTGGGTCTGTAGTCTGGTAACAGCCGTGTCACTCACTGTCACAATATGTTGCAATTGAGGAACGATTGAATTCTTGTATTTCCTTGCTTTGTACGCTGTTGTTTTTGTATGTATCTAAATGCTTTCATTGTCCAGTCTGCTTGTGTTCAAGTTCGTTAAATAGAAATTGATCTATACTTACATTTGTGTTCATGTTGCAAGTTATGGGAGACCCATTGAGATTGCTGTAGCCTATCTCGCCTCTGATACATACTAGATTCCCATCAGAGTAATGTATGTATTACTTTTCGAATTCAATCAGGGCGGCAGAAAAGAAATTCTTAAGAAAGTTTTCATAAGAAGGAGTAGACTGTATTAGGCCTAAGTGTTAAGTAACAGAATTATTGATACCCAATATGTGTAATTCTCTGTTTGACAGCAGTGTAATTGCACAATGTTTAATACCGTTAACTCTCTTACTTGGAACGAACTGGCACCGGAGACGGATATGGAGATATGCAGATAATCAAGTTTTATGTTGTTGAACAGTGGCACTTTATTTATCAGGATTGACACGTGTCCTGTATGTTTCCTAATCGGTCTTAGTAGTAATGGGAGAACTTGACAGATTTTACATGCATTCTAGGATTTTAAACACGTCTACTGTAATTTGATCAAACGCAACAAATAAGTACGTAATTTACACCAGAATACACTAAAACTATCACAATATGTACACTGTACAGTCAGAGATTACTCTTTCATCACTTGATTGTCGTCGTCGACGTGGCCATCGCGTTCGTTCATTGACAAGCTGACAAAACGCAACTTCAACATGAAAAGTTATATAACAATGGAAGCAGGCCTAAGTATGAAAGAGTTGTAAACAGACCACGAAATTAAACAAAAACTGTTCAATGCCGTCACCATACTACACAGATTGCAAGTCGCAACTTACGTTCTGTCAACTTGTTTAATAAATGAATAGGCCTACAACACAATACAATACATGTTCCTCGCTTTGTTATTATACAAAAGACACTGTGTAGTACCATAAAGGAACCCTTTAAAGGGAAGAGGACATATTATGACCACTTTTGTAATGGTATACCTAAAGGGCAGAGGACAGTTTGTTCACTGCGTAAGCGTGGAGTTGAATTTCAACTTGGGCGCATATGCACGCGTCTACTGTGATTTGATCAGTCTAATTACATCCGTACACAATGAACCTCGGCCAAGGAGGTTATCGTTTCTCCTTGGTTTGTTCGTCGTCTGATTTCACTGTCAGCAGGATTACTTAAAAAGTTCCGGATGAATTTTGGTGAAATTTTTGGAAGTGGTAGACCTTGCAAGGACAAGAAATTTTTGGAGAGATTTGAATTCGAATAGGCCTACAAGAATTTTTGTTTGCAGTTTATTTGAAATTGCGAAGATACTCTGCTGGTACTCAATGGAGTTAACCGCTGTTGGAATCCCACTACACTATTACGTATCATGTATTACAGTGGGGAAAGGCTACAACACAAAATTCCAATATGGGATAACAGCTGACATCAGCGTGCATGGTCAGCCTTGGCGAAGGTTTTCTAATTTCGCTTATAGAGCCATACGATTGCAAATGCAAGTATAGGCCATATTTAAAAGTGATAAGTTGTATAAGTCTTATCATACAGTACATACAGTACTTCAGATGTTATATAAACTGGAGTTGAACACCGCTTGTCTAATTACACTGTGTTCCAAAAAACGACAGAGTTTGCTAGCCCTGGATTAATGATGTTGAAAATTATTCCAACATATCATAGCTCTTAGTTATAGTTAGTTAGTAGGGTTAAACGTTCCATTCGTCACATTAGGGCCTATAGGTCATTCTTGAGACGATGTTCCCAACCAATTTTGGCAATCACTTGACTGGATGATGCAAAAAACAGTCTCTCAAACTAATCGCTTGGCTAAAACCAAATCAAACTGAAACCAAGTTGTAACAACACAACAAAAACACGAACAACAGTTACAAATAACTACTAACATGTATAAAAAAAACTAAATCTAATAAAAACCTGGCCATTTGGCCAGGGAACGGATTCTACCGGTCCCAAGGCCAGTACAGGGCCATAACTCTTAGCTATATTTCAGTAAACACGAAAGTGTCTGTGGGAAGAAATTTCCCAGCTACTCATACTACAATATATGCCTATAGTTTAACACCGCACCATAAATGCATACGCACTGGCCTATATATCCGTCAAACTTGCGTAACAAAAACAGCACCGCAACATTCTGCTTAAAAGAAATAATAATATGGTAATATCTGCATGCTGCGCAACAGCTGCATAACAGTTCTTTTTTGTTAAACGTTCACCTTCTTCGTCATTAATATCATCGCGAACAATGCCCGTCAGGCGACGACGCTCTGAGCTCCAAGCAAAGACAAGAACAAGATGCGTACGCATTTAAGGTGACGTGGAACAGTAATGCGCAAACTTTCTTCTTGATTAACAAAGTGCTTACTCGGATCACTTAAAAGAGTTGGTCGAAAATCCGAAAATTAACTTGAAAGTCATGAACCAAGCATATTGCAGTCATCTCGGCTGTTCGTGCTATACAGCGGCAGATTCAAAGGTGAGCGAACATCCTTCCACAGTAACATGAATTAAAAACCCCAGTCCGTTCCTCTCAATCACAGATTTTACTATTGCTTTTCACGCGTTCCGTTCGCATTTTACATTTCGTTTAACTACGATACGATGTGCAGGTAGCCTATATAACCTGCGATCAAAAGCTAACAAATAGTAAATGAGCAAGACTGTATTCTAATCTAAGGCTGACCACCCACAAATCAGTGCATTTACTTACGCGTGGTCACTCTGGTCACGTGACAAAGACGGCATTTTACACCATTCGATCCGCCATATCCAAAAACCCTATGCTACACGCAAACATGTCTCTTGTGTTTTATAGAACCGAATTGCCGATCGAAGTTTTGCATTGCGGAAATAAGGATTTTCAACCTTTTTGCTCATGTGACCTTGACCTTGACCCGCTGACCTTCATATACAAACTACACTGTGTCTCAAAAAAAACATCCCCGACGTTTTTACCTATAACTCGAGAAAGCATTGACGGATTTTTATAATATTTGGCAGAAATGTTACTGAGAAAGCAAGCAATCATATGTTGCTACATTTTCCCACCTCACCTAATTAATGCTTCTACACTAC
>Ga0049105_1000321_pt1 | contig 15329 bp, 14 predicted proteins | sample WorMetvaBAHAMAS1_FD_61260 | JGI IMG/M metagenome (GOLD analysis project Ga0049105, IMG submission 61260) | Worm MetaG Olavius vacuus BAHAMAS.1 | ecosystem: Host-associated > Annelida > Digestive system > Unclassified | place: Germany: Marburg | collected 2013-04-09
TGGAGGCAAAAAAGCTTAAAAATAAGGTGACCTCTGTGATGCAACAGCACAAAACCAACAATACAGCTACAACATACTACACATTAAAAACTTGCCTTCAGATATTGGACAAGAATCTGCTGCTTTGAAATGGCACTGACAGCTGTTGTATCTTCCACTGTGTTTGCAGGTGTCATCTCATTAACCTGGCCAACACCTGTATAAAATAATGAGAAACAATGATCAACTCCAGTGTGATACACCTGACTGTTTTACCAATTGTCTGACAGAAGTCATTCAGCTTCTATAGGTTAACGATACTATCTAAGGCATCTAAGTTGCAACAGCCAGCACTAGGCCAAGCTGAAGAACCTTCAGTAAATGTGATCGACTTGGCATGAATGGACATGAACCATGTATTATGTCAGCTGATGAAAAAAATGCAGCTAAAACTGGATCTGTATAAACATCATAGTACCAGTACAGGTCTTATCCCTATGTGCTAATTCTGCCTGATATGCTAAGAAATGTATGTTATCATTAGAGTAACTACTGTAGCATTACACTACTCAACAAACTTCGCATATGGTGCTATACAAATTGTATTATTACTACTATAATTACATTACAGTCCCGCCAAAGTGGCTTAGCTAAAATGGGGCAGCTAAACAGCAGGCCTACTCACAAGTGATGAAATGTTAATGTTAGTGGCATGACAGAATACTAGGAGTAACTACTTACCAAGAAACACATGCTGTAGATAACCCGTTAAAGTTGTAACATGAGAAGGTGAATCATCATCAGTGCTCATGCTACTGTCATCGCTGGCATCAGCTGCCATTGTGGCCGTCGTAAAGACTGCATCAGACGGCCACGTTTCCTTCATGGCAGACAACAGTGGCAGAGCTGAATCAAACTCGCTCTTCTTCAGCATTTCGATCAGTCGATTTTTCACACTAACACAGATATTAGCGCAATAGTATCATAGATCACAGCCATGACTTATCATGTATGAGAGATATTGCACTATTCACTTACTGTTAATACAGTTGTTTTTATGACGTTGTTGTTGAAGTTGTTGCTGAGACTGCTAATATTGCTAAAACCACTAACATTTCTATTTTACCTACGCATACAAAATGACATTGTACGAAAAGAAATGCTTAAAGTACGTTAAGAAGCTGATGGAAAGTAGCTACTGCACAAGACCAATAAAAAAATAATGAATGAAAGACAAAAATTTTAGTACTACCAATAGAACAAATATGCGAGAAAGCTCCAAAGAGTCCACAAAAGAAAAAGCACATACAGTAACTCTGGTGTGCTCCATGCACCGACGACATAAAATTGGGACTCTTTGCCCGTTACAGTCCTCCACAAACATAAATAATTGTGAATGGGAAAATGCAAATCTGTATTTTAAACTTCATCAGTTCCATATATTACACGCAAGCTAAGCAGATTTTACCTTTCCACCGATTCATCTTCGGCAATCTGCGCCTCACTCCCTTCCTGATCATCTTCGCAATCTTGCCTCCCATTACGCACATACTTCTTTACAGCCTTTTTCAGCGGCTTTTCTAGGGAAGCCCATTCTACCTCCAGACCAGCTCGCAAGGCTAAAATCAACACACAATTAAGTTCATACAAACTTAGGACATGTTGAACATGTCACTTAAGATTGCTCATAAACAACCAGATCCAAAAAAGAACAACTAATCGCATATACAGGTTAAAAATCCATGTTCGGAACACTACAATAACTGGCTAGTGGCTAATAATGTGACTCTACCTGTGTAACTTCTTTCACTAACAGTGCCCCTGCAGCATTTCTTGTATCACTCTGCATGTACGAGTAATAATAATAATAATAACGCAGACATCAGTAAGCAGAGCAGCAGACCAGTGTCGACAACTGCAGCATCCTGTGAGCTTGACAGTTCATTATCTGGCATCATAGTCTTCAGCTTCTCCACTTCCTTCTCATAGTTCGCTTTCAGCACATCGACGGTCAGCTGCAACACAAAAACTGGCACGTTCAACAAAAACCATTCTATCTGTTAACATACTTGTCTATCCACAGAGATTCCCTATTACCTGTATGCCAGTTACGCCGAATGACGCAGGTAGTTTTTAGTGGTGTTCGTTTGTCTGTCTGCACAAGAAATGGAGAACTATGTACTGATCAGAAATTGATGAAACTTGTTAAAAACATGTGTGACTAGATTTTGTTGTCATATGATCTTGACCTTTGATATTACGAGCTATATTTTTTCGGCAAAAAAATTGCCCATGACTCGAAAACTAATTACTGTTGGATTTTGATGCAATTTCACACAGTAATGTACCTTATTTGGTTGTAAAAGTCAATAAAAGTAGGCATCCTGACTTTGACCTTTGACCATGAGAGTTAAACTGGATGGTAGTGTGCGGACTGCGGGTTAGTGATCCCGATGGATACAGTCTAATCAGAATATGAAAGTACAGACACGGGGGAAAATTGCTCAAAACTGATCAACGATAATGTACCTGAGCTGCTAGAGGATTGGCCTGCAGCATGGCTATAATCAACTGGATGGCATTCTTGCGAACCTGACTCGACTTATCACTCAGTCGACCGATAACCAGCTGTAGAAGTCCATTCTGCCGAGGTAACGGCAGCGCCTACGACAGGCAACAGTTGCAACATACAACTTTCCACATCAAATCTCAACTTATACTCAACATGCAGCAAAATTACAGCAAGCCATCACATACTGTAAATTCGCGATTCCATAGCAAATTTTTTTATTGACTAGAATTCATCACAGCATCAGAATCACTTTGTTACTTAGTTCACGACACCCAACATAACCAACAATTAACATTACTTAAAAAGCAAACAGCGTATCTAGTACTTTGGTACCTGAGCAAAATGATAATCACTGATTACCTTTTCATTGACTATAGAGAGCCAGATCTGAAGAACGCGGCTGCGTACAAAGGCATTAACATCATGAATGTGATCCTAAAAAACAATAAAATAAATTATCTAACTTTCCAGTGCCAACAACTGTATAATATATGTGACCAGCAGTTCATCTACAGGCAAACAGCACTACAAATGGTAACAAGTCACAGAAATAATGCATGCACATTTAACATTTATTTCAAATGTAACTTGTGAATATTTCCATAAAATACAGAAAGTTCTCTATGCAGTGTCACCATACAGAACACGCAAGACCTCAAGTTTGTCGAGAAACTGGTCTCGAGTTGACTTCTGTTTTGGATCAAGATCGTTGCCACTCAACACATGCGAGATCATTTCACCAAGAACTCCAAGGACGCTGTTACGCATTGTGTACGACTGCACGACACGACAAAATGGACATGACAATTAATCAGAATGCACACTGGACACTCACTCCAAGTCACAAACATACTGGATGGCTGACAGACTCGGCAGTCTTTACTTGCTGCTAATCAAATATACAGTAACCATTCTCCACACACTCTGACATTCAATAACATTTCTCTGACATTTTCCCAACTCTTCACGGCAGTCCTACCCAAGTTGCGGTTACCCACGTGACATTCAACAGTATAAGATACATGCATGCACAATGTACTACATACTCGCACAGCCCCAAATATGAAGTTAGTAATTAACAGTCTTCCCTGATAAAATTTTCCCCAACATTTCCCTGAATTCTGATCAATTTCTTGACATTTTCCAACAGCTGTCAAATTCTTCGACATTTCCAGATTTTCCACCTTGAAAACCTTATTCCTGAATTGTAAAAAAAGCAGAATAAGTCACATAAATCAAGTACCAGTGCAGTGCATGGGAACTCAATCCCTTTGCATTTGAGACGACAGGCAACACAATTAAGCTAGCATATTATCTAACGCCAGCTGGATGGCTGGCTCACTTAACTTTAACCAACTAGGTCAGTCAGCATGCCAGCAGTCCTGTTACGCGAATTTGTTTCCCAAATTAAGCTGCTATTGTTCTGACAGCTTCGCACATACAGTGAAATTACAGCCAAAGTTAATTTACAGCAAATAAGCCCAGACAAACGTAATGAAACATAACTGTTTTATCGGCATCCATTCCTGACACTACAAAGCAGAAGACAAAGAGGCCAATGAAAAAGTACCAAAAAGTCTGCAGAGTGTGTAAGTAAAGTTCAATGTCCCACTCAACAGATAATAGGCCTAACGTGAAACCTGCTTCCTGGAGAAAGAAATATGGACAGCTGGTTTCAAGTACAGCTGGAGGAAGAACGAGGCAGCAGCAAGATGTACACACAATGGTCTGTGGACTACATTTCACCGGAAGCAACAAAACAGACTCATATAAGTGACAAATCTGAGAAATAAGCAAACTCTAGGAAACCTATTTTCTTACCTCACCATCAAGCAGCACCAGAAGAACACTAATTGACGGCAACATGACAGCTGGAACACAACGTGACAACTCCAGCAGAAAAGCAGCATATGCTCGCGTACCAGAAGTGTCACGGGACAGCTCCTTGGTGTCCATTCGCCCTATCTCTCTACAATATGCAAGTTCTTCCACAACTGAATAAATTTTAACAGACTACCAATGGAAAAGTATTAAACCAGATGCACAACATGTCACATAGCTAGAGTCACATATGCAAATTGTGAAGTCTACATTCATTTCATAGTGCATCAGACACCCTGCTATAACATGTATTGTCAAGAGATCTGAGTTTTGTACATACTGCATACCGGTATACACAGGTATGTTTATCTGACGTGTCCTAGCCTTCTCGTCCCTGAAAAGTTGTTACAATAACGAATTCACGTAGAGATTAAACAAACATTTCACTAATTTGGTAGAAACTACACATTATCATAGTTCGAAAGTACTGACAACCTTTATTTTTATCATTATCCCAGACTGAATCATAGCTTTCTGTACTCTAGTTTTAACCGAATACACTCAAAGAATGCTTCTATTTATACATATGCACCATTCAAGTTTTAATGTAGTCAAATTATAAAAAGTAGCCCCATCATACAATGATTATCAGTTATTTTACCCAACACACACTAGATTATTCATAGAATACACAGCCATCTGACAGTTGTTACCTCATGATCTCCGACACTATGCCCTTGACACCAAATGTGCTGACAATCAGCTCAACAGCCTGAGCAAGATGAGTTGCCAGATGCTCATACTGCTGCAACAGCTGAAGCATCTTCAATGTGCATCCTGTCAGCAACAAATCCAGCACATTTCTCTTGCAGTATATGCCCATTCACCACATACAAAATTTACTTCTATTTACATTTCACCTTAAATCTATAATTATGTCAGATTCTCCGAGATTCCATTTTCATCTATTCGTTATTGCCTACTAAATACCAGATACACCATATTACTTTGTTTTCATCTTTCAACTCAGACAAAACCTTTGCAACAGTTTACTAATTACTTAATTAGGCCCTGCTTCGATTAGTTCTGCTTGTTTCGAGGATATACCAGGGATGAAGTCTCGGTCTCGGTTTGCACCATGCAGTTCTGCTAGCAAGTGTTCAGTCAAGCTAGCCTCATTATGAGGTCGACCAAATCACGAATGTTGAGAAACAGAGCCGGCGCAGACCACCCCTGCAGCCTCCGACTAGGTGGGCCCAAAAGGGCCCTCTCATAGTGTAAAGGGGGCCCTGAAGGGGCCTTATTGTTGGTAGTGAAAGGCCATATATGCTGGCATAAAGGAAAGGTCAGACAATGTAAAGGAAGGGTCAGACTAGAAAGGGCTAGGTAAAGGGCCGATATAGATGAACTTTTGTGGACAGTGACGGTCGTTGTTTAGGAGGGTGGCGACTAAAAACAGGTCGCCATAAAATTGAGGGCCAATTGCTGTAGTTCGGATGGGGGCCTCATTCAGGCTTGCACCGGCACTGTCAAGAAATCAGCTAGCTTAGCTGGTAGTCTATTCCTGAAGTGCAATATGCATCTTCTTTAGGCTGACAAGTAGCCTCATATTGAGCTGACAGTTCAAAGTTGAACTTTGCTAAGAATATACTTTTTAATACTGAAATGAGCTCACGCTTGTGTTTTGCCGATCAGCTAATACCCACTACAGCTACCTATACAGCCTACTCACAGTTTCGGCACTGTTGACGTCAATGACAGCTGTCCTATTTGACTGTCGAAAATGTGGTGAGTGAATTCCTGATAATTCCAGGAACTTTTGTGATGTTTGTTTCAGTTGTATAGAATAGGGCTGTCGAAATTGAACTGTGAATTGAACTGGTCATCATCATGGCAGCCTTAAAAAAACATATGGGCCTACAGTTCAGTTGTATGTAAGGTCTCCAAAAATGTTTCAGTCTCGGTCCTGAACGTCTCGGCCTTGGACCCAAAATCGAAGGTCTCAGTCTCGTCGCGGTCTCGAGAAAATTTTGGAAGGCTACGTCTTGGACTTAAATCAAAAGTCTCGGTCTCAGGATATACTATACACTGGCATATATGTTGTACAAACATAATACTTTTCCTAGCAAACTAAAGTCAACAATTAGCATAGGCTATATACACGTATGTACGTGGTTACAGTTACGCCAATGAGTAAATAACTGACATACCAATGGTGTGGTTGAAACGCTTGACCATGACGCCCAGTATCTGAAAGATGGCATCTCGAACTGTCTTGTTCTTTGTCACGTTCTGGTTCTCAAGCAGCTTGTAGCAGTTGTTGGTAATCAAGCTACAAGTCACAAAGTGTCACATGTAAGCTGTTCAGCACCAGCAACATGAAAAATTAGCAGTCAACAAGTCAAACTTACAGTTACCCCGCACGAAATGTCCTCCTCTGTTAAATCATTGGCTATGGTCTTCATATCAACAGTGGTAAGGTGCATTACAAACTATACATAGGGAGGCAAGGTCATCCAACATACACTTCTCAAACACACAAAAAATCCCTCAGTCCCAAATAGTATAATAAACTGCCAGTCTTTGATTCATTGGAGTCAATCACAAAATTAAGAAAAGTTGCAAAATAAACTGTACTGGTGAACATCATGAATGTCAAGTTTTGTCCCAAGCAGTGTTTGTTTTGACTGTGGTAATAGTAATCACATATACTTTTGGCAATACAAAGTATCGTACGAGAAATCCACATTTTTATGCTTACACCACTGTCAGAACAGTTCTGAAGACATTCTGTTCTCGGGCTGACTGTGTATCTGTGATCAAATACGAGGGTCGTTCGATAAATAAGTTACAAAATGGCATAAGTCTGTTAATTTTCAAAACATGAAAAATCCGAAATACAGGTTGTGTACATAATTTAATTGGGCACGTATAGTGAAATTTTTATCAAGATGACGTATTATTGTAACATCACATGTACATAAAACACAGTCAGTTAGTGCAGTATTTTGCCCATTCTTTTACCACTTGCCAAGTGTTAAACACCATTGCGAGTTACGAGTACCAGAAAAATGAATGCGTTCAGCAATGAAACCTGGTGAAATATCAAACATCCACATTTTAGTTTTTAGCATATCGTCCAAATTTATTTGAACACTAATTGACACACGCCGGTCAGACCATATGAGAGATGTGACTGCTGCGATCGCTGCATCAGTCGTCAAAACAACACATCGGCCAGGTATTTTTATCAACAAGGCTTTCTCATCCACAAGCAAACTTCTTACACCAAACATGTATTGCTGGTCATGTAAAACATTTATCACCATATACTGGATGTATCTCAGAGTGAATGGCATTTGGGCAAAGTCCTTTTGCCTACAGAAAATAAATAACAGAACGCTGTTCCTTTTACGGGATGCTTTCAGAGGTAGTGTCGCCATATTTATCATTTACAAATGACGTCACAGTGACGGCATCGGAATAAAACTCACAGCTGCTACTAAGAATTAAATTATGTACAAAACCTATACTTCAGATTTTTCATATTTTGAAAATTAACAGAATTATGCCGTTTTGTAACTTATTTATCGAACGACCCTCGTATTTAAAGTTTGTTAACAAGATATTTTATAAACTGATTATGAGAATTTAACCAAATTTACAGCTTTGATGCCGTAAGGCATAAAGATGAACTAATTACATTTTGAGGTCAGAAGATCAGAGATCAAGGTCACAGCGAGAACATATATGATCAAATAAGTAGAGATGCACCGATAATGCACTGGCCATATATCGGTCGGCGATAATCGGTGCCTAACAATAGGCCGATACCGATTAATACAAAAAACTTATTTTGCTGTCTTATTTAAGTCATTTGTTTAGGCTCCGACTGTTATCTGAGGACTCTTACTTACTTGAAGGACTGCAGAGTGCAGACAAAACAAAAACGCAACCACAAGCAAAGTTACAAAACGCACCCACTTTTACCAGAAACAGAAGCCACTCTCATGTTTGTTTACTTTTGGTAATAAAAATGAAAACTTGTTCTTACCAACTGTGTAAACGACAATCAGCTGATACCAATTATCAGCAAAACAGCCAATACCGATTATCGCTGCATCTATACAAATAAGCACTTTTGGGGACATTTTCTCACCTTTCTCTGGAATGCATGAAATATCAAAATTACTGACTATCATGTCCAGATGACATTGTTGACATTTCCAAAGTCATAGTCAAAGGTCAAAGTCACAACGTTTTCGGTAAATGCTTTTCTGGCGGAGGCAAACTGATCAACAGTTCGTCATCGAAGACCACCTAGTTCCTGTACACTTTGGGGAGGGAATGATGAAAGCCTCAATAGCGGTACTGTTTCTATGCTTAAAAATTAAAAAAGGCTAAAAGTTGACATTACAAATGTGCACAGTGTGACGACCCCGTATACAGCCAGAACTCTCATTCCTACAAAACTGTAGCTAAATATGGCACAATGTACCTAACAAACTCTTCTTCCACAATTGGTGGATCCCACAGACGCTGCACATTCAGCTGCAGCAACTGTAGCAGGATCTTCACAAATTTCTCACGTTCTGCCTCCCAGTCCTCATCATCTTCATCTGCAACAGATGCCTTGCTGGCTTTCTTTCGTCCCTACCACGCAAACAGCAGAACCGTACACGTTATCCGAAGGGCAAGTTCTTGTTGCACTAAAATATGGAAGAAAATTGCATTTGTGTAGTGCAAGTTGTATAAAAAAGTTAAAAAAGGTTTAAAAACTGATTCAGTGCTCATTTCAACACAATAGAGCAGCTGACAGAGTTAGAGTGTGCAAGAATTGTGATCCAACTTACAGATAAAGTCTGGTTTGCACACTCAGTCACTCAGTTCAGGACAATAGGGCAGAAATTTAGATAAAGTGAAAAAATGTGCTGAAGTTGCACTACAGGATAGGCCAAAAACTGGACCATTTTTTCTGATTATGAATAGCTCTAGGTCAAGATAAACATGTCTACTGTATGCCACTCACCATGGCCACTTTCTTCAGCAGTTGGTGTGACGTCCCTTTTATTGTCTTCTGATTTATCAGTAACAGCAGTGCCTCAGATGATTAATATCTCGGATGTTACGAAATACATTTTTCATCGGATGTTTTGAAATACATTTTTGCAGCAAAGCTTCCCACAGTGGCAAATCAACTGCAGTGAGGTCCAAACTACTCGGCTGGAAGTTTTCCATTTCAATAAATTTTGGTACACAGAAGCACATGAACTGTGAACTGATATTCTTAGCATAGTGTAATGTAGCATTTATGCAAAGAATATTTAACTGTGGTGAAATTCAAAACATCAGTCTTAATCCAGATGACATACTAAATATTTTGATATATAGATCACCTTTCTACATGTCATCATATACACGAGTTATAAACTTTAAAAAATGCAGTTTTTGTCCCACCCTGTGTAACAGGCACAACTTGCAAAAAAGTTGTGTGATTAACTTGCACCAAACCACCCACAGACTTCAAAAAGTGTTTTTTTATGTTTAGGGACCTTCCAATGCCTGTAAAACAAGTTTCAGAAGTTATAAAAACTTACACTAATTAACAGTTGATCACTGAAAGACAACCATAACATAGACAACTGTTAATAACTGCAGGTCTGCCAAAAAGCAGCAGACTAATGCCAGTTTTAACCAGATCACCTGCATTGCAGGCTGCCCCCAGAATTGGCTCCGACCTTAACACTCATATGAAGGATTGAAGTATGGAACTACCTCTATATTAATCTTTTAGGTTTATTAATACATTCATAAGATTTGCCATTAAAATGCAAACACACTAGCAATGACAACTTTAAGCCTCTTTGCACTTCAATGAACAGCTTTTCATATTTACAGAACTTTCTATCTGATTAACTAACATGCACGCTATATTTATATTTTACCTTTGTTGAGACAGCCAGAGTAACTGGTTTGGCAAGGGACAGTTCATACTGCTCACAGATCTGACACAGGAGGTAAACAGTCATTTTCAGTGCATTCAAATATGGCAGTCTGTTGTCAGTGGACATACTGTCTCCATCCAGCGATTCCACCAGCATACCCGACAGCGAGTGTGCCACTACACACATTCGTTAACATCACAAAGGTACATGAACTACAAACACACACATAAGGTAAAAAAGTAAAAAGTGATCTTCTATAGTATTATTATTATTATTCATTTTTATTTTGTTCACTTTCCTAACAGCAAACAGCTACCACCAGCAACATAATTCAGCCAGCAGTAAAAAACACCATGCAGCAAATAATACAGCAATTATCAGTACTCCATAATACAAGAAACTCGACTATCACAGAGAGAGTGCACGTCGGTAGTCATTATCCTATCCAAGGTCAATGATTTTGATACCAATCAAAAACCTGAATGCAACTTATGCAGGACTATAAAACCTGACCTCAAGTAATTAGAAACATTGCTCCATCATACTGCATGCAAAGTATTTCGATGTCTCAAACCATTCGGACGTGGCTCACAAGTGTGTTGGACTAAGGGACAGGTGGCCCTTAGCAATGGCATGCTCCAACATAGTTAGATGCGTGCTAAAACACCTTGTTGTGAACAAGTCTGCAACATTACCTTTCAGTAAGAGAGTCCAAGTTTCTCTCTTAACATCAGCATCAACTGTATTAAAGTGTCTGCAAAAGTAACATATACAAGTAGTCAACCAGTTATTTTTTTACCAATGGACAAGCAAATCACCTTCCTGCACAAAACTGTATAGATGCAATCCAAAATCTCTTTATTTCAGCTGACAAAAATATATGTCAAAACATGTACCACAAAAAGCAGACCCTTTCATTTCTATCCAAAGAACGAACTGTTCAGTACAAAATCACAAAACTTGGCAGGCAAGTATATCCGTGATGTAATGCTCAATATGTAAGAAATATGTATTGTTTTAAATATTCTATGCACAAGATGACGTAATGATCATGTCGGAATGAAGTTCCTGGACCACTGCGAAACTGACAAAAGTCGTGCAGTAGCATCAGCGCCTCCCTGTCTCTAGAAACGGCAGACACTTCAAACATGTCCTTGGTGTAAAGTGAAGACTAGGGCTGAGCAAACTAACCTTTAATCACGTGACACGTTGTTGTACAAATTTTAACAATTAAAAAATTTTAATTGTTAAATTTCAAGAAAAGTAACATGACTAAGAATACGTTATAAACTGAACAACTCTTCATCTTAGCTGAACATATCGTCATTCGTCAACAAACAAATGATCACCTCTTTCTCCAGAGATAGTCAGAATTTTAGTTTGTTTAAGAGACTCAGCAAAAACCCCTCACTAATTGTCTTTTGCCATGACAGCCGTTAACTGATTAACAAGAAACAGATTAATCATCATTTTTATTAACTTAACTATCAAAATCTATTAAAATGATACCGGTAATAGGTCTAGGAAACAGTGATTTTTTTAAACAGTGATTTTTATTATGATGTAAACTGATGCTTTAACAATTAATGTTTAGTTATAAGGTTCAGTTTTCTGCAGTGCACAGTGTAGTAGTAGACAGTTTTATAGTAAAGTAGGACAGACAGCAGTAGCAAAAGCATGTCAGTAATTCAATAATTCTGCTGCTGCAGCAGATGACGTGATGACAAACAGGCATTTTGATATACACAAATCAACTCATTAAGAAGAAAGTCCAGAATTGCTACCAGGACCAGGTACTTGACAACTTGCTGAAAACAAGCACTTTTCACAAAAAAGTTCTATAACATCAGCAGAACTTCAATTAATGTCCCAAAACAGAACATTTAGTCAGTAAAATCAAAAGCATCTATACATACACCACAATGCTGAATATAGAGTCGAAGCATGAAAGAATCATCAGTGAACCCTCAGAACTGAATCTTGCACGACATTCTAATACAGCAAAACAAACGGAAACAAGAAACTCCAGTCACAACGTCGGAAAACATAACTGAATAATCGTAGCACAACGCACACTCCAGCAACTAACAACATGCACTTCACAGACATGTCACGTCCTAACCATCTAATTTTAATGTTACAATTTCAAACATGTCAGGATGTCAACGTGTAACCGATGAAGCGTGGACAAGAACAGTCACATTGAGGGTTAGTGAAATGTGAGTGAGTAAAGATGAGTACACAGTGACTGTCTAAATCGTCCGAAACCGGAAGCAAGCAAGACTGGCTTGCAATTGCAATCATGTCTTTCTGTAATCACCATCTTAATGAAAGAACAAGAACCACTTCAGTTTGAGGAAGAAATACTCCAATACCAGTCTGCATAGTAAAGATAATAATAATAATCATCATCATCATCACTGAAATTTTTAGAGTGGCCTAAGCAGCAACGCCACCACGAGGACCACTATGGTCAGAGTAAGTACGAGCAGTATCAGTGTTGTAACAGCAGCGGAATAAGTATGTCTTCAAATGGTGCCGGAAGGTTGACAGGGACGGAGCGGAGGTGACATCGTCTGGTAAGCTGTTCCAGACCTTTGCACCAGCAATCGGAAAGGCACGACTGCCGACAGTTGAACGGAGACACAAGACAAATGTGACCGGCAGCTATAGGAGCGCCCTTGTAAGAGCATAATGGTAGACAGAAAAATTACTAACAATAACAATATTAGGCACTATGATGCTATCACCATGATAGTCATTAAGAGACTTCATCCACTTCATAAACAGTGGCTGCTGACCCTCAGACCAAGCCAACCAGCTGTAAGTCTGCTTATAGGCTGACAGTGTCAACACTGAACATTACCATCTATTATTATTACTCAGCCTGTAAATAAACTCGACTCAATTCAACAAGCATCAACGGATGCAGGTGAAACACCTCAATGTCCATATCTATATAACATGACCATATGTAAAACTACATTTCACATATTTTATATACTGATTTATCTCCAATCATTTCATCATTCCATGAAAGGATGAAGGCTGAGTCAATAGTGTGTGTAGTGTGCACTGTGTGGTCAAAAATTTTAACAACTACATATGAAGTGGAGATAATAAGCCAGTACCTATTTGAAAGAACACAGAAAAAAATGATCAGACTGTATGTTTGACAGTCTGAGCACTTACTGGTGCAGTGGAGTTATCTGACTCACTACGATGAAACATTATATGCAGACAGCTTCTGAGCAATTAGCTAATAGCTATGGTACTGTTTGTAACAGTTAATTCACCATATGTGTCACATGGCACTAAAAAGGGTACAGTATCAGTATTTTATACTGTGTACTGCAGAGTAATACTACTTAGAAATAGAGCCATAATATTAATATTATACCTTTAAGTTTTCCAGGCAGCAGACGGACTGGGAAGACCTCGTCGACAACATAGTTGTTGACACCGGATTTGTGTAGCAGATCGTCTCTGTTCAATGGTATTACAAACTCAAAATCAGCCATCGTGAAATCACTTCTTCAGCCTCCAGAATGAAGTACACCAGTCTCCTGTTTCGAACAAACACTTAAGTGGCAGCCCTCAAAACAGACCATTGGTTGATACAGATGAAATGACAGTCATCTTCCACACTATATTTTAACATAAGCTACATGGATGACTAGCTTAAACATAGCATTTTGGCACCTTGGGCTGTATGCCCAAGTGTGTGTGCAGTCAAATATATCCTACTTGTGCGACGACGTAGTCCAATACAAGGACCAACATCTGATGATGCACTTATTTTCACTGTGTGAACTATAAAAGACCAACAGTATTTCAATGACTTCAGTGTTTAAGGCTTTGTCATGTTGTTGACTTATTAGTTAATGAAAGACGTCAAGAATTCGCATCACGACGACAGCTGCTAAAGTAGGCCTTTGTAATAAGTGAGCAATGATCAAGGACGTTAAACGTTTACAGCCTACACCGTATAGACTATAGGCCTACTCTTCCGTAACAGACAACACGTAGATTATAGATCTGCCGAAGACTAAGCAATTAACACGTGCGCCCGCGCCCGCTCCCGCACTCCACCGGCCACACTAGAGGTACTGATTACGCAGTAGTGACGTGTGATCGTTACTCTGCTCCGCCTCACGGCCGCTTAGATTGCTACTCACCAGCCATTGTCGCCGACCTCGTCCGTTTGATGTCGAAAATTCAGCACTGCTCACTGCTCCGTTTACATCGATTTAATACGCAAGAATGCAGCAATAAAACAGCATGTAGCATAAAAACAGAAATAAAACATAAGACTACTAAAGTTAATAGTAATCTAGCGTATCTTGCACGGTTATGGAGATATAGAACATTACCACACTTGGGCTACTTATTAAATTTTTTTTGCTGCTATAGCTCCGGGTGTGCACAGTTTTAGGAAATAGGCATAACGTCAAAAGTCATCAAATCATCATCAGTATCAACGAACAACAAAGGTAAGGGCTGACAAAGGGCATACAACAAGAGCTCACTGCAGTCTGCAGTGGTCGGCTAAAATCCGCATCCGCATACTACCCGTTAGATCCGCAGAAAAAAATCCGCAGTGACCATCCGCATTTTACTTGTTAAGATCCGCTGATCCGCATTTTACCGGAAGCCATATTCAAAACATGAAAAAACCAATTGCTGTTCAATTTGACATTTTTCGAGTCTGTACAACGCAATAAGTTATTGTAATAAGTAATGATCAGAGACAGGTTAACCTGCTATACGGTACTGAGCATGTATTTTGAATTATTCCACTGTAAACAATTTTATTTACACCCGATAAAAACACAGAAATTAAATAAAGGCGGGCTTGTAAACGAAAAATATATAACGTAACGTAACGTACGGGGTCTGCCTGAATACCGCAGATCACCGCAGATCAACGCAGATCACTACAGATCACCAGATAGCTTACTTCTAGGCCATGCAGATAACCTAATAACTTACTTCAGATCACCGCAGATCAC
>Ga0049105_1000322_pt1 | contig 15325 bp, 8 predicted proteins | sample WorMetvaBAHAMAS1_FD_61260 | JGI IMG/M metagenome (GOLD analysis project Ga0049105, IMG submission 61260) | Worm MetaG Olavius vacuus BAHAMAS.1 | ecosystem: Host-associated > Annelida > Digestive system > Unclassified | place: Germany: Marburg | collected 2013-04-09
TGCAGTCAAATGTACACTGCTACGTTTTATGAACCAAGGCAAAAATGTAGGTTTTAATTTTTTCCAGGTAAGGTGCGCACATAAATCGGGTGATGTGATAAATTTTATTATAGTCTCATGTAGAATTTATGCACGATTAAAATGATATAAAAACTATTAAAATCGGTTAAGATTAGCCAAAGTTATAGTCAAAAATAAAATATCACGTTTTTTTATGGTTCACTGTGTATTTTGTTATTAGTTACCGAATGTACTGTTCCTTACTTCGAATTTCAATTCACATCATCCACACAAATTAAGCCATCGCAGTCATGCGCAGATGGCTTTTGGACGCACTCCAAATATTCGCTACTTACTTGTGTAGTAAATTATCTGGCAGTTACGAATGCCTTCAAAGTTGAATTGCACTCCTGCAAGTTCTACCGCAGTGGATAGTCTTCGAATCAGTGCATCTGCATAAGTGTCAACTGCTAATGATGTCGTATACAGGACAAAACGCTTCACATGCACATATTCTTGAGATACATTGACCATTCTCAAGCATTGAAGCATAACGTCGACATTCCTCATAACTTAGAAGCTGGTCAGGCCGTTGGTGGCGGTAGACAGTAGAAACGTTACAGACTGGCTGTGTTGTGTTGTTCACTGTGACCGTTGTACTTTATGAACCAGCGCCTGGCGCTGTGGCACAGGCTGGCACTGTTTAACAGTAATACATTGTTGATGCTTCGGCGGCTTATGATAGACTTCATCGGTCAGCGCTTCTGTAATATGTTGCTTAGATTGCAGGACTTGTGCGTATGAAAAAAGTTGAAAATTAGTTGAAATTAATTTAACTACTTTATTTTGGTTTAGTTGAACTAATTTAAAAATAGTTTTAACTAAAAGTTTAACTAAAATTTTTGGTTGAAATAATAGTTTAGTTTAATTACTTTTTTGAAACTAGTGCCCATCACTGCCCATGAAAGCCGTAGACATAGACGGTATAGCAGACGGGACTGATAAGTTGATAAGAACAGTCACATTGACAACAAAGCGAGCAAGAATAACTAGTCCGACGATGAACAGGATTGCAATGACACTGCCACTGCGATGACTGACAGCATCAGATGTGACGTATCTGCAGTACCGGTCTACGGTCTACCTGACGAAGTGTTCGCTGACGACCAGCGTCATCAGTCAGGTTGGGTCTGTCGGCAATGTAGAACCCAGATTGATGGATTGCAAATACCTCTGCTAAAACTAATGAAGACCTGACTGGCATGTGTAGGCTTATTTCATTAGATCGTGTAATTGAGAAAGTCAGGGCTGGGACTGAAAGCGGGACGTATGGGACAGTATGCCATACTGGTACCTCCTTGGCCGGATCAAAACCATACTGCCACTTCTTTTCTGAGAAACACCATATCGGTATGTCGCAGGAACAAAGGATTACAATGCTTGTAAATGCGATATCAAGAGGAGTGTGATTTTCCCTAAATCCCCTAAATTATACCCTCAAGCTCGCGACTACGACACTTGGCCGTAAGAAACTATGAACATCGCTCTATCGCATCGCTCTGTCGTGTGGTGCGAAAGCGTTTCGATGTCTTGAACCGTTTAGGAGTGGATCACGAGCGTGACGTACGGACGGACAGACAGAACCGACGTGCGCTGAAAACTGATCGAATCTTCATCAATCATCACGGATGTATCTTTGGACAAGGAAGTCCCCATATATACACCGCGTCGCGGATGTTTTTTTAGACACAGTGTATATATGATGGGGTGCTATTGACGGAATCAATTCCGCGCTAATTATACTGACGACAGCACTTTTTGATGCTTTAATCGCACGGAGCTGAACAGGTTATAACTGTATGTCGCAAAGTTGCAACAAGCAATTAATGCTCCAGTCAATTGGGCTACAGCGTGGCAGTTGTTTGTCTCATTTAATAAGTGTTGCGAAATAAATGTTGGTAGAAATACTCACAGCACTTGTCTCCATATTAGCCGTTGAGTCCAGTCGTGATTTGGGCGTTTTAGATGGTGTTGTTTGTCTCCCTCTCTACACACTAATGGCATCGTTGATGAAAGGAACAGCTGTACCTAGCCATATGAACTGGTTTTCTTCTTGTTTAATTTCAGGCGATTAGCACACATCCGCTGGCTGTTTTTTTCGGAACATGCATTTGTTGCTGCACCTTATTGTCCACTTCTGTACGGTCAGCATGGAAGTGCAGCTGAGTGTATCACTGTTAGCATGAGCGAAGCGTGCATTTTAAGAGCACGTAGACGAGCGATCGATATGACATTGACGTCAGCACAGTAGATCACGAGAAGCACAGGTGCGAGCACGCTTCCTTGCGGCACGCCACAGGTCAATGATGGTATTGTTGAACGGTACTATATACAGCCCGACTTTGACTACGCCCCGTTGACGCTGACTGATTGGGTTCGGTGCTGTAAAAAGGACTCAGTCCAGGAAAGAGCCAATCCCTTGGCACCGAACAAGTGCTGCAGACGATCGATCAATATGTCGTGATCTTGCAGCGGACAGATCGAGCATGCATTGCATAGTAAGCTCACTTCCCCTCGATCAGCTGCACAGGATCACCTTCAGCACGGCTCTCTCAGTGTGATATCGTCTTTCGTCTCTCCCTAAATGCTTACTTCTGTAAGCAGATTGTAGACTTGACACCAGACGCAAATGATCGAAAAACACGACCAACTGCATGACGACACACTAAGTCTTTCTACTACCTTGGACATGAACGCGAGATTGGAGATTATGTTCAGTGACCTACATGCGAACATGCGAGCGAAGGCGAAAATGCGAGGGTAAATGAAAAGGAGCCAATAAACCTCGGCTGTTTGTGGGCAAAAGTTTGCCAAATTTTGAGAGAATGTAAGGGATCCTTTGCAGTTGTAAATGTTGTTTCCGTTCATCAATAGCTTGTTTCGTTGCGCTTAAGTCGTCAGTCGAAAATCGGCAGTTTCATGGCCCCATATTTTGCGGGAGGGATCCCCCCCAGATTTCGGACGATATTTTCAAATCTGGCCTATTTCTGAACATATGGCAATGTTTGGTTAAGTTCCGTGCGGTGACCACCGAGGACAGCGTTCGAAAAAAAGAAAGAACGCCCAGCAAAATATAATGGCCTTCCATGTATACACATGGGCAGCCATAAAAACTGCGGAGCAAATCAAACACGTCTACAACGCACTGAGCGTACACAATATTCGTGCCTGGCTGTCCTGTCATACTGTACAATCAGTGAATGTATTCTTGTCAACTTCTGAATGATGATTTACGAATAAATGATGATGATGATGATATGATGATGATGATGACTAATTGCCACAAAAGTACGATCGGAAACTGGCCGAAAGTGGCTCCATACGTGGGTTTTCAATTTCCGCCTTGAACAAAATTGCACCGAAATTTGCGGCTGAAACCAAACATTCTTGATGACCAACCAGACTACACGACGTGCGTTTATTACTGACCACTGGCTCCCAGGGTGGAAGTATAGAATAAATGTATAGTTTAGTGACAATTTAACATTAAAATATGTGTAGAGAATGTAATTATGATATAAAGCTACGTCAATACAAACCAAAGTACAGCAATTATGCACTGCTTGGCCTTTCAAGCGATCGAATGAAGTTTCGGTCCACTAGCTGCATTTCCTGGCTACTGAAGCACAAAATGTGTCTTCAGACCGAGAAGCGTCGCTGCAATTAGTCGTTTCTGTCATGAAAGCAAACCGACAGCTAATAGCAAGATCTGTTATCTGCTTTTATCTGCTGTGGTCCGCGGTCTTTTAGGCTGTTATCTTTGCACAACATAGCATTCATCGTCTCATCGCTTCCATCTTTCACGTTCATTACACTTCTTACTTAGGTCTAACCTTGACTTGGGAAGGAAAGAAACTCACGTTTGTCCACATCTTTCTATTGTGTTCTAACTTATTGTACACACAATATATTTCCAAGGTACAGTACTTTTTAATAACCCAACAGGCTGCAGCTGAGACCAGTGATGCGAGTCAAAAAAGTAGCCTTCTAAAACTTTTTGCAATATTTTCAATTAGGCTAAATATATTTCCGTGAAATTTTGCCAATTTGTTGCCATTGTATATCCACACTATTTATATAAATTTGATGACAGAATGTGGGACGCTGAAAATGCGGGACTGGAGAATACAGGATCAACAATGTCGAGGATGAAGGTTGAAGGACCAGAAATGCAATACTAGAAAATGCGGGACGGTAAATGCGGTAGTGGACAATGCATGCGGGACTAGAAAACGCATTACCAAAAATTTGGTTTCTTATTTTCCTGTCCTGCATTTTCAGTCGACCCTATAAAATGTTATGTGGTTGCCGAGTTACATCCAATTTTCTTCTGGAAGTTATTTTGAGCCAACAGGACATTTACGAATTTAGTAATATGAGCTTTTCAGACGATGACGTTGTTCCTCGGTATGCTGTTAGCCTATATCGACGATCGGCAATTTCCATCGTTCAGCGAGCGACTGATCCATCGATCCGTCGTATGGTGATGGCAGTATAGTCAACGCGCAGGGCGGCTCCAGACCTGATGTGTTGAATGCCGGTGTACAAGGAGTAGCCTACTATGATATAAAACATCAATTAAATTATGAAACTTGACCTCTAGTTTTTGTGGACTTACGAGCAGCGGTTAAGGTGGAAAATTTGAGGTCAGGGGAGGGTGCATTCAAGATTGGGCCTCTGTCAATGGTCGTATGCCTTCCTTCTAGCATTGTAAAAATTTCAGGTGGGAGAATGCCTTAAGCTCCTTTCACATATTCCCGGATTAGAAGCCGCGGTCGCGGATGGCTGGTTCGGCACAATTCCGTATTATTCCGTGAGCGCGTCTAGAAGTCGGCTTGCCGTTCCGTCTGCATCCGTTGCCGTCTGGTTCTCCCGGATGAAATCGATTCACGTTGACGGCTGGAGTTGCTGGGAGCTGCCGGCGAGCCTCCACGAAGCAACCGAAATTGTCCGGCTGCGCGGTGTAAAGACCGAGACGACCCGGAAGTAGAATCTTGCTTCTCTATTCTTGGTCCTACTCTGACAATGATTTCCTGAAATGTTGTACGGTCAGTCCTTAAGAAATTCTTGTAACCAGTCCCGTCCTGTGCTGTAAGATCAGTGTTTGATACTGTGCAGAGGTCTTCTGAGAATCCAAGATCTAGCCCACAAACCTTTTCTTTTCTACTCTATTCTTCTTGCAGCTTCTGCACTGAAACACTAACTTTTGCTGCCAGTGCAGCGTTCATATTTCAACTGTATTTATAGTAACTCGACCTATTCTATTGATTGAAACGTAGGCCAACGTGTTGTCAGATCTCTCCAAATGTCAGTAGCCACCAGGCGCCCTTATATATACATCGTGAGACCGCAATGGCTGCAATCCGGCCACTATCGAGAAAGACCGCCCGAAAATCGTCATAATCCTAGTGAATCTGTCTTCCTTCGTACATTCCGCCTTCGGTCCGGCGCCATGAGCGCATAGACCGGGAACGTCTTCGACAGAACAGTATAGGGTCCCGGCTAGCGACTGCGGTCTGCCGGGAAGAGACCCTAGTTATCCCTCGGTCTGCCGTGCTCAGATTGGTTTTTGATGATCTCGTGGCGTCTTAGGATGCCGGATCACGTGCGATAGTCCCAGACTGCCAAAATTTATCGTCCGCACGATCATCCGGCTTCTCATCCGCGAATATGTTAAAGGAGCATTAAGCCACAAGTTGGAGGTGGCTGAGTGGCATTTCCTTGCGTCCTACATGGCACTTAATCACTGTACACGAGCAGATACCGCTGCCGACAATCTATCTCAGAGCATGATCACTATAGAAGGTCGCTGTTTCCTGCAGTTTTCAAAGCGCTGCATAGAATGCAGACGCGGTATAGCAATGAGAATTCTGTCTGTCCGTCGGTCCATCCGTCTGTCAAACCCGTGATTTGTGGCAAAACGAAAAAATGATGTGTCCAGATTTTTATACCATACGATAGATCACTTAGCTTAGTTTTCTGAGAAGAAGAATGGTTGGTGGAGGCGACCCCTTCTACCTGAAATTTTGGGTCAACGGCCGCCGTTTGAGCGAATTTGCCGATTTTCAGTCGATATTCGCTCGTAGCGCCTCAGTGGTAGCACCTAACAAAAAGTTCAATAACAGTAGGAAGTTGATAACGCGCTTTCCAATGAGCCTAAGATGAACATCGTACGTTGCTCCTAATTGAATAGAATTGAACTCCCTAACTGTTAATTTTATGTACAAATGATTATATTATGATTTTTAGATCAAAGTTCGCTGGTCAAAGTCTGTTCGCTGGTCAAACTGAAAGTCAAGTTTCGTCACGGTACAACTGCGAGAAGAATCTGTGATTTTTTTTGTGCTGCTCTGCAGCGAAATGATTTTTTCGGTTGTTTGATTTGATTTGTCTACCACTGTTGCTGGTGAATATTAATCGAAAACAACTAGCTTTTAATTCAAGGATGAACAGCTATAGAAAGTTTGAATTTGGGACGACAGTTTCTTGAAATACACATAGGCCTAACAGCGACGCAATTTTTGGTCTGAAGGGCAAAGCACAAGGCCAAAAAATGAGCAGGTACGAAATGTGCCTTATTTCATGACCTACTTTCGTTCTCCTATCTCCAGCATTGTGTCTAGAGTGTGATAACGGGTCATATCTCACTGCAGACAGTTAGTTACACACCAGTGCACTGCGTGCGACAGGCCTAAGCCTAGCAGGCGCTGCAACAGCCACGGTTGAGCGCGTACAGCTTGATCGGCCACGCCTCATGAAAACTGCGACATACACACGCTGTCGATGACCTGAACTGACCTGCCTGTCGATGGACGTGCGCGACTGTATTCGCTATAAAAATACGTTAAAACACTATAACATACATCTGCGCAGTAATAGCAAACGCGTAACCGCTCGATTCGCTACGTGAAATCCAGCAAATTGGCACGAAAACCAAATCGAAATACGAAGCAAAACTCTGTTAATCCCTCAAACATTGCGCACACGCGCACAGCCTCCCAGCTGTCAGTCGAGGTGTGCTGCAGTTTGATCATCGCTCGCACGTGCCACACTATAGGCAGAACAATCACAGACTGCGTTCACAGTCATGAAATAAATAGGTTTTTAAAACACTGTCTGGAGTGAGTTTGCTCGTATACATTCGCATAACTCACTCCAGACAGTGTTTGTCACCTATATAACTTCAGAATCAAAAGCTATACAAACCGCAAACATAGTAAAAATATGCAGAACCTGAAGTACCTAAACAATAAACGTTTTAAAGCAAACGTCAAACGTTAAGGTCACAATATCAACTGATTTATACCATCCTGTGTGTATATGTGTCATCGAGGCTATAACTCAACAAGTAGCTCAGCTATCGCAGAAAGACGCTGCAAGGTGGGTTAATTATGGCTAAAACTGGAAGATTGGAACTAGGAGACAATATGTTACGCACATTGGGTCTATCTGCAACCACTGTGACGTAATTGGCCAACAAAGCAATCAAATTCGGTTAAAAAACGCAAAATAAAGGCTATTACGCCGATCAGGGTCATTCAAGGTCATCGAGGTCGGTATCAATCGAAAGCCCGTATGCGACTCCCTATTAGTGATTAATAGTAACTGACATCCTATCTCGTACTGTATCGGAGTTATCGCAGCTTATTGTTTAAATTTGGGACACTTTGCGTTTTTGAGCCTCCCTGAACTTTTTTCGCTAGGTGTTACGGCTGAGGCGCTACGGGCGAAAATGGATCGAAAATCGGCGATTTCACTCCAACGCGGTCAGTTTGACTCAAAATTTTAGGTAGAAGGGGTCACCCCATCGATCATTTTTGCACGGATAGTTAAGCCAATGAATGCCTTACAACTTTGTCGGTGACAGTTTTCACACAAAGAAACTTTGTAACAGACTTTCTTCAAGCGAAGTGCGATTTTACACCAAAAAACGGCCTCTTGCGTTTTGAGCCCCCTTTGAGGGCTTAGGGGCAACTTACGATGATTATGTTAGGCTTATTGGAAAGAGCGTAGTGGACTTCCTATTAGTGTTAATTAAACTGATTTTCGCTAGGTGTAACGGCTGAGGCGCTACGAGCGAATATCGGTTCAAAATCGGCGATTTCGCCACAACGGTGGACGGTTGACCCAAAATTTCAGGTAGAAGGGGTCGCCCCCCCACAAACCATTTTTCTTCTCAGAAAACTAGGCTAAATGATCTTTCGTACGGTATAAAAATCTGGACAAATCTTTTTTTTCTGTTTTGTCACAATGCACGCGCTTGATAGGCGGACAGACGGACAGACGGACTGACAGAATTCTTATTGCTAGACAGCGTCTATATTCCATGCAGGGCGGTAAAAAATGAAATGCTACAGAAAATTCAAAGTTGGTGCACGTAAATTGTATCTTGAGATGCTAAAGGAGCCACACAGACATTCGTAAATGCAACAATGATAAGTATAAAAACAAGAAGCTTAGCTGTCGCAAAGAGACCGTGCGACTGCTGCTTGGATCAGTTTTGGAAAAATATAACTGGAAGACGATATTTTGCGAACATTATAGGTCTATCTTCAACAACTGTGACGTAATCGGCCAGCAAAGATATCGAATTCGGTGAAATAACGCAAAATATTACGCCGTTTAAGAGCCCGTATGCGACATCATATTAGTGATTAATATTAACTGACATCCTATCTCGTATACCATTTCGAATTTGTCGTATATTATTATTTAAATTTTGGACACTTTGCGTTTTTGAGCCCCCTTTGGGGGCTTAGGGGCAACGTACACTGTTCATCTTATGCTTACTGGAAAGCTCGTAGTGGACTTTCTATTCGTGTTAATTGAAGTTTTTCGCTAGTACGTGTTACGGCTGACTGGGCTGAGGCACTACGAGCGAATATTGCTTGGAAACCGGCGTGTTTGAAGGGGATTGGTCAGTTTCGGCCAAATTTTAACGTAGTAAGGGATGTCCCCCCGCGAACCATTTTTGCACGGATAGATAGGCCGGTGAATGCCTTACAACTTTATCGCTGACAGTAGGTCTATTCACGCAAATAAACTTTGTATCAGATTTTCCTCAAGTGGATTGCAATTTTACATGGAGAACGGCCGTTTTGCGTTTTTGGGCCCCCTTTGGGGGCTTAGAGGCAACGTACGATGTTCATTTTAAGCTCGTTGGAGTGGGCTTTCTGTTAATGTTAATTGAACTTTTTGCTAGGTGTTACGGCGGTGTTACGACTGAGGCTCTACGAGCGAATATCGATTGAAAATCGGCGTTTTCGTCCCAACAGGGTCAGTTTGGTCCAAAATTTTAGGCTGAAGGGGTCTCCCACAAACCGTTCTTGTTGTGAGAAAACTAGGATGAATGATCTTTAATGTAATGTAAGAGAGTGGGCACAAATTTCTTTTGTTTTGTCAGAATGCACGCGTTTGACAGAGAGACAGACGGACGGATGGATAGAACGGCCTTGGCAATACCGCGCGTTGCATTACATGCAGCTGTACGGTAATAAAACAGTAAAATATTAGTTAAAGAGATCCATAAATACCGTCTCCGAAATGACCTAAAATGTGTCGAGTGGGACGTTAAACCTTGCCCAACCCAAACCAACCTAACAGATAAACGCCATCTTGAAAATGAATGAATAGTAGCATATCGTGTCGTTCATTTGAACCGCACGTCATGCTTGTTTTCCAGTAATCAAAAAAGGTATTAATGGCTGACTGATTAACGTAGCTACAGAATTGCAATATATAATATATTATTTTATTAGGCCACATAGGCCATAGCCTACTGTCAATTTTATGGAAGAATTTATTGTATAGTTTCTTTTCTTCGTATGAATAGGGCTCATCGTTCCATTAGCCATCGTCTCTCGATCTGTATCCGCCACTGAATCGACGTTCAGTGTTGTAACAGTAGACATATAGTAAATCTCGTGAATGGCGCCACTGTAACTGCCTGGCATTCAATGGAATAGCTGCCTGTCGGACATCGACGACAATTGCCCTCTGTGCCGTGAATTTGGTTAAGAGGACGATTAGACTGAATTGGAGAAAAGCGCTCGACGCAGAGCAGCCAGTGAAATATGTACGTCTGTCATGCATCTTGAATTATTGATCTACCGAACTACATTTATAGTCATGTCGTTACACTGACTGACTTCCAAGTATAACAGTGTCAACATCTACCTTGCCGATACCATTAAGCTAGACTGTTCGAGTCTTGAAAACTTGAAACGCGGGAACTGTTTGCTGCCGGCAGTGAGCGAACGAAGCCAATACTTACAACGTCGGGAGTTGTTAATCATTCGCTAACAACTTCTCCTGCCTTCACGTCTAGCGGTAATTACGACCCAGAGACCGTCGTCGCTAGATCTGTAGCCATGATGGTCGTTATTACGAAGCCATTCGCTCTCCTGATAGAGAAGTCCGAAGCGTAGATGACTGCAGGGCCTATATATAACGATACGATACGTATGTACTGAATGTCAACGTGCTGTGTGTCCCGATATTCTTTACCCCTGACATTTTCCCTGAGTGATTATTCCCGTTCTCATTCCAATTTCTGCACTACACTATGTCCATTCCCATTTGCACGGGATTTCCACTGGATAATTGGTAAACGAGAATTCCCATTCCCGATGCAAGCGTCTAATGTTGGATGATAGTTTGACCAAGTAAGAAACTAAGAATTATATTCACTGTGTTCCAAAAAGGTGACGCCAAAATTCAAATCACTATAACTACGGCATATCTTATCAGAATTAAATATCCTCTTAGCGGCTTTAATTATCATCTTTCTGACGTAAACTTTGCAAATTTCAACAAAATCCAATTTGCAACGTTTACGTCGGACGAATGATAATTAATGCCGCTAAGAGGATATTTAATTCTGATAAGATATGCCGTAGTTATAGTGATTTGAATTTTGGCGTCACCTTTTTGGAACACAGTGTATATTTATTTGTATGGATTACTACGTCAAAGAATAGACTGGACGGAAAATGCGATGAGACTGTAAGGAAATAGGTTTTTACGCGTGGCGTTGGTCTGTCTGCGGCAAATAAAACATCTTTCATGCTGCTACGACAACCGCACTAGAGCAAATAGACGCTGGCATTCTCACAACCGCTAATATAATAACGGGTGGGAAATCATAGTCGAGCAGCGCCATCGGCAAAAGCACATCTGGCTGACGATAAAGCACAGGATGCCTCGGCTGCTTCGATCTGATGCCACCCAATGAGAAGCAACCAGGCCAGCGAATTTGCCTCGTCGTCATCATTATTTGACAGAATACAGCATTTGTTTGAGTAATAATCAAGTCGTGGATGAAGGGGCACATTTAGACCTAGTGAGGCCTATGTTAATAGGCCTATTGTCCGCGCTAAACAATGTTCTTATAAAGTTCGTACACATTTCACACTAATGTATAAGTTTCTGCTCGTATTGACATTAATCAGATCGCATGTCTGCATCATTTCGTCGCCTAACGCCTTACTGACCGCTCACTGGCCACCTTCCGTCGAGAGTGAGGAGATTCTTGTACAGATAGTCTGCTTCAGTTGCCATTAAGTCGACTCTCTGTACCGACATCTCGACATGAACACTGACATCATCGTCTGTGACGCGCTCGTTTATCGATGTGTACAACCCCCTCCCCCTGCAGCGTCTCCGCGATAGCGTCACATTAATCAGTACATTTTAATAATAATCATAATCATAATAACCATTAACCACATAACCATTCCAGCTTGTTTTAATCATAGTTTTTAACTCCCGGGATCTTTACTTCCTGGGGGTACAAAAAATGATAATAATATCAAGATGGCGCTATAATCTAACGCCGACCACCCGCGAATGAGTGCATTTCGTTACACGTGGTCACTTCCGGTCACGTGACAAAGATGGCGGTTACATCATTCGATCCACCATTTCCGAAAACCCCTTTTATGGCTCCGTGTTTCGTTATTGCTGATAGAAGTTTTACATTGCGGATATAAGAGTTTTCGATCATTTTTTTGCTCCTGTGACCTTGACCTTGACTCGATGACCTTCATATACGAACTTGACCCGTATTTCCTGGTGATACACGGGATATGCAAATATGAACTTCCTACTTCAAGGCTTTCGAAAATTATCATTCGACAGACAGACGAACAGACATAACCGACATTATATACCACGCCGCTTCACGGGTGGTCAATGATAATAATAATTTAGGCCTACTTCAGTTCATAGGCGTTGTAGAAGCCTGGAGTCCGACCGTGGCGATCACCGCCACATGTTTTAGGCTGCAGTGATGGGGCAGCAGGCAGCATCACCAAAATAAAACTCTACTCTGTCGTGAGATCTCAGAAAGAACCACCTTGTGCTCTAACACTGCACACTAGGGATGGACGGATATCCGATCTGACTATCCGGATCCGGCCAGATTTTCCACTGTCTTGTGAAATCAGCCTCCGGCCGCATTACGTGTTTCCCGCCGGATCGGATCGGGACGAAAGACTACGGTCGGACAGTCGGACAATCTGCCGATACAGGATGTCGATTGTTTGACTGACGTCGAGCCGACAGTCTGTGCTGGATCCAGCCGATCAATGATCCGCGCTTAGCTTTCATGTAAGTAGGAGTCGTGTTTACCCAGTGGATGCTGAGGAATCTGTCGATAAGCACTACTGGAGTGTTACAGTATGCGGAATGGTGTACAAAGCCAGCAGCCCCAGCAACAGCGTGGGGAGACGGCGTAACCACTGAAGCGTAACCGGGTCTGAAGCCGCCGTCGAAGAACGTGCACTAGCGTTTGGTTTGCTGCCGGTGTCGAGTGCTTAGCAATAGACCAAGCCGACAAGTGCGTTCGCGTACGCCACCGCCCGCCTCCCCGGCGACATCAAAGTATTCCGCATACTGTATTCTCACCTAAAGTTTGCTGTAATTGTGATCTCGTTTATGGGCCTACCGTATTACTGTTGCGACTAAAATCCAATCAGGCCAAATCCGGATCCGGCCGGATTTTAGGCGTCGGATATTCGAATCCGGTATTCGGCAGAAAATCAATATCCGCCCATCCCTACTGCACACAATGTCTAGGCCTACAGTGTTTCAAAAAACAAGGTGTCGAACTTTTTGCGATAACTTCATCAACTGTTAACCGGTTTTGGCAAATTCTTTCACTGTTGGAACAGCAATTTTTAAAAATTATCTACAAATAAATATAATATTTTTGCCGCCCCATAAAAACCTCGCTGTAATACCGCGTGAAACGTAAAAGTTTAAAAATGTTGCAATTGCTCTACCACTCCTTCTGACGAAGCTGTCAGTTCCACCATGTTTAAAAAAAATTAAATTAAAAATAAAAATTAAAAAATAAAATAAAATAATTTAAAATTACTTTACTTACTTATTTACTGCCTTGTCCAGCAGCGAGTACAGTACCAGTCACGCGTTCATGAAGTTGAGGAACTGTTGGACATTTGGCACTGCCTTCAACAGAGTGCAGTTGATAGCGCAATTCATGGAGAGCGCGTCTTCGCGCCTGCGTACGAGCAAAAGGAGGGAATTTTAAGCTCTGATAATATGCTTATTGAATGTACGGTCATTGACGCAGTAAAGCAATGTCACCAAATTCGTAGAATGTGTTTTTCAAATCGGTTAACATTCACAAAGTAATCATAAAAGTTCGGCACAGATTTATCATCAAGAATTGGTAGAGCAGTGGAAACATTTTTAAACTTTTATATTTCACACAGTAGTGCAACGAGGTTTTAGAGAAATGGCGAAAAATATTATATTTATTTTGCAGATAATTCATTTATGTTTTCAATTACGAAAGAACTTTCAAAATCGGTTAACAGTTAATGAAGTTATTGCAAAAAGTTTGACGCCACGTTTTTTGTAACACTGTGTAGAGTCTATGGACGCCAGGAAAGCACCTGAAATAACTACTGTTGGGCCAGTCAAGACCTGGTCTCAGTTTCGTCCCAGGTCTAACAAGAAGATCCGCTACCGCGAAGAGCACAGCGCGCCCGTCGTGCTCAGTTGATGTACTTTATGACATTTCTCTGGAGAAAATCTGTTGATAGCTAGTCAACCACTTTTACGTAATTGGCCATGAAAGCTACCGAATTCGGCGAAAGAACGCAAACTAATGGCTATTACGCCGTTCTAGGTCATTCAAGGTCACCGACTTTGGTACTAATGGAAAGCCCATATGCGACTTCCTATTAGTGACTAATACTAACTTACCTCCTATCTTGCACCGTTTCCAAGTTATGGCTGATTATATGTTACATTTTCGCAAGCGACACGTGGTCGCTTCACTTTAACGCCCTCGCTGGGGGTAATTCCCTGTGAATATTACCATAAATGATATACCGCTAAAACCTAGATTCTTTGGGCTACATTTCACTCGCAGAATATATCGGTGTATCTTAACCACTTTTATGTAATGGGCCCTGAAAGCTGCCGAGTTCGGCGCAATAACGCAAAATAAGGCCATTACGCCGTTCAAGGTCATTCAAGGCCACCGATTTTTAAACCAATCGTAAGCTCGTATGCAACTTCCTATTATGGTGATTAATACTAACTTACCTCCCATCTTGCACCGTTTCCAAGTTATGGCCGATTATTGGTCAAATTTTCGCTAGCAATGGGGGGTTGCTTCACTTTAACGCCTGCGCTGAGGGTGATCCCTTGCGAATATCCGCACAAACGTCATCTCTCCAGCGTTGAAACCGCACAATTGTATTTTTATTTATCTGGACAAAACACCGGAATGTGACGGACAGACAGACAGACAGACAGACAGACAGACAAAATCGCTCTGGCTATTACAGCTGTCTGCAAGCAATGCGGACGCGCTGTAAAAACCCATCGATGCCTATGATAGACTGTGTACTATGTACTTTTTACCGCGCTGCATCAAATGCAGACGCGGTCTAGCGATGAGAATTCTGTCCGTACGTCTGTCCGTCCGTCTGTCTGTCCGTCACACGCGTGCATTGTGACAAAACGGTAGGAAGATCTGTCCAGATTTATATACCATACGAAAGAACATTTATCTCACTTTTCTGAGAAGAAAAATGGTTGGTCGGGGGCGACCCCTTCTACCTGAAATTTTGGGTCAATCGACCCCCGTTGGAACGAAATCGCCGATTTCCAACCAATAATCGCTCGTAGCTCCTCAGCCGTAACATCTAGCGAAAAAAGTTCAATTAACGCTAATAGGAAGTCCACTACGCGCTTTCCAATGAGCCTAAGATGATCGTCGTACGTTGCC
>Ga0049105_1000323_pt1 | contig 15310 bp, 8 predicted proteins | sample WorMetvaBAHAMAS1_FD_61260 | JGI IMG/M metagenome (GOLD analysis project Ga0049105, IMG submission 61260) | Worm MetaG Olavius vacuus BAHAMAS.1 | ecosystem: Host-associated > Annelida > Digestive system > Unclassified | place: Germany: Marburg | collected 2013-04-09
CTGTGCATATAACAGTAAACTGTAAATTAATTTGTAGCATAGTATCGTTTCATTGTACGTGTGCAAAAGAAGTAAGTAAGTAAGTAAGTAAGTAAGTAAGTAAGTAAGCAAGTAATCGTTTCATACACGAATGGCAAACGCACCTACGTCACAATAGTATCATAGGCTTACAGAACAAAACAGACAAAAAAGCTTGGGCTAATGAGTGACAAGTAATTAACTCAAAATGAGCTGCGATAAGAACAATATAACCAGACTTCTGAAAGAAAGGTTTGGACAGTTCCGATGCCTTGAACGGTGTAGTGGCCGTTATTTTAAATACGTAGGCCCCTATAAGCCGTTATTTTGCGTCATTTCATCCAAAGCGATAGCTTTCGGAGCCAACTACGTTTAACTAATTGAAGCTAGACCCATAGTGTTTAACTAATTTTCGACATTACCGCATACGCGCACTTCGCTCGAAATTTTTTCCCAAAACTGACCCACCCCACTTTTTACTATTCGAGATGTGCAGTATTGGGTGGCCATCTCAGCACTAGCTGAGCTCTTTTGGCACAACGTAGCCGCTAATGAGCCTGTTACTCTGCATGAACAGCAGATGAAGATATTCGATCTGTAAAGCATAGGCCTACACTATTACTAATATCGGTTCTACGAATACGAAGAATGTTCTAACTCTGCTAATGCTATGTATGAGACGACGTTTTAGCATTTTGTAGTGGCTACGCAGTGGTGTCGACCCCTGGTGAATGCAAAATGAATAGGCTACAATACTGTTAAGACTTTCCCTGTTGCAAAGCGCGATCGGAACAACAATGACAGAAATTAACCAGCGAGCTGTGGCTTTTCATACTAAATGCTGTAGGCCCACTCGAATTAAAGTAGGCCTACTCTTTAAGGTTATTTGTTGTCACACAGGCGTAGATAGGATTTTTATTGGGTGGCCCTGGTTAGTTTCAGTTGGTGAAATATCCGCGAAATAGGGCATCCGTGGCATAGACTATTTTAGCGTGTAATATTACACAAAGTGCGTATATTAAAATTAATATGTGCGTCTTTAAATGTCAATCTGTGCATCTTTAAAATTACTGACGAAATTTGGAGCAGTTGATTCGGGAGAAAAATCATTGAAATTATTGCCATCAGATTCAGATTTTAAAGCTAAAATGCATTAAAATAAATTGCGGCTTGGGCTCCGCTCCATACCCCCCCTGGGAAAGCTTACAGCACTCTTCCAAATTTTCTAACTTGAATAATGGGGACCTACTTCTAAGGAAAAAAGAGGGGTGCACGAAGAGGAAGGGCAGGAAAAGGAAGAGAAGGCAGGGAGAGGGGAGAGGAGGAAAAGCTATGGGAGGGGAGGGGAGGGGACCCCCGTAAGTATCTTTAAATTTTCCTTGGGCTCTCTTATGATGCCTCTGCCGGTGACTAGCCGCCAAAAGTATTCTTTTTTTCGGTTTTCCCGTTCGTCCGTGCGTAATCATATGATAGTAGACCAGCCAGAGATGGAAAAGACCTCTAGAATGTTTTTTATCATTGCTTGTTAGTAACAGGCATCTATGGTTGTTTATTTCAGTATGCCAAGGTGAACATGATGTGGGTGGATGTCATCGCCAAATTTCACTTTCAAGGTCATTTTAAGGTCACAAAAAGCGACATCTGGTCAGTTGTTGAGATGCTGTCTATTTTTTAAAAATGAAACCGGTTCTTTCTATTGAATTTGTCAATATAAACATCAATTTGTACAGTTTACAGACACCAGTAGCAAACATTTTCATTGAAATCGTTATTGCATGAACATTGTGGTCTGTAGAAAACGTGTGTATTGACCGTAACTGTTTTATCTTATTGTGAGCACGATTTAGGCAGGAATTAAAGACGTATCTGTTCGCCGGACATTCGAAGCGTTAGCGCATTAGAGGTGTTATGTAATCGCGCTCAACAAGTAGAGCGCTATCTTTAGTATGAGACCATTTACTTACTTACTTACTTACTTACTTACTTACCTACAAACCGCTGATGACATTCTGAAGGTCATAGGTTCAAAGATCAAGGCTACAGCTTCGCAGGAATGCCGATCCACAGTTCGCCGTCCAAGACCATCTAGGTGACTATGAAACGCATGAATATTTTTATCCCGCGCCGATCAGGCACTGACCGAAGGAGGCATATAGCAGTCAACCTGTCCGGGCCTGGTTATATGTGGTTACGTGCGTCTGGCATCTGCCTGCATAAGTCTATACGTGCATGCGTCTGTGAGTCCGTTTTTCCACCTTTATATCTCCTGAATGCATGGACATATATAATGAAACTTATTAACCTATAGACACTCATCATCGTCTGACGTGTTAGTGATAGTGGCATTTATTCATTGGCAGTTTTTTTACTGTTTTATTACTATTACTTTATATATTGTGAAAAGTGATGTAAAAGCCGACCTGCAATCAAGTATATTGAGTCACCAATTTTTTCTATACACGTGTTCCGCATATATAGGCCTACCTTTCTATTTTAGACCGATTTCCACTATTTTGCGCAAAAAAGTCGACAGAACAGCCGTTAGAAGAAGGAAGACTGTCTTGTGGTTTATGTTCACTTAAGGCTGTGCTTCACCGATTTGTCTACAACACGTTACTTCCCAGTCGAAGCACGGACTGAGACCACTTGTTTTACCGGTGTTAAGTCGCACTCGCTTGCCGACAAAAAGCTTTCCTGTTTGCTTGGTAAAGCCTTCGCCTCGTTTCCTGTAATCAACTTCATTGATTAATACACATGGGCAGAAAAGCAAAATAAAAAGGAACTATAAAACGAACAGCTTTCTAGCCAAATTAAGCAAATCCTGGGAGTGATGGCAAGATATCTGAGTCAGTATATCAATTCAACCTAGCATCCAACCTCTGATGTACTTTTGGCGCAAGTGGGGCGCTGCTCGGGTTAGAAAATTAAGTTAAAATTCCAATTTGGGCACAATTTTGGCACCGTCCGTCCATATTGAATTTAACCGGAAGTGATGTTAACCATTTCGCCGCTTCCACGGACCCATAATACACAAAAATACCAAAAATCAGCAAAGGTCGATATTCCGAGGCTGAGTTGTCGATGACTGAACAAAATATCCCGGCCAGATTTTCAAGGCGATAAATTGTAGACCCCTTTAGGCTAGTTTTCAGAGTGGAGTGAACCAAACTACAGGCAATCATAGGCACTCTCAGTGCCCAGATTTCAGATGCATTGCTTCATTTCGAAATACTAGCACCTCAAAAACGACTGCAGTCGAAAATTGAGACAAAATTTCTGATTTTTTTGCCCCTAGTAAAAACTAGAAATACGACATGTGGAACATGGTATCTGTCCCATAGTCAAGTCCACAATGACCGCCGAACTGTTCCTATAAAAATTCCGGCGATTCAGCCATTTTATATTGCATATTTTTATTGCGCATGCGCGATACGGCCATAATTCCACTATCGGTCTAAAATCTGACGTCACCATCGTATTCCTCGACCCCGATTTTCTATAAGATGCGGAAATTGCGGCTATTCGCGTACATTGAAGGCAGATATAAGATTATTAATATTGGCATGGATTTTCAGGACCACGTGGCCTAAAATGTTTTTGGGGGGAATGGGAGAAGGATTGTGCGATGTTGACCTTCAACGAACTCGTTTTTATGTTGGGTATTTTTTTTACGTTTTTGCCAATTTTGATGAAAATCGATCAAGAAATGCGACCGTGAGAGTGCGTACAGATGGATACACACACAGAGACGCACACAGGTTTTATAATCTGTCCGATGCTATATGCTATAGCTATGGGACAGATAATTAGGACAGGTATGGCCAAAGTGTCTGAATCAATTTTACGAGTTCAGCCTAGAACCAAATCTCATATATTTCAGACGGGTCTGCTTGGCGTCTTAGAGATTGGAGGTCTATTGTCAAAAGCACAGCGGCAAAATAAGAGGCCAGGGACATACCTCGGGCTGCCTAGTGAAGTTTATCATAATTGCCGTCGATTTCTTTCACAGCGTTTATGGAGCAGGGCTGTAAAAATGGGTTTTAAAAACTTAGGTTGTTTCAGCCCTGGTATGGAGCCCCTTACAAAATGTCCTATTTGGGTCCATGTTAACCGGTGTGAAGCCATTAGAAACCGTGGGATCGTACGGTTTCTATTGGATATTAATTACCCTACCACGGGAGCTTGTGGACACCAGCACACCATCCACTCCATAGGGTTCATGTGGGATTCTCACGGTTAGGTTATAATCACCCCAGGAGGTGGCGAAAAAACCGGGAAATGCCATGAGGGAATTTTGTAATGGACGGAATGAGCGTAATATTAATGTTTCAGCGGCTGCGAGTCGCCATGACGCTGGGACGCCGTGCAGCGAGCAGCAGACACACACAGTAGCGTGCTGGCTCGCCTTGTTTTCTGTGTTTTCTGTCTGTGAGATGCAGCCGCAGTAACAGTTGCCGAGTCGTCGTCGTCGGTCGTCGCTAACTCCGAGATTTTTTCCCGCTGTCGAAGAGGTACGAATCGATTAAATTGAGACGATATGTGAACGTTGTAAAACGAGAAACAGTCTCAGCAACAGTTCTGTCGGATTCTGTGACGTAGCGTCGTTGAGGAAGACCAGAGAGGAAACCACGAAAAGCTTGGAGTTTACAAGGGCGAACTTGTCTTCCAGATATGCACGTTAATGTTAGTGTTTTCTGACAGTTGCAAAATCAAAAATGCGTGAGTCGGTTTCAAAAATGTCAAAAGGCGGACACTTCATAGCCGAGTGGATCGCTGCGGGAAATGGCGCAGGTGCTATGGTTACCGTGGTGACCGTTGTCATGACGCTGTTTGCCTGGAACGACATCATCCGTGGAGCAGCAGCAGCTTCATCATTACCAGCAGGTGCGCGACGTTTATTAAATTCAAAATAGCTAACTCTTCGTTCCACCAGATTTCTCGGAGTATGGGGTAATGCACCCCTACTTTCTCGTAGTATTCAAAACAAAAAAGTACAGTTTAAAGCCATCAAGAGTACTTCATGTTTTAGCGCAGTTTAATTGCGTTCTCAGTGCCTTAACAGTGAAGGAGGTAACATCCATGATAGGTAATTATTTATGTTCATATTTATACGTGATCATTACATATATTTATACTTATTATTTGTAATTTAGTTAATTAAATTATTTGTTTCTTTAATTTGTATTCATACGTTTCGTTACTTCTTCAATAAAAAAATAAAAATAGACATCAGCTGCACGGAAAGGTCCGAAGACATTTGACAGTCATCCATGAAAACAAATAGAGCTAGGCGTTAAAATAACAATGTTTATAAACACAATATGCTCAGCTATCGCAGAGAGACCGCGCTGCAGGGTGCGTTATAGTTTGCGCCAAAAGTAGAAGACTGGAACTGGGACAATAGTATACGGACATTAGGTCTATCTTCAACCACTGTGATATAATCGGCCTCAAAATCGGTCGAATTCGGTGAAATAACGCAAAATAAGGGCTATTACGGCGTTCAAGGTCATTCAAGGTCATCGAGGTCGGTACCAATCGAAAGCCCGTATGCGACTTCCTATTAGTGATTAATAGTAACTGAAATCCTACCTCGTATATACCGTTTCCGAGTTATCGCAGCTTATTGTTCAAATTTCGGACACTTTGCGTTTTCGAGCCACCCTTTGGGGGCTTAGACAACGTACGATGTTGATCTTGGGCTCATTAAAAAGCGCGTAGTGGACTTCCTATTAATGTTAATTGAACTTTTTTCGCTAAGTGTTACGGCTGAGTCGCTACGAGCGAAAAGAGATCGAAAATCGGCGATTTCTCTCCAACGCGGTCACTTTGATCCAAAATTTCAGGTAGAAGGGGTCGCCCCCACCAATCATTTTTGCACGGTTAGTTAGGCCAATGAATGCCTTACAACTTTGCCGCTGACAGTTTTTACGCAAAGATACTTTGTAGCAGACTTTCTTTAAGCGAAGTGCGATTTTTTACGGAAATTGACCGTCTTGCGTTTTTGAGGCCCCCTTTGGGGGACTTAGGGGCAACGTGCGATGATCATTTTAGGCTCATTGGAAAGCGCATAGTGGACTTCCTGTTAGCGTTAATTGAACTTTTTCGCTAGGTATCACGGCTGAGGCGCTACGAGCGATTATCGGTTCAAAATCGGCGATTTTGCTCCAACGCGGGCCTGTTGACCCAAAATTTCAGGTACAAGGATAGGCCCCCACCAACCATTCTTCTTCTCGGTAAACTAGGCTAAATTATCTTTCGTATGGTATAAAAATCTGGACCGATCTTTCTTCCGTTTTGTCACAATTCACGCATGTGACGGACAGACAGACAGACAGACATAATTCTCATCGCTATACCGCGTCTGCATTACATGCAGCGCGGTAAAAACCGGGCATATAGCTCCTGTGGTACAGGAACACATTAGCTGTAACTGTAACTGAGGCACTTGTATTGCGCCGCCTACTAGAAGACCGCCGAAGGGGCATTACAGAGTGAATCCGTATCCTGGTGCCCGTAGACAGAATGAAACAAAAATGTTTTCACGACGAAACGAGTCTGTCGATCGCAGCAGTTTCAGCTCGGTCGGTAGCCTGTTCCATGCTCGCGGTGCAGCAACAGAAAAGGCTCTGTCGCCAATTCGTCGACGTGTCCGCGGCACGACGAGGTTGACACACGATGAAGCACGCAGTGTAGATCGACCTGGAATATTGGCAACCGATGTCAGAAGGTCTGAGATATATTCCGGCGTATGTTCCAGAAGCGACTTGTGAACCAGCAAGCACAGCTTATACTGGATCCTCTCCACGACTGGCAACCAGTCACGAGGTCACGTGGAGTCACAAGGTCACGCGGCTTGAGATCCAGAACAGTGCGTGCCGCTGCGTGTAGGACTCGCTGGAACGGTGCCAGTGTGGAAGCCGGAAGAACGGCCAGCACGGCGTTGCAGTAGTCCAGACACGACAGGACAAGTGCTGTACAAAGATCTAGAGTGAACAATGTTAAATGCATGTGTCATGTTATGGATAGAGTGGGAACTCGACTGGGTTCTTGTTTTTAGACACCGAATATAACTTATAAATCTTACTTATTTACTTAGTGAAGGGACCAATACAAATTTTCGTTTTTTTGTAAGTCAAAAATGTTCACGCATGCTACCTACTGAACATATTCCACTGCTATGAGTCGATTATTTTTATATTTTTTAGGCTCCCTGTATAAATTATCTCGCTCACTTACTTACTTACTTACTTTCTTACTTACTTGCAAAACCAGTACGCAGTTTTACTTTTCAGTGAGTAAATGTTCCTGGTATATTCACTAAATCTACGCCACTGCCAGGAGTCAATTAACAGCCGATGTTCATCATCTGCGTGAAGGGAAGGCAGTCAGTGGCGGTAGTGGAAGCCTGGCCACTGTTAGCGCCAAGACGGCGCCTTCGCTGACATGCAGCTGGCACCGACGTACGTCAACGCTAAATGGCCGGGCTCTCTATCACTACTGACGAAATTCAAATGAACGCCGACCTTGCATCAATATTTAATTGCCGGCGACCGCCGCCTGCGAAAGTCCCATACTTACGTCCGGCGGCGGAAAACGTTCGTCCAAGAGCCATCTTTCCAACGTGCGTTTTACCGCACTTCACTGCGAAAATCACTGATATAAATTTTATTCTCATCACATGTGGAGCATGCGGGCACGCCCCCTTAAATTTTCACATTTATTTTCCTGAACTTTTTTAACGTAGCATTTTCCACTTGTTAGTTTTTAGCCCACAGAGGACTACCTCTGTTTAGTGTATCCACATTGACATTGTGATGCACCTATAAAGATGATGATACAATACAATACAATACAATACAATACAAAACTTGTAACGCGCCATATGTAACTAGAATGTTATTCGTAGGCGCGGGGATGACACGTGACTAGGTAGGATAGGCAATGTTAAAAAGATGGGTCTTAAGTTTACGTTTAAAAACATTAACAGAGTCGCAGGCTCGAATATCATATGGCAGATCGTTCCAATTTATAGCAGCAGAGTGTTTGAAACAACGCGACGATGAAACAGAAACATGATGATGATGATGATGGGCTTTTGCACCTCCATAAGGCTATTACCAGAATTTCCGTTGTACTGAAATAGCGGACTGGCCCTCAGTCTGTTGAAAATCTGTACTATAACAGCTATCCGCGATTGTCATATAGCTAGCTATGGATAGGCCTAAGTTGTGGACTCTCGGTCAAAATCCTACTATTCTCCTAGCATAATTTTATTAGTGCCTGATATCATAAATAATCAGTGGAAGTATAGTTTGAGCGCTCTCACGGTTCCTATTAAGTAAATGTGTGAGTCGCTTTGGTCGGAGTAATATAGGAAAGTCTTAAAAGGAGAGGACCCGGTCATGGGAGGGTCACAGTCCACAATACAAGAAGAGTGGCGACCCTGCATTCCTGGCAACGTTACTGAATCTATAACCATCAAAAACCGCGTAACCGAACCGACGGACTGCCTTCTCAGAATCTCTTGACTGTTTTTATAGCCGCTCATGCGTATGCACGACATGGCTGCTCATGCATATGCATGGAGGGCCATTATGTTTTGCGGCGAGTCTTTCTTATTTTTTGAACGCCACCGAATGGAACTCAACTACACTTAGCTGTATAATGTTGGGAAGTGATCGAGCCAGATTTGAAAGTGGTTTCTCAAAATTCGGGAAGACCTTTCCCCCTGAAACGCGGGGTCCAGAGAAAATTTTCGGGTGATTTTATGACGATATCATGAGATAAACGCGACCATCTTCGGCATGAAACAAGACACGTACAAGCGGAAAAAAGTTTTTAACTACAAGTATCCCCTATAGGTAGCTGTAAAATTAGGTGAACTTTGGCTCACGAACGGCTGAGAGCTAACACTGCATTTTGACACACTGGTCACGGTCATTTTCAGGAGCGTGGCGCGCATGGACGGCCACCAGATTGCAACACTGCCCCGCATTGCTACAATGTGTAGTCACATTTTACTTACTCTACATATTTTGTCATCAGTTTGACACAAATTTTACGAGTGGCCTCGGAAACAGCTGGATTGTTAGTTCCAATCCTCAGGCACACACGGTCTTACTGTTCGAAACTAGTAGTCTGATAGCTCTGATTCCGCTCAAATCTCACCAACAACCAGTACACCACCACTCGCTGCTCATCTCATTTCCTCCAATCTACCGGCGGCACGACCATCCACGCGAAACGACATTCAGCAATGACGGAAAATTCTCGGCCGAACGAGGCTCGCGAATCCAAAACGAGGCAATCAGGAGGATGCTTCGGAGCTGATCGTATCGTTAGATGGACATTGTCATTACAGCCGGAGGTGGCGATCACGCCCGTGGTCAGAAAAATCGAAGAAGCGAGGTGTCGACCCGATGGTGTGACACTATAGGAGATTTTTCAGACTCTGCTGTTGTTATAGTTTGGGAAATAGGCGCACGACGATGAACGTTGGCCTACGTCGCTTCTTGTTCTCGCCGCGTTCATTGCGCTGTGGACATCAAGATGATCACCCGAATTGTCACACTGTTAGCCACAGAATTGTCGTGATGAATCTATCGTCCCCATTTCAGACACATCAGCTCATCATCTTCATCATCATCACTTTCATCACGCATCACTCCTTCACTCTGCCGCTTCAGGCTAAAAACTCACCTGTTGACCGTTTTTATTTTTGTGGTAACTTTTCTAACTGTAAACCAATTCAAATAATATTTGGCAGAAACAAGAGCTGAGGAAATTTGGAACAAACTGACATGTGGCATTTTTGACAGTTATTCGTCATGTGTCGCTAGTTTACATCGTAAAATGACACCCATTTTTCTCTCAATTCCGTAATTTAAAAATTCTAATGCTGCATTTCAGACAGTTGTTGCGATGATGATACTGTCATAGAAGTTGTTTTCTTCAGTCCGTGAATCATAATTGTCATTAATTTCACGTGATAAATGACAGGCCCGCTTCTTTGGTTAATTTACTTACTTACTTATTCGGATACCAAACTCGCGTTGCTTGGTAGCAGACGACGGTTTGATGGTGTCAGTGGTTTGGTGTAAACATGGGTTTTAGCGACGAAGATCGAATTCTGATGGAAAATTTGTAGGCCTACGTTACTAAAGGTTATGAGGCAAAAAACTTACTAAGGAATTTGTGAATACAGGGTCGGAACTGAACAAACTTTTGAAAAAGCTGCAAGAAACTGGCACGATGGCAAGACGAAGCAGCACCATTTAAAGCATAAAGAATATTTATCGTTTTTCTACTTTAAAAAATTACAAGAAAGAAATATGCCATTTGCTTGCAAATTTTCGCAGCTGCAATACTACCAAATGTTATTAAAATCGGTCAACATTTGACCGAGTACTCACAAAAATAAGAAGGTGAACTTTTCTGAGACACAGTGTATGCATATGTATATGGATTTATGTTTAGCTACTGTATTTTTGCGCTTGTGTTTTTTAAACTTCTTGTAACCATGTGCGATTGACATAGTGAGATTAAAGACGCATTGATTGATAGATAGATTGACTGATTGAGACACCAGCTTACACTGCAAAACCATGGATACAGGGCCAGTGCATTCGCATGATGTGACTGTTTACGTCCCATCTTTCACTGTTCTGAGTATTCAAGCAAGGATGGCCAGGCTGCGTTGATCTAGGTGGCTGGTTACATACCGAGGTGGCTTACCTGCTCATAAACGGTTACCCATCCCAGTACTAACCCGGTCCAATGTAAAGCAACTACATTGATCAAAACTATGCAGTACCATTAAGCCAAACTGCAAAATACCACAGAGCATGGAACGATCAAACAACTCTTCGGGTATCTTTTGGAAACGTGGAGATTTTAAGTCAATCGGCAACAGAAAACGCCTTTTACCTCGCTGAATTACCGCCATACTTCTGTCTAACAGTGTTTGCAATCCCCAAAATATCGCCGGCAAATTGAACCTACTGCACTTGGCTGTCCCGACAGAGATGTCGATGACGACGAGGATGAAGTGAAATCTGATTACACGCCAAGGTCATGTCAAGGTCACGTCAGCGGATCATTTTGCTCCTGCTGAACTCCTACGCTTCCGCCAGCTTGGCTTTCTTGCACCGAGATATTACAGTATCTCGTCATTACTTGTATCGCGAAACAGTCTTTAAGCGTTAAAATACTTTCTCATATTGTTTCGTGGGCAGATCTATAAATTTTCATAACGGGACCAGGTCGGCAGTCACTGAGGCTGGGGGATATCGGGGTTTCGGAGCGGAGATGACGTAGGGTCTGAAAAAGGGCGCCATAACTTCTCTTTATAGGATTCGGGACGTTGCCCCAGAATTTAAAATCTAGCTTTGAAATACGTGCTTTTAATATGATGAAGGTCACCGCAGTTGATTCAGCTGATGACTGTAACAGGGCTAGGGTATGGACAAGTACTTTTGTTGTTCCTATTCTAGAGCCGCCAATATATCGTAGTAAATTGTATCCGAATAACTTAGACCCGCAGACAACCACCCGTATTAGGGAGATTCGTCAGTGTTATGAGGCGGTTAGCTATAGCTGATATAGCCTATATTTACTCACAGGTCAAAGTAGTTGTCCACTTGTAATGACATAGGCCTACATACTTGAAGTTTTTAGCTCCTGGTAATAACTAGCCTCCTAATGTTCACTGAATAAGTTACATAAACTGTATAAAAGAACACTACAAGTGGACGCAAACAAGTTTGGTCAGAACGATATCATAAGCATGAAACCAAGGAAAACGAAGGGTGGTTGTCCGGGTTGTCCCTTCAAAACAGAAAGCGATTTATTTCGATAAGATTTCCTTCTCTGAGGTCTGACGGGCCTTTCCCGTATGACAATCAAGTTTAGCTAGCTGTTCTGCCTAACTCTTCCTAACTTCTGCATATCGGGGAGAACCGGGCCTGGCCCTGGTCGTTTTCTCCATTATAATGTGTTGTAGACGTGCGATATTCCCAATTTGTGATAGTCTAAATATTGCGTTGCACGCATGGTCCTATAAATGCTCGTAGGCCTACTCGCATGATAAGCGATAAAAATCCAATTCAAATGTTCTGATTTAACTTATTAAAGCTAAACTCGATATCTGCTCAAACTCTGTACGGTAGAGATGCATCAGTATTCAGTAACCAGCGAAGGTCAACTTCTAGTGCCATTAAAGGCCATCCAGAGTGAAAAAGATGCAAAAAAACTTCAGACTATGAGAGCTCCCCAGATCCAGCCGGATTTAAACACTTAAATACTTTAAAAATAAAAATACGTTAGGATACTTTCTCATTTGTGGGCAGATTTGAGCATTTTCGTAACGTGACCGGGTGGGGCAGTCACCGGGGCTGAGGCATGTACGGCAAAGTCAGGGTTCAGAGTGGAGATGAAATAGCAACTGAGAAGGGCACCGTCTCTTCTCCCTATCTGGCGGCCCCCAGTTGAGAATCCCATCCTCCACTCTCGGCCTCCCCATTCACAAATTCCGAGATCCGCCAGTGGCTTCTAATTTGTGCAATGTCCGAACATAGTGACAATCGCTTTACTCGTGGTCGTGTGGCGGCGTTAATTAGTCGGCGACGGACGGACGGACGGGCCGTCTGTCAGCCGCTGATTGCTGCTGTTGCTGATGCGGCTGCTGGCCTATGATCGGTCTCCATGGCGACCGAAGTACATCCGCATCAGAGCGGCCGACAGCGAAACAGGCGGCGATCAATCAGCGAAACTGGATTTTTCTATTGAACATATTGAACAGGGGTGCGGACGACGCCAGGGTTATGAAGATGGGACTAGCGAGCCTATAAAATATTTTTAAGTGTACCTCCCATTTTGGGACATGAAACGTCAGATTGGACTGTGTATATTGATCGTATGTTCTCTCCAATAGGTCGCAATGCATTGTACTGTGGTCTATGTTATGGTTTTGGCGTATATCGATTTATTTATTTTAAAGTTTAGCCCTGGGGATTCGCATAGTTTTATGGCGTTACTCCTGCAGGAAACTGTTGCGTCTCGGTCGAAATGCCATCCGTCTTCTTCGGTTTCGGTTAACATTGATATGATGTATCTAGCTGCTAAGAGTATGTGTGTATACTTGTATGTGTTAGTGTATGTGTACGTCTATGTATGTTCTGTGTATTATTGCTACCAATGTTTGGTGAAATAAAATGAATATATATATATATAGTATACAGACATCAATCAAACAGCGACGTTTCGTATTCTATTGGGCAGCAGTATGAATACGGCGATGTAATAATCACGGTCAAAAGGGGCAAAAATAACGGCGAATTTTTTTAAAAATCGCTAAATTCACGGCGAATTCACGGCACCAGTTGATGGTCACGCAGTGTTCAAAAGCATCACATGCACTGACAAGAGATTTTCACTCCGTAAGTAATTACTGGCTCGAAAATCAACTGTTAAGCTACGTGAAAAGTGATAAAAATGCTAAATTGCCAGACGGCTTTCAACTATGCCAAATTTGACTTATTTGGGATTACAGAATGTCACTTAGAGACCTTGTGTTAAAGCTGCAAATATTGATCAATGCGGTCATTTTTAGGCCTGATATGTGATGTTTAACTGTTTTTTTGCATCAGAAATTTATGGTTTCGACACGAAAGTGCAGCACACGTGAAAAATCACGACAAATTACTGTAAACGCCGAATTCGCGGCAGACGCCAAAACTCACGGTTTCTATGAATTCCGTGCATTCGTGACTTTCGTATCGTATGGCCCTGGAAGTATGAACTGTCCGCTTTGCGCTTTCATATATAGCCGTCCGCACAACTGCAATAAAACTAGAATAAAAGTAGAATAAAACTGTTTTATTGTATAAAAGAGCATATAATAAAACGAAAGTTTGTTTTATTGCAGCTTTATTTTACTTTTATTGTAGCTGTGCGGACCGCTATAGCCTTTTACTGAATAAGTAGTAGTAGTAGTAGTAGTAGTAGTACTTTATTCGCCAAATACAAACAGATACATAATAGATACATGCACAACTAACAATAAGTTCTGTCGGTAGAAAAAAATTTGTCGTATTTTCACAGTGGTGAGCATCACCCGGCAACGTTGTGGCGTTTTTTTGCGATTCTGGCGCCCTCTGCAGAAGTTTTAACTTATTATTTGTGTCATTTTAATTTTATATTCATCTTTATTTACGATTTTTGGTAGAAAATGAAAACATAGAGAAATGAACACACAGACAGAGAGTAGACAGACAAAATATACAAATTACTCAAAAAATACTTTACTATATGTGCGTATATGTTTATATGAATGAAACAGCATTGTCGGTGGCGTCTTTTGTTGTTGCTGCAGATATATTAATCAAGTGATCGGTCCACGGTCTAAAACGGTATTAAATTCTGTAGAATCAGTAGCCCGTTGCCACAGATTTTCAATCATACAGATGTTTGTTGTGTTGGTATTCTGGTGACAACTGGTGCCAGATGGAGTGAAAGGCGGCAATCCTTCATCTTTGCGTATGTGTTAACAGGCCACGGTGTTGACGTAACGTGGCCACTTCCCATGAGATCAGTCAGGTTGATGTGTCTTTCTTACTTTACAAATGGAGCTTTCACAGATCAGAACTTGATGCATCAATAGCAGGTGCGCGAAACAGCAACAAAAATATACTAAGCCGCCTCACATGTTGCTTCAGGCTTTGTCAGAAGCTCCAAATTGTTCAATTCAATTTATTTATTAAACAAAAGGACTGATAGGCCACTTACATCGACATGCCTGAAATACATGTAGACACTTTAAAATACACATGTATATCAAATACGAAACACAATGGGAATACGCAACACATACAACTAAATAAAACATACCTTGCAGTATGGGAGTAGTACTTTAGGGGCTAAAGATTTGTGAATTGTTAATTGGCTTAATTGGCCTCAAACTGCGACATTGCTATCATTGAGCGTTTCAGTTAACGTAGTTGCAGTTGCCTGCTTACTTACAAACCTAAGTCAGCAGATTTCACATTTCAGACAAAGTGTAGTGCAGCTGCCGCCATTCAGCACGTGATAATGAGCATACGGTACAAATTCATTACATTTTGGTTACATTTTGGTTAAGCAGTTTAAGAAACAAATAGGGCGTGTAAGTTACTTAATATACGTCTCTATGCGACACTATGTTTTAACTACTTCCGGTGACATCGTCGTATGTTTTCATACGACAGTGTGTTTGAGTTGTTAATTTGTTAATTACGTAATGGCGTTTTCAATT
>Ga0049105_1000325_pt1 | contig 15297 bp, 14 predicted proteins | sample WorMetvaBAHAMAS1_FD_61260 | JGI IMG/M metagenome (GOLD analysis project Ga0049105, IMG submission 61260) | Worm MetaG Olavius vacuus BAHAMAS.1 | ecosystem: Host-associated > Annelida > Digestive system > Unclassified | place: Germany: Marburg | collected 2013-04-09
GCGGTTGCCTAGAGTTGTATTATTGTAACATGGTGGAGTGGTCCTGGTGGGATTCAAGCCTTATCTGAAAGACCAACTGGCTTCCTTCAGTGCTTTGACACTGTTGGTTTGGTCATATGAAATATAATGTGTTCGGTGGGACGTTAAACCTTGCTCAATCAATCAATACACTGATGATTTGCCAGGTGAGAATCGACATATCTCAGTCTATGAGTACATTGTTAGGGTAAAAAGCTGCATATTAAGCTGTCAGATTTTGCTGCATACTGCTCTGATCCTTTTCATATAAGGCAGGGCTGTGCAAATTGATCATTAAAATTGTTTGAATATCTAAAATTTTTCATTTTTCTGTCATTTAAATTCGATTATTGGCACATGTTTAGCACTGTACCCTTCTGTCTTATGAAAGTCGTTGTACTCGCGTGGTTTTGGATGTTTTGCAGCTGTATCATATTCCATGCGAAACAACTGTGTATAAGTTGCTTGAAATAATTTAAATTGTAACGATCCATTTTGCTGAATATGTTTAATCGGAATTAACTGTCAGATTTGTTAATTCTGAAAAATTGACTGCCTAAACATTTTCATCACTAGCACCTCTAGTTTACTGTATACTTGTTTGTGTAGTGGTGATGTGTCGTATGTGTTGTTGTCCATTAGGTTGACTTCAGCATCCATGATTCTATAGCAGTGTTTACAGCAGTGTTGATTGCACGACACTGCTTTACTCTCGAGGATCTCGTACGCGTCGTTGCTCTTCAGTCACTTCTTGCTGCCTGCCCTTCAGGTAATCTAATTTTTTACATGTTGTAATACCGGGTAGCTAGCCAGAATATTAAGTGTATTTTGAAAAGCTTTGGTGTGCGTTCAGTTAAACACTTAATATTTCACTTACTGATGTTGAAAGTAGCGATATGTGGTCATTTACTGTAGTTGTTAAAATAACACATCTGTGTTGATTAATATATTTTGCAACAGATTTATCTGAAAATGTTTGCTAAAACAGTGTATGTGTGTACATGTGCCCTGTTGTATTTAAATTTTTGCATCTACTTGTGTTTTGGATTAAATATGAATATTATACTCATCCAATAATTAAGACTAGAAATACGTTCTGTGGAACATGGTATCTGCCCCATAGCCAAGTCCACAATGAATGAACTGTTCCTGTAATTATGGCCGGATGCATTGTGCATGCACAAAACAGCCAAATTTCCACTTCTTCTCTTAAATCTGACGTCTCCATCGTGTTCCTCGACCCCGATTTGCTATAAGACAAGAAATTTCGCCAATTTGGCCATAAATGTTTTTTTATTGTGCATGCACAAAACGGTCATATTTCCACTTCATTCAAAAATCTGATGACACCGTCGTGTTTCTCGACCCCAATTTGCTTTAAGACCTGGAAATTTCGTAACTCGGCCATAAATAAGGGTTATATTGCATAGTTTTAATTGCGCATGCGCAAAACGGCTGTATTTCCACTTCTGGTTTAAAATCTGACGTCACCATTGTGTTTCTCGACCCCAGTTTCCTTAAAGATGCGAAAATTTTGGCTATTCGCATACATTTATGGCAGATATAGGATTACTTAATATTTGCATGGATTTTCAGGACCTCTTGGCCTAACATGGGGTTTTGGAGGGCAAAATGGGTGAAGGGGTGGTGCGATATCGACCCCTAATAAACCCATTTTTCCTTTTGGGGGTTCTTACATCTGTGCCAGTTTTGGTGAAAATCGATCAAGAAGTGCGACCGTGAGAGTGCCCACAGACGGACACACAGACTGACAGACGCAAATCGATTTTATAATTTGTCCCATGCCATGTGCTATAGCTATGGGACAGATAATAATGAAATATTTTCGAGATAGCATCTGTTGTTGCTACTGCTTTTTTATATAGTTTTGCGAGTATTTATACTATTGATCATGTTAAGATGATATCACACATTTGTGAACTGTCGACTGTAACGTTGCAGTTGGCTCTGGTGGAGACCCGGATGCTGAGACCGGTGCTCGTTTGACATGTCACATGCTGCTGCGTCTGTTTCAAATGATGAACACGATGCCGACATGCAGCTCTGACGCAAAGCGTGGCGCAGTGTTTGTCCGTTCGTCGTGTGACAGACATTTGCTGGAAGCCGCACACAAACGCATCAATGTTGGAGCAGTTGTTGCTGTATTGAAAGCAATTCTGATGCTCGGTATGACGATCTGTGCATCTTGTAATTGTTCCTGCAGTATTTGTCATCAGTTGTAATTTTTCTTAAATAAAACAAAATTACTTGACTTAATGCCTCAGTGACAACATTGCATGCTGGCAGCCCACATAGTGAACAGTGTATTTCCAGTAACCTCTTTTTCAGTAAGTTGTGTAGTTTTTCATACAGAGTTATCACCAGATCACAGGAGTCCTCTTTGATATTGTCTATCCATTTCCTATTAGGTCTGCCTCTTGCTTGGCTTCCTTCACAGAGTGCATACAGAAGGATATAAGGATATCTTTCTTGATTCCTGCAGTGTGCATGACCATAATACATTACTCTCCATGTCTGTATTATCTGTACTGTATGTTTTTATGTCGATAAAGCACTTAAGATGTTCTAATTATGTTTCCTGTTCGTTCTTGTAACAGCATTTATTCTGCACAGAACAGACATCTCAAACACAATCAGCTTCTGTTTATGTATTTCTTTTAATGTCTGTGTTTCACTGTTATAGAGCAAGAGATGATCAACAACTTTTCATAAAGTAATACTTTGGTATCTTTGCTTTTATCTTCGGATTTCTATACTATGTCCAAATTCCTAACAAACTACCGGCCGTATTTTGTCTTTTTTGTGCTAGGTGACAGTTCGAATGCCGACGTAAAGGAGCGTACAAGTCCAAGTAAGAAAGATTCTACGTTGGACAACATAATGACGAAGCTTCTCAGTGGCCTCGACGATGACAACGACCTTGGAATGAGGAACGTCAGCGGGTGTGTTAAACTGTCTTTCACAGATAAATTTTTTGCCATGGCTACTCATTCTTGGTCTGCCTAATACTTGTTCTGTAATTGATATTGTACTTGTATAGTACCATAGCCGTTGGTGTCCATGGTTTATCTGTGATTGTCGTGCTCGCTGTTCTGGTACTGATGTTGATGCACTGTGAACACAAGTTTTACTCCATTGCTGCTACTGCAAGATTGGCATCCAAGCTTGGAATGGTTGCTTTCTTTGTTTTAGTACTTATTCACAGACACACGGAGAGCTTGTGAACATCTTGTATGGGACACAAACTCTTTGTTGCGGTTGTAATTAAAAAAGAAAAGGTGTCAAAAGTTTTCTTGTTTGAGGTTTGTATGATGGCATGGCCAGTATATCTTTTAGTCAGGGTTAACAACTTTCTATAGCATTGTAAAGGCATTGGCACCCAACCAACAGTGACTCGGTAGTTCCGCATGTCTTGGCTTGTTCTGTATTGGAAGCTCTGTATGCAGTGACTGTAGAACAGAGCCACAGTTGAAGTTTGCAGAAACATTAGCCATGATGCACTGTGACTACGTTTGCAGCAGCTCAAGCCGACTGAAGGGTCGTATGGACAGCACGGGGTTGAGTGAGTATGCCAAGCATTGTCTGCGGGAAATCTGCAGTCAGGAATGGGTTCGCGAGAAGTTTCTGAAGGAGCCAGAGCACCTGTTTACAGTAGACCTTCTGCTTGACAAAATGCTCTCAAACCGCCAGGTGATGAGACAGCCAGATTTCACTTCAGTATAACTAAGTTCAAATCTTGTATTGTTCTTGGGTCATTATAGTCATCTTTTTAAAATTATAATGGAGCATCTATTTTTTAGTCTCTGTCCAGTTTTATGTAGTGCACTAGCTATGATATTGCAATATTATTTTGTCGATTAGCAGTGTTTTTAAGACTTACGTTATAGTTAAAGTTGCAAATGTCATGAAATGGATGACATGGATGACTTAACCTAGACCCACACTTTTTTTCTTTTTTTGTTTGCTTGTAATTGCATTGGTGAATAAAGATTGATTGATGTTGTATGATGCAGCTGTGTATATACTATCTTCATCGTCTTACAACATTCCATATTGTGTGCACATACGTTTGTGTCCTGTGTGTTACAGCGTCATAGTGGTGCTCCCTGTTTAAACAAATTTGTGTGATTATTGCATGGAACAAAGTGTTGGATGTGGTTGGTTTACAGGCCGAGCAGCTGGTGCAGATGATCTGCTATCCAGGCGGACTTCCCAGCGTGCAGCTGGGTGACGATGACGACGACGACGACGAGCCAAAACACCGTTATCAGATTGCTAGGATACTGCACAGCGTTGATCAGTGGTCACAGCGCGTGTCATGGCTTGAACTCCAGCTGATGATTAAACAGGCTTCAACATCTGTGAGTGCTTGTAGCAGTATTTTTTATCTTTGTTGACCATTCTGACGAATTCAGTTGCTTTATTCATAAGTAAACAATTCTACGTGGACTTTATGTTAGGACTATACTGTAATTGTAATATCTAGGTTATCTTTTGTTTTTTTAATCTTATCTCCGAAATGACCTGTTACCAGTGAAATATGACGTTAAACTATACTAACTATCTTTTGTTTTGTCGTAGTTTGTGTCCACAGTTATAAAATGTTCTTGTGAAGTTGTTTCGCTGCCAAAGATGTGTGGATGACTTAACCTAGACCTAGAATTGTTTGAAGGCAACAAAAGAGAGGAGAGACGACTGGATGGACTGAATAACATGAGTCTGGTTTATTGTTTCACACAACATGGGAATAAAGAAGTGCCAAAAGCTGTCGGGTGTGTTTAGCAACAACACAACACTGAAGAAGAACTGTGAGATGCTGCTGCGTCTGTTTCAGATGATGAACACGATGCCGACATGCAGCTCTGATGCAAAGCTGTGGCTGTGAAATTCAGATTCCGCTGTCATGACTGTTGCACTGTGCCTTGTTTGCAGGAGATGTCGGTGTTGCTCGACAATATAGCAAAGTCTACTATTGATGTTTTCCGACAGCACACCGCCATGAGACAGGACTCTGCGAGTGGTTCTAGCCAACGTGCATATCACAGGTAAGTGTCTTAAGTGTTTGTATGTCTGTATGATTCAGCTCAGTGGTCAGATCATCTCACTTTAACTTATGAATGTATTTTTGTGAATCCATGTCATCTGTCACATTTGTCACTAGCTGCGTCAAAGCTGATGCTTGCACCTCGTGATATTTGGAGTGTCATCATGGCAGGTACAAAGATGAATGCTTATTCTGCCTTCCTCTTCTGGATTTTTCTTTTATACATTACTTCTGAAGCAACAAATAGCATGTTCTGTATCTTGTTACGAAATAGAATGCATTGCATAAGATTTAAAATCATCTGAGGATGACCAGTTGACTGAGGTGAGAAAGTGGCTATTACAACACTCACATGTGTGTGTTTGTAAGACTTGGGACCGGTGTCAACAATTGACTAGCCCTTAGGTCCAAACTGTCCAAAATTTTGTATTCCTTTGCACGCAAAATAGTTAGTAAAAGTTTCGATCTTTTTTTGCGTTTTAATTTTTCATGTTTCGCTTCATGTGCCGAGAGGTTGTAGCGGATCAAGTTTAGTGGTGTCTTAAAAGCTGCTTGACTTTTGAGTGACATGCAGCTGTTTCCAAGTCTGATATCTATCCATTCCCATTTGTTGTAACACGTTTGTGCAGTTATGAGTGTTGGTAGCATTGTGAGTAACAAGTACAGTGTTAACTTGAGACTGCAGTTAGGACCCGTTCATTGTTCATTATTGTGACTGATTGTGTTGTAGTGATGTGGGCAAGGACAGTGTGTGGCTGATTGCACCCCTCGTTGCAAAGCTGTCAGGCATCGTACAGGGTCGTATATTGAAACATGCCGGTCAAGTCCTCGAGACGGGCAACAACTTCTGGACAGCTAAGAACACCAAAGAACGCGAACGCTATCTGCAGAAAAGGTACTCTGCATTGTTTTTAATCATTGTGGCTGATGGGTTTTGTCACACTGGCCCCATTTCACTGTGTGTAGATTCATTTGATACGATATGACCTATAATTTGTTTGGTGGGACGTAAAACCTTACTCAACTTTAACTGATGTTTTTGTTCAGTGGCCTTTTTAGGCTTCTGTAGGCTGTGCCTGATTTAATACATTACTGGGCTCCTTTTTGATTCGGTCTATAATGATGGCATGATATATTTGACATTGTTCACTAATATTTAATGTAGTCACTCAACTGTTCTGGCATGCCTCATTCCAGATGTTATGTACCTAGAATCCGAGCTTAGAGGCTGAGGAGTCACTTGTTGCTCCGGAATGTGCCGTAAAAATTTATATTGTCCAAGGAGGCCCTATGACCATGAGATTCCAGCAACTAGATGCTGTTGTCATAGTAAGTACGACATTTGTCTTGTTGATTTATTGCTTTTTTGGTCTTCTGCTGTTTTCAGTAGTTTCATGACAGACTTTGATTCTCTGCTTTTCTGTCTGATGATGTATCTTTTAATTGTACATAGGTTCTGTTTGCGATCATATCATGTAATAATTCTGTTCATTTCTTGCCACAAGTAGGTTTGCCCAGCACTTTTTTCCTTCGCTTGCGATTTGCCACCGACACACACAGGCATTCTATTTTGGGGCTGACCGTGTGTCGGTAAAATGTTTGTGAACACGAACAAGTACAAACTGCTTGTGCAATTTTGCCAAATTATAACTTTGATGCGCTGGGTACAAAGAGAACTGAATAGATTTTGTGGTCGAAGATCATGGTCACGGTCAAAAATCAACCTTCCCAGCAAAGGTTACCAATGGACAGTTCACCATTGAGGACCATCTGGTTCCTTCTATAATATCATGGAGGAAACCGTCATGCCTGAGAACATGCTAAATCTGATTATGCTTCATACTATTAATTGCTCATAATCAAATACATATGTGAACATGATTAGTAAGGTTGTGATTGCATGTGCATCAGAAGCTGTCATACCAATTTCTGGTACTTTTGGAATGTATTTTCGACATTTGTGTGGAAAAGCATGATAATTTTTATACCATGTGTTGATGTGTGATCGTAGTTAACATGTTGAATGCTGCCGGCATTATTTCTTTGCAGTACATCGTTACTGGGCAACCAGCCATTCTTGTCAGTCGTCTTAACGTGCCTTCGTGGTCAGGATGAGCAGCGAGAAGGCCTGTTGAAATCTCTGCATGATCAGCTCGAGAAGTTTGTCACCAGTGCCAAAGAGGTGTGCAGTGTCGTGTATGGTCTGCTGTATTGATGATATTCTGTATAATGGCATCGACAAGATTCACTTTTTTTGTATATTATTGGCATTCATGTGAAATGGAAATTAAACTGTGCTGCATCAGCTGTCACTAATGCATTTAAAACAGTTTTAATGTCCATGTTGTTCAATTTATCAGAAACTATTTGAAACAGATTGACTTCAAATGGATTTTTTTTAAATTGTAAAGACAGTAGTTGTTTGTGGACTTCTAAGAGTAAACAGTAGTAAAATTTAAAGCCAAAATCAAGCTGTTCTTATTAGTTTATATTTATTAGGTTTATGAAGTAATTGGAATAAAATGGGAGTAGTGCCATCTACAACCGTGTTACCGATGTTTTGTTTTTTAGCTCAGCTGGCTGAACTAATAGTATAGCCAGTCAGTAGCTGTCTGTGTGTATGAGTGTGTGCATGTGTTAACCGGGGCCCCTGCAGATTCCTCCCAGGGACGTTCTTCTCGGACATTTTCCACTTCTTCCTCCATTCTGCCTGGCAGACATTTCCCCTGGAAACCCCCAAAACAGTCCTGTGTTCAACCCATGGGCTCCTGGTGGTCAGTTTCTCTATGATGGTCAATGTCATGTCTTTCAGCTTCAGTTTGTGTACAGTTGATTTCAGAGCATTTGCTGATCAGTGCAGTATGGAACACATGGGACTGTTTACATTTGCGTTTATGTTTGTACTTTGCAGCAGCAGGATAGAGTCCTGACGACGGATGAGAAGCTGCAGCAGATGATGCAGGAAGCACTGTTGTTAAGACTCAGCCTGGTAAGTTGTCATCTGTAGGAAACACGTGGTTTCATTTATGAGTGTCATATGTAAACAATGTTATTTTTGATGCTTGCATATGTTATGTACGTCTGATGGAGGATAGCGTAATTATGACGAAGCTGTTTTTGTACCATCCATATCCCCATTTAATATTCTCCAGCTTTCTTGATGTCATCACCAGTCAATGTATCATATGCATTTTACTTTGCACTGCCAGTTCATTTTTATCTCAGATGGCTGAGCTAATAGTATAGTTTATCAGAAGCTGTCTGTGTATACATGTGTGTTAACCAGGTGGCACAGATCATAACCGCTACAAGTAGAGATATCTAAACGTGCATGCATCCACTTACTGATGAACTCTGATCAAAAACCAAAACTAGATCAGTCTGATCTAGTTTGCTGGGTTTATAGGTCATATGCTGCCAGCTGACTGTCACTGCTTGATGTCGTTACCATTATTTCTACAGTCACATTACTCCTGCATTCTTCTACTTCAGACTGCAAACGTCTCTGTTCTGCATAGCTTTTCAACTACAGACTGCTTGCCTCTCCACCAGACTGATTTTATGGACTCCGTAGCTGTTTTTTTTTGCATTACTATATTCATCAGTATTTTATTTTTTATTGAGTTTTTAGTTTGATGTCGTGGTAGAATAAGCCGGCTACCAGTCAGTTCTTGAGAATATTTTGACTATTGGCATATAATATCATATACTGTATTTTCTCTTTCTGCAGCTCATAGCATATACTGCATATTAGCCTGTTAACTGATTTTGCAAGATGTCACCATCATAAAAAATGACCGTTGTGTAAGGTTGGAAACATGTTCGACACCATTCAACGAAACAACGGCTTGACCCAGGATTGGTCAATTCTCCTGATCCAGTTGGTCAGCAGTGGAGTTGTGGATATTCAGAACAACAGGTACCAGTCATGCACAGACTTCACAACATTTTCCTGAACATTGCTGTAGTTTTGCGTAGCAATAGTGGCATTGTTTCCTCGCGGGCTAATCCATGTTTTGATGTCTGAAGTCCTTTTACCTGCCCTGCCACCCACCTTGCCCCTTGTATATCCATGTGATTCCGTTGGCAAAAAAAACTGGGAATTTGGATCCAGCCCCCTCATGGATGCATCTCTGAGTTGAATAAAATGTACTGATGATGTGTGATGTGGTTTTGCATTAGTTAATATTAGTTTTCTGAATTATGTGAGTTTGACTGGCATTTATTATCTTGCAATACAGTTACGACCGTTTCTCAACTTTGAGACTGTAAGTAAGTAAGTAAGAAGATTTCTAGTTAGCGCCCTTAACGTTCAGACACAAGGCGCCGCAGCCCAACTAACCAAACATAAACGTTTTCAACGATCGTTTGAATTGTTGAAAGGTGATGTCCGGTTGCCAAAGCTGTTCAGGTGGACTGTTTCACACCGTCAGTCCGACAGTGGCAAAACAGCAATCACCGAACTCGTTGCGTGATCTCTTGACCTGTGTTATTACTGCATGTGTATCGGGAACTTCGTTATAGATGGATGGGTATGCATTGTGAAACCAAAGTATTACGTGCAGCAGAAAATTGAAGCAAAATGAACAAAGCAGGCTTGAGTGGAGACAGGCGTAGAAAATGAACGTTTAAAATCTTTCCAGTTTACAGTGCACATGTGGAATAATAGTACTTCAGTTGCCAGCAGTATACTGTCACACACGTGTGTTTGTTTGTGATATTCAGCGAGCTGTTTACCATCATCGTGGACATGCTGGCTATCCTTGTTCATGGGACGCTCGCTGGTGAACAGAGTGAGAAGGGCGAAGAAAACAAAAAAGTGTATCAGAGTCTCATTCGCAAGCTCAAGGTGTGTAGTTTTACTGTTCTGTAATGCACGTTGGTAAGCTTATAATACTACTGACTCCTGTTAGCATTAGCTACATGAGATGAATGCTGTACTGTAGTGTAAGTTCCAGCAGTAATTGGTCAGATATTTAAAAATGGAAAGACAGAGGTTACTGGTGATATTCCAGTTTAAGTGATAAAGCCTTTGAGTGATTTAGATGATGGAGCTAGTGCACATGTCAGTAAATACAGAGTGGGCCAAAAAACTGGACCATTTTTAACAGTTTATAACTCCTGTATATGATGACATTGAAAGATGGTCTATATAACAAAATGTTTAGTACATTATTTGAGGAGACTGATATTTTGATGTTTGTCGCAGTTAAAATTTTTTTGCACTAGAGAAATGAAACCGTACACCACTCAAAATGACGATTTGCAGTTCACGTGTCGTGGCCACGTCACCTGTTCGTCAGTTTACCACATTTCATCAGTGGTGCAATCCATATATTAAAACGTTTGGTACTATATCATTTAGTAAAACTGTTGTTTTGAATTTTACTGCAGTTACATATTTTTTGCACAAGTACAGTGAGATTATGCTACACTAAAATTAACAATCTACCTTTCTTAAATATCATCGATACTACAAGAAAAGATGGGGAATGCAGCAGAATGTTATGATGCATATGTACAGAAGGAACTCGGTGATCGCAAGTCCACAAGTATTGACTTTATAAGGCAGTTGCTGCCGCTTCCAAAGATGTTCTGTGAAGTGATTATGTCAGAGTACGTGCACAGTGGGTCGGGTGATTCACGCGGTGGTGGAAGCACACACAAGACCAACAACGACACAGATCAACGTAAACAAGTTAGTATCGTTTCTTTCTTACTACGTGTTTTGCCGCTGCAGTTAGTCTCGTCCATGCGTGCTAATTAATGCACTTTATGCACTTTGAAGAGTTTACGGTATTCATGTAAAACAGTAGTACTGCAGCAGTACCCAAAGTTTTCCTCAGGGATTGAGCGGTTACCAGCTAACCTGAGTGAGCCAAGAAAATGGTAATTAAAATGGTTGTGTATGTGTTTATTATTTATTAATTATTATTATTACTGTTTTTTAATATCCTTGGGTGTATAGTTCCCAAGGCTTAAAAGCAAGAAAGTTAAAGTCAAAGCTGGAGTGACTATTGGTCTGGAACGTCGTCGATCACGACAGTGTCATGCAGTAGCACAGAGTTGAAATGCTGCAGCGTCACTGAAAGACAGTGGAACAGAAATGATGACGCTGTTACTGTTGTTTTTTTAATTTTTAAAATTATTTATTTAAATAATTAGCCTTGATAGTATATTATTATTACACTACATTGGAGTTATTCAGTGGCCTAATGTACCGCTGTACACCGTGAATAAAACTGCTGAACAACTGGAAACAGAAAGGAAGTAAATGAACAGGAATAAGGTGGCTTGTGTATTGTTATTATTTGACCGCTTTTGAGGACATAATGTGTAGATTGATAATCTGTTGTTATAATGTTAGGGTCTGCAGATCATGAAGAAGGAAAGTGTTAGTCCGTGGGAAATACTGGAAGGTCACAAGAATGCCGGTCCACTGAATCTGTCATGGTTCGGTGCAGTGAGGCTGGAAAGAAAGCCGCTTAAATATGAAGAGCAACACAGGTGAGATGCAGAGGCTGCTTATCTAGTAATGCAGATTGGCAAGATCATTGGTAAACATATGCCACTACTCACCACAACTGAGTCTATCTCTTAGTTTTGCTTACTGTAGTACTGTATGCACCTACTTTATACTTCTGATGCTTTCTGAGAATTTTTCTATGTGTATGAAAGAGCTTTTAGTGTCTCTGTACAAGTCTGTTGTCCACTGTTTATGTGTGTCAAATGGGACATTAAGCTCTGCGCACTCACTCCTACATAGAGACACATACTGATTATACCGTAAAAATTTGAATATAATACGCGCAATTTTTACCAAAAATAGGGGTGTGGTAGCCGGAGTGCGTATAATACATGTAAACTAAAAAACGCATATTTTTAGTCGGTTTTTCTCATCAAACAGTCATTCTATTGCATTACGCATGGTGGCCAACACGCTGCCCGTCCGTCAGGCAAACGATGTAGAACAGCGATAATTATCTCAAGGACGGTCATTTAAATAGATGTGCGCCGTCGTTGTTGGTCCTTATGCCCCGTTCACACTGCATACAGCGCCATACGTCGACGCATTATGCACGCACGCACGTGGACGTAAGGCGACGTACGTCCCCATACGTCTACGTGCGACAATGTACAGCGCTGTAAGTCGCCATATGTCGACACAGGACACTGCAGGTGCTAAAATTATATGCTACTTACCATAATTTATTACGTCACCGGCGCGACGCAACTTACGCAATGCAACGACGGACGGCAATGCAATGCAGCATGCCAGCAAAAATCGATTTGTTGACGGGTGTATGTGAATGCTGCCGTAGAAATCAACGTGCTCGATTACAACATCGCCGTGGTACGTAGTGTGAACGGGGTTTTAGTCTAGTCACCAACACTGTCGCACTCACCGCAGCATTAACACTGATGCATACGGGCTTTCTTGGAAGCCCAGGTCATTTACAGTAGGGTGGATGGACGGACGGTCGCCCGATGCCCAGCCTGGTGGGGTGGATGGAGCTCTGCTTTAATCACTCTGTCGTCTGCTGTTCTCCCTCTCTCCCTTACTACTCCTACTTTCCCCCTCTCCTGGTGCTGTGTTTGTATATAGGAATGAGCCCTGTGTGGCGACGATGGCGGTGGCAGCCTTTTACAGTATTATACGCCAGTGAATAAGTTTGTATCTGGTGGCGTAGAACAGGTGCGTGTTGTACAGCTAAACTAACATTTTCCCACAATTCTTCCATCAAAGTTTGGGGTGCGTATTATACAAATGTGCGTGTTATATTCGAATTTTACGGTAACACTCTATATTGTCAACATTTTTAGCTTCTAATTTTACTCACTGCATTTGTGACAATTGTGTTTTGTCAGTTTGTCTAATAAAGATCTATCTATCTATCTATCTGTCACTCACCCACTGGCTGTGATGACAGTGGAAAGACACTAAAACACGGCTACCAGAGTCATCGTTTGTATGTTCTTGCCAATAGAACAGCCTTTGCAGCTGATGATCTTGATGCTTGGTGCAACGACCTTGTCAAGCAGTCAACCAGACTCAAACTTGGTGAACGTATCTTCTCCGTTGCCAGACCGTGCGTCTGGAATCAGCTCCCTGCTGACCTCAAAACCATCACAGACACTTGTGTTTTTAGGCGCAAACTTAAATCTTTTTCATTTTCGTCATCATACCCTTGGCACACATTAACACTGTTCTGGGCCACCGGTCATGTGTAGGTAGCAACATAGACTCTGTATTATCGTATTGTATTGTATATGTAACGTGCTCATGTAACACGATTGGTTGATGACTGAATGTTCAGATTACTGCTGTATCACACTCACTCAATGAGAAAACCACCGAGTTACTTCATGGAACCAATTCCACTGCCGCCCGAAGATCTGGGACCGCCACCCGACAAACTACTTAATGTGCGTGTGTTTCAATCTGCCGTTGTACTACACTAAGAGTGTCACTGTTTCTTGCTTTATATGTCTCACACTTTTACAGAAATATCTTTGTTGCTGAGTGGCACTGAAGTGGAACGGAATTTGAACTTCAGGAACGTTCACCATATTGTACCAGTGTCTTTGTTTGTGTTTACTGGCTGAATTTGACGCCATCGATCTGAGATGTCTTAGCTGCTGAGACTGCAGCATTCTATGCAACAGGTTGAACACTAGCTGCAGTACTGCAAATATTGTTTAGCACACAAGAAGGAAGAGATGAAGAGCTGTGGCAGTGTAAGTGTCTCAGCATTGTTGCAGCTAATGGAAATTTCACCACCATTCAGAATCACTTTTGGTTATCAGGAAGGTATGCAAAGACAGTGTATACATTTGTGGTATGGCAGTTAGGCATTTATACATAAGAACATTTGTGAATAATGCAGAGTGTTGTGCAATTTCTCTACAACAGCTGAACTTCGTGTTGGTCACAGGACAACAAGATGCTGGAGCAGCCACCACCAATGATGGATCCGAAACTGCAGCTGCCGCAGGCGGAGTTCCGACCAGCAGGTCGCACGCAGAGGCCACGATCAAACCGTCGGAAATCATCGGGTGCTGGCGCCAACGCCAACACTGTTGCTGCACAGTCGGGGCGTGTGAACGCCGTCGGCGTTCCAGCACAGTACATGCAACCAGTCAGTTCTCTGTGATTTCATTACTTTCACTGTTTGCACTTCATTGCCACCCACAGAGTGGCATGGTAGTAAATATACCAGCCACAAAGTGACGTGGTAATGAATATAGTAGCCACAAAGTTGCGTGGTAATAAATATATCAGCCACAAAGTGATGTGGTAATGAATGTACTAGCCACAAAGTTGCGTGGTAATAAATATATCAGCCACAAAGTGACGTGGTAATGAATATACTAGCCACAAAGTTGCGTGGTAATAAATATATCAGCCACAAAGTGGCGTGGTAATAGTTTCGTTCGCATCTGTATGTACGTCTGTCTGTTGTATGTGTGTAATACGATAACTTTCGAAAGCCTTGATGTAGGAAGTTCATTTTTGATCTGAAGATATACTTTTAGGAGATACTGGTCAAGTTTGTATTTGAAGGTCACTAAGGTCAAGGTCACAGCAGCTGAAAAGTGTGAAATTCCCTATTCCTGTAATGTAAAACTTTAGTCATCAGTAGCTCCAGTTCTGTAGGAGATAGAGCTGTGAAGTTTGCATGGACAGTGTGACACATCAAATTACGTCACCGCTATCTGTGTCACGTGACCAGAAATACACACATTCACAGGTGGTCTGTCTTAGATTAAAGGTAATCTCGTTTGGAATGGTTTGTGACTGATTCATTCATAGTAATTCTGCATAGTGATAGATGGTTGTTATTGTATACTTTGAACAAAGCTGTTGTTTTTACTTGATTGCTAGGGTCCTGGAATGCCTTTTCCGCGGTCGGAAATGTTTCCTGGTCATCAGCCAGGTGTACCTGCAAACTGGAACTATCCACAGTTCACAGCTCAGATGCCACCAGGTTTTTTGTTGTTGATAATTTTCTTAGATTTTTTTTATTTGTACGTTGCCACATAATATTGCATCATGTTGTATATATACACTTTGTCTCAAAAAAACATTCCCAATGTTTTTAGCTATAACTCGCGAAAGCATTATCGGATTTTCATAATATTTGGCAGAAATATTGTTAAGAAAGCAAGCAATCAAACGATGCTATATTTTTCCACCTCACCTAATTAATGCT
>Ga0049105_1000327_pt1 | contig 15284 bp, 11 predicted proteins | sample WorMetvaBAHAMAS1_FD_61260 | JGI IMG/M metagenome (GOLD analysis project Ga0049105, IMG submission 61260) | Worm MetaG Olavius vacuus BAHAMAS.1 | ecosystem: Host-associated > Annelida > Digestive system > Unclassified | place: Germany: Marburg | collected 2013-04-09
AGGACATAAAACAGAAATGATTAAAAACTAATACAGATATTCAAAACTAGTACAAACACAAACTGATACAGAGAAAACTAAACACATAACACACAAAAAAAGCTGAAAACTAAAGGTGCCAACTATTCAACTGACATATGATTAATTATATCACATATCTCATCTCTACAGATACAGAGACATAGAAGACGTAGGCCTACTCAGTGTTACCTAATACCTACACTGTACTCAACAACACAAGCGTTGACCGCAGTAGTTAAGCCGTGCTGACAATGAGTTGAGTTCAATATCGACTGACGGCACAACACTTAGACAGCCAAAACACCGTCTCTGACAAACAGTTACTCAATTTAAAGCAATACTGAGGCTGTCAGCTGGGTGGATATATGCGAGTAAGCGTAGTGTGAGACAATATTGGTGCACTTGCGCTGAACATAATGTATATATATTTCGCCCATGTCACTTATCGTTCACTTCATTATCTCCATTACGGTCAATCATTTTCCAATCCGTTATTTTCCAGTCCTGCAAATTCCAGTCACCCATCCGGACATCTCTCGTCCGACGTTTCCCTGTTACATTTCCCCTGTCTACCGCTACTTAAGTGAGAAAAAACTCGCTAACTGTATCAATTCAGGGTCAGGAATTCTTAATTTTTTTCGTTCCGTTTACCCCTTTTCTGGCGTTCCAACAATCCGGTTTCCCCTTCCCAAAATGTAACCGAATAACGTTAGTTTTCTGTAACGAAAAATACTAGAACAGTTTTTTTGTTTTTTTTATTGTGTCAGTTCACAGTTCGATGTAAGTACAAAATTTCCGTATCTTTTCACACAGTTCAGATCATAAACGTGCAGCTATTGTTGCCAATACTGACGGAAAGTCATAGATCGAGCACATTAACGTTAGTGAATAATATAGTTTAACAGTAACTGGTTGCGGGTACCAAATTATCAGATCCACTTTTATCTTTGAATTTCCCACCAGCATGAAATTCCCTCCTTGACATTCCACAATTTGCCTCTATGGGAAAATTTCCCGTGGTTGAAATCCCCGATTTAGGGTTATTTTTAGAGTCAGGGTGAGGTTCGGTATGGCTAGTAAGTTTTGTACGTATAAGTAACAGCAGTCAGCGGAACGTATCCGCGGAAACATTGGGAAAATGTACGTCCGACATCCGTCTTGATCGCGGATTTGGGACAGTGGCAACGCGTGATCCGGACGAATCTAATTTTGCGAGAAAGTCGACAACTTTGTACAGTTAACGCGTTTCGTTCGTATTGTCTGCACGTCAGCCAGGCTTAGACTGGCGAAACGGCTATTGTTTCAGCGTCCTATGTTTATATGTGTCTATGTGTGTATGTCTGTCCGCGGAAAATAATGAAAAAATAGCGATCAGAAATTGATGTGTTATGGTGAAACCATAGAAGCGATTGGATATTTTCGCGACATTTAACCTTAAGCTTTGACGTTAAGACGTATTTTCATATTTGTGAATAAGACACGATTGCCTATGACTTGAAAACTACGCGTCGGATTTTGAGGCTATTTTGCACGGCAATGTATCTTAGTTGATTCTGTGAGTCGAATAAAGTTGGCTCATTTGACCTTGACCTTTGACCTTGACGGCTGATATTGGTGGCAACAGGCGGAGTTTGTGCTCGTTAATCGCGTTATTTTCGTACAGTAGTTGCAACTGGTTGCACATCGTTCTAAAATTTTTTCTTTCATAATACGAGATAGTGTAAAATCACTGAACGGAAAGTTTTTTTTAATTTGCAGAAGAAAAAAAGTCGCATCTGATAAACAAAAGTGCACTAAGCTTTTCTCGCTGAAGATTTAGCTAAATATTCAGACAGTTTGAATGTCTTTGATCGGAGAAAATGTCGGCTTCCAGGAAAAATTAGCCACATGCTTAGTAAAATTATTATTACGTTTAGCTATCTATTAATACTTTCATTCTCTTGTCAATTCTTTGGCGTCAATTTTCTGTTCGGTCTGTCGCGGTAAACAGCATTTGAACCTGTGTTATATAGCATGTGTTATAATTGTTATAATTATTATTAATAATTGTTTCGAAGTCGCTGAACTGAATTAAGCCCCGCTGTAGTGAAAAATATAGGCGACACCCAGTGATCAACCAAGATTCGTTATTTTGCATTGTTTAGTGTAGTCGCGTTGTGTGTTGCTACAGAATGGTTGCAAAATGTTTTTGCAACAAAAACTGAACAAAAAAACTGCATGCAGGCTGAACTTTTGAGCAACAAAAAACTGCATAACTTTTAGTGGCTTGCAAGTTTTAATGGCGATTTATCTCCGAAGCAGCATATCAAATTACTTGGAAGCGTGTATATATGTATCGCATTTAAACACGACTAAAAGGTACATATTCCGTAGTCGAAAGGCAAAATATTAAATGTTAACTACATGAAACTTACAAGATATTAGAGCACGAAACGTCGATAGACTGTGTAGCAGTATCGTCTGAAAAAGATTTCACTCCATTATACGAGTGTTAGGCCTATACACATAAATCACCAGTTCGTATCACAGCAACAATAGTAGGCTAAAACGCCTGATATGTGCCGCCCGTGCATGATAAGATGCCACCGGAAAAAATGCTACCGGACAAAATGTCACGGATAAAATGTTACGGGTAAAATGCCACATAGACATGCCACCATAAAATGCCAGTGGCATTTCATCCCGTGGCATATTATCCGGAATCCAGAAAATAATTGTCTGGTCGGATTGGTACGGCTGTTAAAACGCTATCAGAACACTGTCAAGCGTCTCGGCTGTTAGTTTACAAGGTAAGGTAAGGTAAGGTAAGGTAAACGTCGATTTGTACAGCGCCTCATCGTGAACACACCTCTAAGGCGCTCAGGTATGGCACGCGTTCTCAAGCGATCTCTGCACGGTTTTATCTGCACACCCCGCGTTTATCCGCTAACGCAATGAGCCATACCTGCCTTTGCTTTTGCAGCCGAAGCTGCTCTTCCTTTGCCGACCCCGGCAGGATGGAAGGCTGAGTTGGCCTTGATTTGCAACCACTGTTTGACGACATCTCTGGTAGTCCATGAACCAAACCACTTATGGGTATCATCCGGATAGGCATAGTTGCGATTTTTGACTTTTGCTAGGCCTGATCACCATTGCCGACTGGTAGCTTAGTTTTAGTTACCATGCGTTGCATGTGAACCTTTACGCTGAAGAAACCTTAGGATCGCATAATTTCGGTCTTCCAATCTCTTAGACCGCCGAGCGCCTCTCCCGTCGAAGTATATCAGAGGTTGGAACGAAAAATTCATTCAAACATTTTTCACATCCCTTCCCTAAATTTTACATCGCATCTAGAATTTGTCCACCAGAATAACACTGGTGGGTGAATTGATTTCGAGACATTTCACCGGGTATTGCGAAACTACGAATGAGACATTACACCGGGTATGACGTAACAGACAAGAAGCTGAAAGTGACATTTCGCCGGGTTCTTTGATGTGACGGCTGTTGTTTCGGGCGTGGCGAGTACCGTGATTGGTCAGGTGGGCGGTGCCTGCAGTGTATTGGTAGATAATGTAATACGTACAATCAGGGGCGCCGGCACGGTTTCTGGCCACGATGGGCAATACATCTACCTAACAATGAAACCCGGTGATCTGTTTCACTGCTGGTGATTTTGGAGTTTTGGCTCATGGTCTTTCATGACACCTGCGTGGCACCAACGTTCGCTTCAGTGGGCGACTGATGCCTGCATAAACAGTGGCCATTCGTCGTCGACCGGTGTCAGACTGACGCTGGCCAAACAGAATCCGCCAGACAGAGTCTGCCTGAAACCAGTATTTTTGGTAAAATTGGGCGAACTGCTTCGGAAGAAGTTGTATTGCAGCTGATCTCTACCAAATGCATGCCAATACTGCTATATGATCTAGAGGCCTTCTCATTGTACAATTATCAGTTAAATCACTGGACTTTGTCATTAATAAATTTTTCATGGAACTGTTTAGAACATCAAATATGCATGTAGTTTCAGATTGTCAGGAACAGTTTAATTTTGCTCTAACTAGTGTTCAACTCGCCGCCGTGCTGAGAAATTTGTAAACAAGTTGCATGTTGATTGAGTTTATTTAAGTTTGTTTTTTTGTGTGATACCAGTTTTTGGTGAATGAAAGATTTATATATAGTAGACAACTTTAAGAGAGTGCATCTGCTTGATATGTCAGTTTAAGATACACTATGTCTCAGTAAAAAGTTCACCCTTTTTATTTTTTGCGACAACTTTCCCAACTGTAAACCAATTCAAATAATATTGGCGAAATTACATAGCTGAGGAAATTTGAAACAAAGTGACACATGGCAACCAATTGTCATTCATTTGTTATGTGTTGCTAGTTTAAATCATAAAATGACACACATTTTTTATCCCGATTCCATAACGTAAAAATATAATGTCGCATTTCAGACATTTTTGCGATGATAATACTGTCGTAGGAGCAATCTTCAGTCTATGAACCATTATGTAAGTGTCATTAATTTCACGTGATGAATGATAGGCCTACTTTTTGGTGAATTTATTTACTTATACACAGACACACTTTCTTGCTCCTGTGGCCTTGATTCGATGACCTTGACGCACGAACTTGACATGGAGATTCTGGAGATATACCTGTATACAAAAAGTTAACTCTTTAGGTCAAGGGTTTCAAAAGTTAGAGCACTACAGACAGACAGACAGACAAACAGACACCGAGACAGACAGACAAATTTAGGGTGACCAGATTTTGATTTCTTTATTCCGGGACACCCCTCCCCTTCGCCCCTTCCCTTCTATTCCCCTACCTTCCCCTTCCCACCCCTGCCTTTTCTCTCCTTCCCCCTCCTTTCCCTCCCCTTAGAAGTAGGTCCCCTGAAATCCAGCTAGGAGGTCTGGGCCCGAGACAGACGTAGACAGATGCAACCAAAAACATTACCACGCCGCATTGGCAGGTGGCAATAATTTATTTTTTATTTATTTATTTATTTATTTATTTATTTATGAGTTAATGTTATGATTGTCGACATTTTTAACAGAAAAAAACGAAAATCATAGCAATATTTACTTTGAGTGTAAGTGTGAAAACAAAACGGTCCTTCTGCTCCATTGCCGAATCGTTCTAATATGAAAGCGACAATTATTGCCTACTACGTGCTCATGACACGCGTTGGTTCCGTGCATGTGGCGCCGTTCAAAGTGCAGACCCGGGGCGGCTACGTGAATAAAACTGACACGTTAAGTATTAACCCTTTGGACGCCATACGCCGAATTAACCGTTAAACGAAGGAGTGTTTGCCATAGAAATCCCGACATACCCCTTCACGTTCCTTTTTCAGATTTTTACACCTGGCTGCCACCGTTTAAACGCAAAACATGGTTTATGATATTAATTTAACGTTGTAGTTTAGGTCAGAGTTAAGAATCGGGTTAGCGAGTTTTTTAACGTTCAGTAGTGTCAGTCCGAAGGAGTATCCAAGGAAACATCCAGTGGCATCGAGGATTCGTAACTCGTATTTTAAAATTCGCAAAAAAATCGCGAATTTTACCAACTTTTTTTATAAATTCGTTACTTTTGTGTAAAAATTCGTTGAGTGGGCGTGGTCTTCCAATGGAATATTATTTTGGGCTACCTATATACACAAACTATAAATATAAAATTATAAAAGTAACAGTAACAATTTGAAATGTTTTAAACTAACACATAGGCCTACACAGACAGTTTACAGTGATTTGCTATAAATGAATGCACTACGCAGATATAAATGCAAGTTACATTCGAAACAATGAAGAATTGGAAAATCACACATTTTACGAATTTTAAAACCTCATTTTTAAAATTCGTAAAAAATCATGATTTTTGCAGAATTTTTATTTCTTTTAAATTCGCATTCTCGATCTATGTCCAACTCCAGGGGGTTAATATGGTACACCTCTCCGTACTAGGTGAAGGCAACCAACGTGAAAATGCCTTCGTCGTCGCTTCATCTGCAAACAAAGTCGGTCGTCGTGCAAACAAACTCGCCAGATACAGGCTTCAGTGACTAATCACCAGACGGCGCCACAAGGCAAACTGAAGCTGAGACCGCTAGCTGAAGATGCTCTCGTTACATCATACCTGACGTCACCTCGTCATCTTCGCCTATATAAACTCCACCATTACCGGCAATAAGCACAGTATTCTGTTTTCAGCTAGAGTTGTTATATATGAAAGAATTTGATGCAATCAACTGAATAGTTTCCGGAAGGTATGTTAAATCGAATTCTCTCTTTGAGGACGTTCAATAAAATGTGATTCGTTCTGAGAATTGGTAGGCCCACTCATCATACAATCGTAACGATAAGGGAATAAATTAAAATAAATAAAAAAAACAGTTAAAAAGTAAAGTATAAATAATGTGTGTCACAAAACTAATCCCGACACGCTGTCTATTGCATACATGATATTCACATCTTTATTTCACCGTAAAAGCAGCAAACACCTGTCTGTGTGTCTCTCTGTTTGTCTGTCCGCGCAAAAGTAAAAAAAACTACAAAAATAAAAAACGATGTACAAGTAAAAGCGGTATAAGCGTGTCCTATGGTGAATTAAAATTATGATTAAATTTTGGTGACATTTGACCTCGACCTTTGACTTCAGAGATATTACGGCCCATCTGTGAGAAATATCGATCCGCCACGTAGCAAACGCTGTGAAGTCGATTCCATATCTCTCAGGATAAGGCGGCAGCGGGTACGTCAGTGCTTGCGTAGGACACAGTTTATTAGTATTATTTGCTTTATTGACAGCATCGTCATCATTGTGTCACGATGGAGTTACAAGTGTTACCAAGACGACGAACGATCAACAATGATGCCGACGATCTGGACGGAGACCAGAATCAACCGCGTGGGTGGTCCGGATCACGTGACCTGTCTCCAGTAATCATCCACGACTTTGTCAGCAGTCCGTGGAAACGTTTCCGGCCTTCCAGCACCGATGATGTCGCTCATCGTCGTCGCCGTCCGCTTTCCACGTCATCCAGGAACCTTCGCGACTTTACAGTTCCTGACGCTACCAAACTCTCCACCGCAACATGCAGCAAAGGGCCAACTGGTTAGATTAAAACTTTTAACTTGAAAACGTCAAATTTAAGATATTTGACAGTGCATTTTTGGCGATGTGCTGCATCATTTTTCGTGATATTTGCTATTTTAGATCTGCGAGTTTGAGGATGTCGTCCCTAAAAGGCGTTGTAAAGTGCTAACTTTTTTACATTAATAATCATTTACTTACTATTCTTATACTTATTTTACGTCACTGCAAGTTTATAATAATTCTATAGCTTCGAACGTCTTCACCAATCACTTCTTGTGCCCTCTTTCCCCACTTACGGGGATAAGCGACCAGCTCGGTAAAATACGCATTTGGTACAGCCGCTTTCGGTACACTGATTTGCAAAAAAATGTCATTTTCGGTACAGTCGGAACGATTTTATAAGTGTCGATGTTGTACTGAACAAATGTACGTAAGCGGACTCGTTCAGGGCATGTGCTTATCAATGTACTAGAGCTCGAAAAACGCGTTAACGATCGGTAGCAATCGAGGTGGAAACAAGATGCTCAGCCATCGCAGAGCGACCGCGCTGCAGGGTGCGTTATCGTAGTTTTCGCCAAAAGTAGAAAACTGGAACAGGGAGACAACATTTTACGGACATTATAGGTCTATCTTCAACCACTGTGATATCATCGGCCTGAAAATCTGTTGCATTCGGTGAAAAACGCAAATTAAGGGCTATTACGGCGTTCAAGGTCATTCAAGGTCATCGAGGTCGGTACCAATCGAAAACCCGTATGCGATTTTCCTATTAGTGATTATTAGTAACTGACATCCTATCTCGTACCGTTTCGGAGTTATCGCAGCTTATTGTTCAAATGTCGGACACTTTGCATTTTTGCGCCACCCTTTGGGGGGCATAGGGACCAAGTACGATGTTCATCTTGGGCTCATTCGAAAGCGCGTAGTGGACTTCCTATTAGTGTTAATTGAAGTTTTTCGCTAGGTGTTACGGCTGAGTTGCAGCGAGCGAAGAGATCGAAAATCGGCGATTTCGCTCCAACGCGGTCACTTTGATCCAAAATTTCAGGTAGAAGGGATCGCCCCCACCAATCATTTTTGCACGGTTAGTTAGGCTAATGAATGCCTTACAACTTTGCTGCTGACAGTTTTCACACAAAAAACTTTGTAGCAGACTTTCTTCAAGCGAAGTGCGATTTTAGACGGAAATCGGCCGTTTTGCGTTTTTGAGAACTCCTTTGGGGGACTTAAGGGCAACGTACGACGATCATCTTACGCTCATTGGAAAGCGCGTAGTGGACATCCTGTTACTGTTAATTGAATTTCTTCGCTACGTGTTACGGCTGAGGAGCTACGGGCGAATATCGGTGGTAAATCGATTTCGCTCCAACGGAGGCCAGTTGACCCAAAATTTCAGGTGGAAGGGGTCGCCCCCCACCAACCATTCTTCTTCTCAGAATACTAGGCTAAATGACCTTTTGTATGGTGTGAAAATCGTGACTGATCTTTATTCCGTTTTGTCACAATTCACGCGTTTGAAGGACAGACGGACAGACGGACGGACAGCTTTCTCATCGCTAGACCGCGTCTGCATTCCATGCAGAGCGGTGAAAATCCGTTAAAGTGCAGTGCCATAAAATAGCAGGGCGATGTCGCAACAAAAACATCCTTTAATCGTACATCAAAATTAGTACTGCAAGTTTTGACTGCGAATTTATAGTAACTGACACAGCTGGGTGAAGTTTCACAGCGGCACCAGCACGCAAACCCCGCGTTCAGCATCAGCATGCTCGGCCATGGCGTACAGTTTGTTGGTTGACACCTATCTGAAAGATATACATGGGCAAAATGTGCGTTAATAACGTGTTAACGCGAGATTAAAATTTAAAAATATCAACGCATGCGTTAACGCTATTAGAAAATTAACTGCATGAGGGCATTACTATGTACCGCAGTGGACGTGTATCGAAATCGTCTGCCCTTTGTACCGAATGTACCGAAATGGACCCCTTACGGTCATCAACAACAAGCAGACCGCGGCGACAGGAAAGCATTATCAACGCAGGTTACACAGCTACCGCGTAAGAATTATAGTCGCAAAAAGATGAAAACTGCACTGTCACCGTTTAATTGAAGACGCAAAATACTAAACTATAAAACGTGGCAATTGCAATGCATTGCAACATGGAGTTCGCCCGACGCCACGCCTGTTCCTATCCTCTTTAATTACGACGTCCATGCCAAGTTTGAAGTCGTTCAACCTATCTATTCTCGTCTCGTAGCGTTTTTACTGCAGATACGTTACGCTAGGTTGTGAACTTTACCTTTGACCTTGAACATTTGTAGTATACCGGCTGTGCCGTGATCAAACTCTGTGACAAATGTGAGGGCAATCGAGCAATCCAAGGCGGAGTTATTGACATTTTAATATTTAAACTAATGGTCTGAATGTGACGTCTTGCGCTTGGCTCTGGGATAATTTTCATCAAGTTTGAACTCGGTCCATATGCTATCCGTTCCTAACTTATAGCGTTATTTTGCTGCAAATACGTCTTGTCACGCTGTGTCCTTAGATTTGACCCCTTGACCTGCGTCACGCTGTGACCTTGACCTTTGACTCCTTCACTTGAAACATTTAAGTAGATCGGTTGTCATGTGTTCAAACCATGTACTGTACAAATTTGAGCGAGATCGATCTGTCCGCGGCTGAGTTATTGATGATTTACTACGGCTTTTTGTCGGTTTGTAGAGGGTGCCCCGAAACTGCATAAATATTTTGAAAAGTGCGTGGACCCACCTGCACAAATTTGGTGAAGACAGTATCCGATCATCGCTACATGCCCGGTTCACAAATGGTGCAGATATCTCAAACTGTTTCAGAACGATAGCACAGCGGCTCGAATTTGAGACTCGTTGAGCGATAAGGCCAAAAATCGCACTTTCTAACCCCCTCCTTGTAGAAATTAGGGAGTGTTGGGGGAGATCTCAGGGAAAATAATCAGCTTTTACTATGATCAAATGTGTGGCATACATTTGATGGGTGGCCATTGCACGGTCTGCTGAGGCGAAGTTCTGAGAGAGAAGTACGGCAGCGTTTATTAAGGCCTTCCGAGTCCGACACACTTGTCGGGAGGCTTCATGAGCGCATTATCTGTCGTTACTAAAATCATGGTATTCATAGACAGGCGAAATTGTAAATATATCAAAATATCGAAAATCTTCGATATATGATGACCAACAGTATTTGATATTTTCGAAATTGTCATGATATTTTCAAACCCTGGTGTTTTTCACACTTTTTATTTAAAAAATAAATGACTGTGACGATGACGACGATGATGATCCGCACCACCTGTCCAGGTTTCGCTCTGAACGCAGACAGTGCAAACTGTACAAGCCAACAACATCGCCTACGATTATTGTCAAATACGTCGTCGTCGTTCAAGGACGTCCAAGGTCTTCAAGTTGCCACCACTTTACATGGTGCAGAGTCACACCGGCCGGTCAACGTTCGCTCTCGAAGTCCTGGTTTTAGCATCAAAGACGATACTAGATTCCGTTCAGCCAGCTTCACAGGTCAGTACGCTATCTCTGCACTTTTCTGTATAATTTCGACATTTTTGCCAGATGTTTCGAAAACGTTTAAGTCACCATCTACGGCGGTGCGACAGTCTCGGACAGTTTAAACGGTGGCTGAAGACTCATCTGTTCGGTGTTTGGGACCGCGGCGCTTTGTGACGGGAGCGCCGTTTAGAAATCATCTTACTTAGACTCTACTTACTTACCACGTTTACACGGTCGTTTTATTTATTCGAATGCTGACGATTTGAGAATTTTTAGAATATTTGGCAGCCAACTTTTCACATAACACGCACGTGACATGTACTGAACCACGGACACCGTTTGCCGTTGTCAGCTGATTACAAATTGGCGCTAAGCCCCCCTCCCCCACTAAAACGTTTTATTTTGTTAGACACTGATGCGGGGTTAGCTCATCACTGTAGAACTGCCGCTGCATTGAAGTTGGACGCACCTGCCAATAGAACTTCTCTAGTTGAGCCGATGTAGAACGTTTTTCCTGGCTACTACAGGGTATGGGTATAGTAAGGTTTAACGTCCCACTCGACACATTTTAAGTCATTTCGGAGACGGTGGAATGACTGAGGCATCCGCCCGAATTATAGCCGCAGTCAGCGTTGAGGCTAGCTCCCCAGCGCAACTCTACGGTGTGTGTGGTGCTGAGTTGCATTGCGCGAGCACTGTTGATAATATTTGAAAGGCATTGTTTTGTGTCTGTATATGTTAGATGCTCGGCTATCATAACTTAAAACGAAAAAAAAACTTACTAAGTCTAACCCTTATCATAATTCTAACCCCGATGTGATATCAAACATATAATTATATGCGACACTGTTTATTTTAGTTTCGTCGACGTCCTCCGATGAAGAACAACAACACCCAGTGGAAGACGGAATGCTGGACAGTAGACGGTCGGTGGTACGTCGACGAACCCGCTCTGAGCGCGACCTGGTCAACCGTGCGTCCTTCAACACCCGGCGGCAGCTGGGGCAGTCCACCACGTCGTCGATTGAACGGCATCGACGGGGTGAACGGGCGGCGAGTGGCAGCAGTGGTGACCGCCGGCGCGCCTCTCGTGATCCGTCAAGAGCTGTGTCGACTCGGTCAGTGAACGTTGAGCACCTGTCGACACGGAGGAGCACGTCATCAGAACATCTTCGACGAGTAGCACTGGCAGTCCGCCAGCTCACCGATAGCGGTATGTGTGCCTCGCTGATCTAACACTGTCCCTCTCCTTCAATACACAACGTTTGAGCTGTATGATTGCTCGGAGGATCAGAAGAAGATGAAGATTATCAGAACTGTTCTTTGCTGTACTGCGTGTACATGCATAGTCATAAACCAGACTCATGTGAGCGGTTGTGAATTAAGGGTCAATTGGCTTAGCTTGGATTTGTAAGTGTTTTGGTTGCTATCGCTATGTTGTTATAACTAGGGCCAAGATTTAGTTTTTGACCACGAAGGCAAAGGCACGTATGGTTCATTCCGTTAGTGGATGAACGCGGGGTGTGCAGGTGAAACTGTGAGACCTCTTGAGAACGCGTGCCATACCTGAGCGCCTTAGAGGTGTGTTCACGACAAGGTACAAATCCACGCTTACCTTTACCTTTACCTTACCACGCAACTAATAACCTGTCCGTCACACTCTCACACTGGTGAGTCACACCTAAACGGTTCAAGATATCACAGAGCATATTTCAGTGGATTCTCCCTACTGGAACAAAGTCATACCCTTCCCCTCCTTCCGTCCCCCCTCCCATCCCCATAAATGTAGGCTCCACTCCCCTTCTGTTAGAAATAGGCCCCCTTAATCCAGGCATGAGGTCGGGAGAAGCGCTGCAAGCTCTCCCAGCGAAGTCCGGGGCAGAATCCCGGCCGAAAACGCATTTTTGTGCATTTTCATATTTCTAAAACGGATAGCCTGTTTGTTATACAAATTCAAATAATAAAAGTTGGGACAAAACTCCAAAACTACTGTGATAAATCCCAGAATTAATTACTGGGAAATGTCCCAGTATTTAAAAAACAGTTAAAATATGCTCTGAGATATCAAAATATGCTTTAACCATACGACAGGGAGATATCTCTAGCTTCTTGAGGTAAAATTTCGCAATTCCAGATTTAAGAATTTACCCCGAACGAGTACGTTAAAGAGAGGCGCCCCTCCCTTTGACAGCGAAAATTGGACGGTTAGTCTAGCTAGAGTGTCCGTGATACAATGTAGGTTCATTATTTACGCCGTAGCGAGTACACTCGGTCAAGAGGCTGACATCGTCAAACAAACACTAATAATTCACCTATCAACTGCAAGTGGAGACGCCCAGGCCATGCGGCGAAACGGTAGGCCTAGCCAGCGCAATTTCCTGCGAATATTGACTTTCTTCACAATACAGGGCGATCTTATTGTGAGCAGTTTTGTGGACGCCGTAAGTGTCTGTAGTTGTCGTTCTCGCTAGGAAACAAAGCAGTCCGATTGCAAACCGCTGTCATAGAATGCATTAAGGTGAGTTACAACATATGAGCTCTGTTTTCGCAGATTTACTGCTGCTTATCAGTGTTCGTGTTCCTTTCAGTCATCCTCCAGTCTAAGCTGATCGCTTTTCAGCTCACTCTAACCTAACCTATACTACTGTTACGTCGCATCGTGCATGCGGGTCGGTCCGCATAGACAGGCCCACAGCTTAGCAGACCCAGTGTATAATAGGCGGAATATTGACAGTGACGGGGACATTAAATTGGTTGTGGGATACGGCCCTCTGTCATTCCTCAAAGGTAGCGTGGAAGACCACTGCGTTATGCAATGTGAACGTATATGTTATTATAACGATAAATCAAGTTTTAACGGCCTTTATAATAAAGAGAGCATCAATATCTTTAACAGAGCGCCACTCTAGCGTGTTTCAATGGCTATAACCCAGAGGTAGCAATGACGTTTAAGTTGTTTTATAACAGCTAAAGCCAGAGATTCTTATATAGCGTGTCTTATAGGAAAACCTGACCAGCAGCGCTTTACAATCATAGGAAGTGGCAGTTGATTGGCAAGAGCCAGTAGTGCTGCAGCGCTAATGCGGTCGTTCATTGCACGCGCTAACGAACAGTTTGACCCGCGACAGAAGCTAGCGAACACAGCACCGCCCCAATCAACCACACCAGGCCTTCATCCCGTAAGCATTCACCAGATAGCGCCACCAGAGCGGACATCTGATTGCAGCTTACTACTCATTTATCGACCCCGAAAGGATGAAAGGCTGAGTTAGCCTAGTTGGCTGACCTGCAGCGGACGATTTACATAGTGAGTTTGTTTGACAACGTAGCCAATGCTACGACGACGACGACGACGACAGTACTGGTCAACAGTACAGGCGTATATGTTTGAATCAAAAAGAGCTGCAAAGCGATGTTGTGTATAGGTCAGATGCAGGCGAAAGGTCAAGTTCATGGTCACAGGCAGGAGACGGCAGGAGCATGGAGACTACAGTTGGCTGAAGCTCTGAGACAAGCGGTGTTAAGAGGACAAACGGTCAAAGTTCAGCAACTGCTCAGAGACGGAGCTCCGCTTGTTACTGACACGGTAATGTGCATTATCACTTACACTGGCAGATGATGATGATGATGATGACAATAACTATGAGTTCGTACATTAACTTTCGTTGCTCTCGACTTCGATCCGTATCTCTAGCCACTCTTTTTTTGCTTTTGAGTTATTAGTAGATTTAGAACTCATTCAAAAATACATCAAATGTAATGGTAATGATATTGATGATGCTGATGATAATACTAACTAGGAGGACAAGCTTTAAGACACACTTGGATGTGTCAACAGTTTATATGTGCTGTAGCATTATGAGGTATTCCAAAAGTGGCAGGAATAAGATCATTAATTCCGTCTGTGGTCCGGCAGAGTTGTCCGTGGGTCCATTTTCCACAACCGGATCCAATCCAACCATCAACTGAGTGACACAACCCGACCCGACCCAACCATAAAAAATGTGGACCCAACCCAACCCAACGCAACCCAATATCATCGAGTTTTTTAACGGACAATCGACTGCACTGATATGACAATAAAAATCCATAATAATGAAACCTAATATGCATCACAGCTACTGTTAGTATGTTATGCAACTGAACTCTATATTAGATCATGTAATTTAATATAATTCCTATAAAAATGTAGTACTGACAACCAACACAACCCACTGAGACCCAACCCTACCCATCCCGCGGATCAACCCAACCGATAGACAACTCAGGTAGTCCGTGACGCCAAGGTACCGGTACTGCTACGAAAGTGTCTGTTTTCTCCTGAAGCGAGTTACTTCATTTCACCACTATTCTTGACTACTATTCTCTGTATTTTATTCGTGCCGCTTGACATGTACGCTATGCATCTATGCTCATGTACATTATCAATACATCATGATGATGATGATGTTGTTGCTAGGACGGCTGTACAGTTCTCCATCTTGCCGCCATGTGCAACCACGCAGACATAGTCGGAATTCTTGCTTCCAGCAATCCGTGTATGATGGAATCCAAAGACAAGGTAAATGGCATTGACCATGTCGTCCGTATCACAATGCTTTACTAACAGTATAGCCTTATTAACATGGCATGAAG
>Ga0049105_1000328_pt1 | contig 15279 bp, 14 predicted proteins | sample WorMetvaBAHAMAS1_FD_61260 | JGI IMG/M metagenome (GOLD analysis project Ga0049105, IMG submission 61260) | Worm MetaG Olavius vacuus BAHAMAS.1 | ecosystem: Host-associated > Annelida > Digestive system > Unclassified | place: Germany: Marburg | collected 2013-04-09
ACCAACCATTCTTCTTCTCAGAAAACTAGGCTAAATTATCTTTCATATGGTATATAAATCTGGACAGATCTTTCTACCGTTTTGTCACAATCCACGCGTGTGACGGACAGACGGACAGACAAGAATTCTCATCACAATACCGCGGCTGCATTACATGCAGCGCGGTAAAAATATTAAGCCAAAAACAGTTAAAGTGTAAGTTTTAAAAAAGTGTGCTTTGAGCTGCCGTTTAAAACTGGAAGTGGAGTGGTGGTTTCAGCAGTGTCTCCTTTCTATGTGACTTAAGTTGTTTTTATATTATAGGCCCAACCAACTGAGTACATTACACCCGTCAGCCAAGTCAGTATACAGCACGAGCAGATGGAAATCCATTAAAACATATACAAGAACTAAACAGTAAGGTTTTAATTCTGTGACAAGTTTTCGCTACAGTTAATACTGGTTTATGTATGGCTAACAGTTTAGTATTTTTCTCACCAGTTAGTTTCAGTTTATTAAAACTAAAACTCTTATGTTTTAGCTTTTTGGTTCACGAAAACGTCTGCTGTTCGTTAACAGATGTTTTCAGTTTTGTCAAAAATCACTAACACAAAGTCTCATTAATGTGTGGTGTTAATTCTTCTCAGTAGTAGCATGACGAAACAAACTGCACTTCTGCATATGTTTACCAGTTGGCGAGAGAGCCGAGGAAGCCGTGACCAGTGGACTCAGCGGACTGGAAGTAGTTGAGAGTTGAGTACTGATGCTAGATGCCTGTGAGTCCAACGAGTTCAAGCGGTCAACAGCTGCCGATGACGTCGTTGTCTCACACATTGCCTGCTGTAACCATCGCTGCACACACAAATTCCATACAGCGTCACAATGGTACTACAACAACAAAATGGCGACGTCTAGAACACTGTCTCAAAATGAGTGACCATGTCGACTGTTCAATGGGACGTAACTAACTCAACAAAACTTGGCAGTATGCTGAAATGAACTTTCAACAACAGTGTATTCCTACTTCGAATGATCAACAAAGTATGAATCTACGACGAAAAGATGAAACCGTCATTCAGCATTTCCAGCAAGATGACTATCAATATGGCATTAATGTGAGCTTTTCAATCAATCAACTGGTCAATAAAAACCATGAAGAGCCAGACCTGTATCAAGTCAGGCTGGCCTGGCAATACAAGTCAACAAAATATGGTAAAAACCAATTAGTAAAAAGTTTTAACAGTTAACTTTAAAATGCTGCCTGTTCCACTATTTCAACAGTACTCAAGCCAAACTTGTAGACACTTAAAATGAAGTCACCAAGTTGTGTAGTATACTAACCAATAAATATTACACATATGTACGTAATACATACACAAATTAACAGTAGTTCTGTCAGGCCCAGGAGAAAAAAGTAAATGAAGAAGAGAATAAAATAGCTGTGGACTTGTTAGCATTGCTGAACAAGAACTACTGTGGATACCATAAGGCCACAGAGGAAGACAGTGACCACAGAACAATTGGAAGAGATCTGGAGAAAGAAATAAAGAGCGACAGAAGATGATTTCTGACAAGTGATCTGTCACCTAAGTGTTGAGACAGTCTCTCTTCAACGTGAGGGCACAAAGATTACCTTTTTAACGCATCCTCTAGCATCGCCGCTGGTAGCACCACCAAGGATGGCTAAACCCCTGCCAGTCAAGTTGTCTCGTCTCAGACTGCTGAGAGAGAACGTGTGTGGGCTTGGAACACAGGTGACATATTCAGAATCTGCATCACTGGTGCTGTCGACGCTGTCTGTGTTGTCCGTCTGAATCGACAACGGTTTCCGAATGTCAGCACTGCCTGATAACCGACTGGTGTCACGACCTCGCATGATCAACTGTTAACACAACAACCAAAAAAATACACTAAGAACACAAAACAGCTGTAGGAAGTGACACAGGAAATGTAGCAGTGCTAGAACAGACAGCTGTGGATATGAAAGAAGATGCTGAAGATGGACAGCCAAGGTGCAAAATAATAACGTTCTTGACAGAGTAAGGATAGGAGTCTGCTACAAGGGTTAACACAAAGAAGAAGGGAACAAAATCAAGCACGTTCTATCGCACATCATTTATTATGCCAAATACACAGTGGCGGCGGTATGGTGAAGTGGCAGTGCATTGGTTTCGATCAATATCGCTGCTCTATGTTGGTCGTGTTTAGTACTGGGATGGATGAACATTGGCGACTTTGAATCACATTCGCACTATCATTTATTTAGTTAACCACCCAAATCAACTTGGCCTGGTGAACCCCTCAGAGTAGGCAAAATGAGTACTGGTAAATGCACTATCCCCACATCCCTTGGTTTCTTTAGTGTCTGACTGAGGGCTACGAAAAACATCAGTGCTGCCCTATGGGTCGGGCTTGTGGCCAAGTAAAGAACTTTTTCACACACACACATATACATGTGCATACAATTACCTACACAAAATGAGTTGTCAACAGTTAATGGTATTTTTTATCTTTATCCTTTATTATATTCACAACTAGTCATCTTCTGTACGGCAGTAAATGGCCATTTATGTTCTATCATGCCATTAAAAAACTTCTCGCTATTGCTCAAACTAATAAGCCATGCAAGATTTCAGGGCATAACCACATATTCACAAAAAGGACAGTGATGACAGTATGAAGTTTCTATTACAAATTCAGCTGTGTCTGCTGTGAGTAATAAGCATTGGATTACTCCAGCAAACAAGCTGAGCAAATACCTTCTTAGGATGGTGCACAAGTTTATCGCTTTGTGGTGTTGATGCCTGGCAAGCCGATGATGTTGAACTATCATCAAGTAGCGACGGTGAGATGCGACCAGCAAAGGTCGACACATTATAAGCACTGTTTGACACAGTGCTGCTGACTGTGGTGCTGACAGGTAAACCACCCACGACTGATGTAGAAACGGAAGATGAACAAGAGGAGGCAACGCTGCTCGTACTTGCTCTGTAGCATATCGTTCACATTACTAACTCATCATTTCTCCGTCTTACTACCAGCAAAGACGAGAAGAAAAAATAATAATATAGCATAGCCTGTGTCACAAATGTTACGCAGTGGTGTAGTTTGACTGTCAGCTGTCACAATACCACACTCATTTCATTCACTCATACTGAAAGTGCTGAATTTTTTGGCTAAACGGGCAAAAAATGGGTGACTTCACCAGGATCCTGCACTGCCTGCTTGCAGATCCGATAAGCAGGAGGCTGATAGCATTATGTGTTCTCCAGTTAAGAAATATGCACCAACAGATCTCTGTCTGGGATGATAATAAGGAATAATAATGACTGCATCATCTGCTAAGATGAGAAAGAAAGATAGAATCATCGTAGCAGAAAGTTATTAGCAGCAAAACAGCAGATACACTCAACCTGTCTTCTACATAGATCATTAGTAACATGAAGTCTTTACCTTCGGCTCGAAGACGGATGACGGCCTTTCTTGGACTTGACAGCACAATGACCCTTAGGTTCATCTCCTGCTGGTACAATTCCCTCCTACAGTTTACATCAGAAAGCTGCACTACCAGAATTCATCAATTACGTTAAAGAGCTCTGTAGTTGAAAATGACGTCGATATACATTAGCCAATATTATAACAGTGGTCACAATATTACATTAGCAACAGTACAACCGCTGTCGGAATGAAGACATACCACACTGTGCTGCTTAGCGGCTTTCTGCGACAAGCTGCTTGGGACAACATCAGATTTGCTGGAGTCACGTTCCATCTTCACAGACTTAGAACTTTCTTTTTCCTTCTCCTTCGGCTTCTTTGCTTGTTCCTGTAATGCTTCTTTCTTGCGCTGGTGCTGTTCTCGTTTCTCCATGCGCTCAAACGCCTTCACAATGGCTTCCAGCTTCTTTTCCTCTCGTGTCTACACAAACAGCATTACTCATTCAGTCCAATATGAGTTGTATTAGAACGACAGAATTAATAATACAGAATACTGAATACATTCTAATACTCTGGACCAAGGAGCCAGGGACATTAGTTCTTCCTCCTGCTACCCAACAAATACTTTCGAAGCAACATTAGCAATAATTTCAGTGTTTTAATGTAAACAAAAGTAATCAAATATTACTAAACGTAATATTTCAACCATCTGCATGCTCAAAAACTAGTAAACACACTACATGTTAAGCTGGCTAAGCTAAAAATTAACAGAAATAAACGTCGCACCTTTTTCTTATTTTTCTCGCCCTCATCACTGTCAGAGTTTGCAAGCGATGGTGCACTACGTGACTCTGTGCCACTGGCACTGACCAATGACGGCGCTGACGATGCATGCATCATGTTGCTGCGAGACGACTTCACAGGAGACGACAGCGGAGTTGTTGGCACCTTTGTCTCCATCTCGTGTGACGAACAGTCATTCAACTGTAGAAAAAACACACATTAACATTATGCTACCATGTCTTGTATCTTGATGAGTCACTGCACAAGCAGAGTTTAACTTTACACATGATCTCGCCTAAACTGCTTATGGAGAGAACAAGGTCCAAGTCTTACAAAGCCGCACATACGAGACAATTATCACAGCTCCGATACTGCTTAACAAAAACAACCAAACTTCAATCTTCACCCTGTAGTTGGCATATGCTACACCTGCAGCAGACAATTATAAAGCACCATTGTGACTGATACACCGATCCTTTATGGATAAATGTCAGATTTCATATACAGAGGAGAAGCCTGGCAATAACAACCCCAGTTAGTGACGAAACAAGACAGAAATGTAACCTACATTTCTCTGTTCTAAAGCAGTTAACACAGAAATCAACTAATTCCAGTAAAACATTTGACAAGAGAACAAAAACAAGAAAAATAACAACAAAACACCGACCATGAAAGGTCACAGGTATACTGTAGCATCAGCACGATTGGAAACTAGGCATACACACTAACAGGTGGAATCCAAACAGCACTGACAATGATGCTACATATCTTAAAGTGGCAACTGAAGAGCCATCTGATCCACATCTGGTGAGCTGACGAACAAAACTGACATTCATCACCACCTGGCACTGTTGTGACATTTTTGGGATTCGGATGCCGCACATAAACCTCCCAACTTACTAACTCACTTACAAAACAATTAACAAATTAGAGGCCAGCATATCACTGTGCACTGTTGATTATATATGGCATAAAATTCATGCAATGCAATGGAACACGAAACTGGCACTATGTTGCGTAATTCCCACAGCTCATCAGATGATATAATAGTCCCAACACATACCAGTGCCAGCGAGTGGTTAGTGTTGATGTGCAGAGGTGGAGGTCGTTTCTGCCGGTTCACAACTGATGATGCGGTAGCTGTGGAGGAGGAAGTTTTGTTGAGACCAGAAGTCTGCACTGACCCAGCACTGCTGCCTGGTGAGTGCTCACCTGATGTAACGAGTTTTACATCGACGGACCGTGCAATGCGTTGCCTCTTTGCAGCCGACCTTTATCATCAACATGTGAAAAACTGCAATAACTAGCGAAAGTTTATATTGCATCAAAAACTGAGAAAACCGTTTTATTTCACAGAAAAGTTGTGGTGAAAATCTGCATTTATTTTAATTAATCCTATTATAGTAAAAAAAGGTAAAAAAAAACAGTGCAGCTGTCACAGTAAGCCTGTGCCAGAATACCGACCCAATTTACAAATTGCCATAGTGCATTTCAATACGCTCACTTCAGGAAAATCATGTGACAGAAATTAAATTGGTCAAATTGTGAACATGTGCATCATTATCTTCATTTATTATGCCAATGCCAACATACTGACACATATCTGTCAATACATACGGAAGATGATTTAGTTCACGCTGCTTCTGATACTTGGCAACTGTGCAAGAGAGCCGCGTACATGCACACTCCACATAAGATTTGCTAAAACAAACACAACAGTTCAGAGTCCAAGTTAAATACAACACACATCATCGAACAACTAACATGTTTTACAGCCCTTGTTCCAGGATAACTCCAATGAGATAATACAAAATTACTAGAGAAATCTGGCAAACCAGTTACAGCCAATGTTTTTAATAAATATTAAAAATATTGTTAGTTCTAATTTTATTCTATTCACCAAAACTAGTTTTGGTTCTTCTTCTATTGTTATTCTGCAAAAATAATCATTGTTATTCTTATTTAACTTTCCATAAAAAAAAACAATTTTCATCGCCATTCTGTTCCATTTCATTGAAAAACTGTCGTTCTTTAATTTCTCTTTAATGCCTCAGACAAGTATTCAAAAGTCAGCCTGCAGCCACTTGTGAGTTGTGACATTCGAAGACTATTACAACTAAAAGTGCACTGTGACTTTTTGCTCTGCAAATAACTTCAGTGCTATATCTATTCTTGGGCATGGAAGTCAACAGTTTATTTCTTACTGGTATTCTCATTCTTTTTTGACAAAAATAACACTACGTTTGTGTGACACGGGCAACTCATGGGCTTTTCTATAGCTTCTTTCGTTCCAGAGTTACAGACAGGCACGGGACATACTGATGGACAGCATAATGTGGTCTCTCAGTCAGGCAGGCATAAGAACAATGCCAACATAAGAAAACCATTGTGTTGTTGACAATCATATCACAGCTGAAGTCTCGTACCACTTGTGATAGTTGAAGTCGAACGCAATCGTAATCTCTGCACCACTGATGATGCTCTTCGTTGCATGAATAAAGAACCGAACAGTACCACCGTCAAGCACATGTCGTACCTACCAACACATCACAAGTAAATCGGACAATTTACAACTGGATAGCATCAGTTACTCGTAGCTCCCAGTGGAATGCTCATAGATCACTAGTCTCCAACCAGCTGTCTCGTGCTGCCACCTCCATCTTCCTCCAGATGTACCTGCAACCTGCTGTATGCAATTCTTTCTCCAGATCTCATTTCCAAGTGTTCTTTGCTCACCGTCTTTCTCTGTGGCCTCGCAATGTCCACTGTGTGGATTTTTTGGCAATGCTCTGTTCTCAACATGTCGTGTCCAAGTCAGTTCTACTGTGTTCTTAGCTGATCTAGCACAAACTCCTGCTCAGTTTTCCTCTACAGATCGTCTACTACTACCGGCCAGTGTGTGTTGACAATCATCTGTAAGCACTGTTAATAAAAGCTTGGAGCCAGACAACTGTTCTCTGTCCTGCATTGCTGGACTTGGGTGCATAAGTTACATCGAAACTACATATCTTTACTTTAACTGCCTTTCCAATTATATTTGCTTTCTACAGTTCATTCACAGCCCTCAATTTTGACCTAGCTTTTCCCAGATTAGCCTCAATGCGAAAACATTCAAATTTCAACAGACAGAGAGCAGGGCCAGGCTGTTAACCTACACTGGTTTTACCCCATCGCATTTCTATTCTCTGTTTTCTAAGGATTATTTAAAGCAGATATTTTACAGAGCACAACACATTTGCAACCACACACATACTTTCGAAGCAAAGAAAGAAAGACATCTAAACTATTATATGTACCATATGTAAACACCAGTAAATTAATTACTTTCTGACATGAGTAACGACTTCAGTTTTGACAACAGAAAAATTACACACAAGTTGATGGCATCTTTCTGCCCATTCAAAAACTTTACAAGTAAAACAAATATAGTGAGTGCTGAAATAATGTCAAATGCATGACATTAATTTCACACAACAGAGAGAAACAGCTTACTTCAGCATTTGGCGTACAAGACCGCCGTATGAATCGTGCCTCATTGCCGTAGACACGCGAGTCGACACAAAGGTCAAGACCGTTAAGCTTTGTATAAAATAACACGTACGGCTGGACGCTGTGCATAGACAACATGAAACCAACATCAGTTCAATGTTCATTCACATCTAGCACAGCATCTACATATTACTAACACCTTAAATAACAAACATCAATGACATTTTATTTTATTGTAATAATAAAAAAGACATCTTTAATACTTTGGAAGTCTTCCATTCAAGAGCTTACAGATACCCACTTCTTAGTGGGGTACTTTTCGAGCACTGGATCACTTGTGAGACGTATGTCCTAAAATCTCTGCCGTTCATGGAGCCAAGGACTTCTACAGATCTCAACAAAGATAAAACGAAGCCACGGTTGACTACCGTCATCGCTGCCTCTGAAGTTGTGACTCTGTGAAGGCATAAAACTGTGCACATTCTTGTTCCCAACTTATTTAAGGATCAAACTGTGAACAGCTCACCAAAATTCTATCACTATACCGGTAACCATTAGACCACTGCTCAAAAGCAACAGCAGCAGTAACAAAACAATACCTCAGTCAACATTTAATAACAAGAAACTTAGCTACGGCAAAGAAAGCGCGCATCTAACATCGCTCTATTGTATGGTGCAAGAGGCATTTCGATATGTTGAACCGTTTAGGTGCGTGCATCAGCTGTCGTAAATGTTGAAATAACAAAGTGAATTTAGGGATGCAGGCCCGCTTAACAAATACATAAAATAAATGATGATTACATAACGTTGATGCACTGTCAGTGTCACTTCGTTAAAGTAAAGTGAGTTCATGTTAAACTGCAGACAGCGGAGCTGCGGCTACGTTATGTTATGTTTACAATCCCTGACAGAAAATGACGAATGAACTGGCCAGGCCATTACGCTAAAGTTTTCTCATGTTCACTGTACTCATCCACCGTCATTTTAACTGCGGAAATGTGCGATCGTGTAAAGCAAAGTTAGTTTAGTTAATAGGTGTTGTTATAAATTTTATACTGTATTGTAATCATTGCGATGCTAATAAGATGTCCATCACATTTTCTTGGTGCTTACGTGCATCGCTGGCATTCTCTGGCACCGCAATGGTGGGTGTCCTTAAGCGCAAAATATACGTTTTAGGGGCCATCCCCCACCAATCATTTGTGCACGATTAGATAGGTCAGTGAATGCCTTACAACTCTGTCGCTGACAGTTTTCACATAGAGAAAGTTTGTAGCAGACTACTTTCTTCGACAGAAGTGGACTTTTAGATGCAAAAAGGGCCATTTTGCATTTATGAGCCCCCATTCATCTTAGGCTCAGTGGAAAGCGCGCAGTGGACTTCCTATTAGTGAATAGTGATAATTGAATTTTTTTTGCTAGGTCTTACGGCTGAGGCACTACAAGCAAATATCGATTGGAAATTACAATTTTTCAAGGACGGGGTCAATTTGACCCAAAACTTCAGGCAGAAGGGGCATCACCCAGAAACAATTCTTCGTGTCATAAAACTAGATGAATCAACCTTTCATATGGTATATGAATGTAGGCAGAAGATTATTTCGTTTTGCCACAATGCACGTATTTGACAGACTTTGACAGACAGACAGACAGAAAGGCGACAGCAATAGCTTGCTCTAACAGATTAGATGTGTGCTACAAACAAAGTAAGTAACAAGAGCGATTAATGTGTCCGGCAATGACTGTCAGTTCTCAAGCACAACAACGGAAGAACACAGTCAACAGCAGCAGCTGTGAGTTACACCATTAATCACGCTGTAGAGCACACAACGTTTTGAAGAACGTACCTTTCAAACGATGTTTCACCATTGTCATACTGGTCTCGTAGCATAACACTGCCAATATATTCTATCAACGGCTGGTGAGTTATGATGTCATCTGTGGCCTCAAGACCCTGCATGACATACAGTCAGTTTCCTTATTAGAAAGTACAATAATGATGAATGCTATCTACCAAGTGACAAAAGTATTATTGCCCAGAGACTACTATATATTATAAAATTCAACAAACTGTATTCTGTTATTGCTAGCTAGCAGATATGGAGCTTTATGCAGACAAAATAATGCTATATTCTGAACACTGTCAGAATCTGCATATAGACATTTCAGACGAGTGGGGTATCCTTGCAGTGTGGTTTAGTGGCAACACATTGGCCTCAGTCTACACATTTGCTCTATGTTATGCCTGGATAGTACTGGAATGCGTGACTATCTGCAGATGAACACAACATCTCCGTTATGTAATTAAATACCCAGGTTAATCAACTCATCCTTATGTGGGCATACACAATGAATATAAGCAAAAGCTAGGGAGTAAACAGGCACATCATGTAATGCGCTGGCTCCGTATCCTAAGGGAGCTGGTGTCTAGCCGAAGGGTATGGAAATGGAGATAGGTGCCACTCGGCATGTTATGCAGCTTCAGAAGGACATTGCATTTTTAGCTCAGCTGGCTGAGCCAATATAGTACAGCTAGTCAATAGCTGTCCGTGAGTGTGTGTCTGTTAACCAGGATGGTGCAAATCACAAGCACTACATGCACTCCTGATACACTCTGACCACAAACCAAAAAATAGGTCAGTCTGATCTAGTTTACTGGGTTTATAAGACCGTGCTGACACTGCCCGTGGGCTGCTTCTTACTTTCACAGCACCCTGATATAACAACCGAGCTTATAAAAAGAGTGCACTGATGAAGGTCCCGATGGAGTGACAACAGATATGAAGCACAAACTCGATGCCTCAATGCTGTCAACGGTATCAAAGTCAGTTTGCAAACATCCCCTGGGTAAGTCAGTGCTTACCATTTTGCCGCCAGTGACTGATGCAACACGGCACGGCTGATGCTTTGCTAACTGCGACGATAGCTCAGCACAGCTGAGAACCGGCGGCCAGTGGGGACCATTACTATGCTGGCCGTTAAATCGAATGCTTGCCAACAATCCCTGCAGCTCCGGCGTGTAGCAGTTGTACGTTGCATCCTGATACGCTGTCACACAGTTGACCGCAGCAAACAGAGCTTCTGTCGGCGTCACAGGAACTGTACTGCCACTGTCGCTTACAGAGCCGTCAACCGGTACTGCAAAGCCATCGCCGCTCAAACTGCCAAAGCTCCGATGACGTGGCAGTGTCGGCTTCTGTGGTGAAGCAACAACCTGTCAAGTACACAAATAACGAGTAATTTCAGTCTGCTCATAACTAAAGTAAACTATACTGCATCAGTCACATTAAAAAATTTCTGTATACAGCAAAACCACTAGTAAAAATGCACATGCAACACAATTCGATATGTAAACAAAGCTATGGTAATATCTGAGGCACAATTAAGGGAAACTCTGGCTTAACTCATCTGTGGATGACATACCACTTTTAACTGAAGAATCACTTATCATGATCAACATTTTCCAATGCATACAAATCACAGAACAGATGGAGGAGTTAACATCTACAGTACTGTTTTAAAAATGCTGTCTAAAACTGGACCACCCGTTTTTTATTGCAGTCGGCTATAGGATTCAAGACAGGTGAAAAAAAATGAATTTTACTAGCTGAAGTCATGATTTAACCATATCAATTTAATTGCAGATGCTGCATGTTCATGCATGAACATGCAGCAAATTTTCACAGAAAACTGCAGACAGAAAAATGATATTTTTTATTTTTCTTCTACACTATTGGGGAGGGAGGTATGCACGGTGGCCTGAAAAAGAGTACCCTTCATACATTTTGGCAAAAAAGTGATTGCTGGGTTGCCCTTTAATTGGTAATTCTTATAACACTTTCATAATACAATGTCCTGAAAATGCTACCAAGAACGTACAACTTCTGGCAATTTTCAAAGTAAAAACTGCACGTATTATACTCACATGTTTATGGTATCTGTCTATGATAATAATTTATCTGATCTGATACCAAAAACTGCTCTGCCGTACAGCAATACAGCACATTACCTTGGTATCGGAGTAAATTGTCCGCGTTTTCAGCTGCATCTTCTTCTTTGGACTTTCCTCCTTGTGGCTGCGCTTGATGCGCTTCTTTGACATTACAACAGTAGCATCATCTGACTCTCGCCGCTTTTTCCGGCGGCCGGCATGCACTGGGTTGTCCTGTGGACTCTCATCATCGGTTTCTGTGGCACTGGAATCCATCAGCATCAAAGCTACAACATGCATACACCAACAACTGCCCATCACTACAAGAAACTTGTAGAATATAATGACAATTTTGTGCCGAAAAACCATTTTAACAGCAACAGAAGGCCTGCTCATGTGCAGTATTAATGCGACGGGCAAGTTTAGCATCCGACTTGACACATACTACATCAGACTGGTGGCAATCTTTCAAGACACTGGCACAGATATTTATTTATTAAATACAAATATCATATTTAAGTACCGGTACATATAAAAAAAAATTAACTAATCACTACACAGTGACTCAATCGTAATATTACACGATAAGGCAGCAGAGATTATACAGAATTCTGCCAGCACTTCATGCGACATTATCTTATGCTTTGGCCTGGAAATAATTTTTTGTGTAAATAAACTAGAGATGCACCAATAAGGCACTGGCTGAATACCAGGTTGGCCGATTATCAGTGCCATCAATACGAAAAAAAACCTATTCTGCTGTCTTATTTAAGTTATTTATTTAGGCTCCAATTGTTATCCGAGGACTCTTACTTACTTTAATTACTTGAAGGACTGCAGAGTGCAGACAAAACAAAACTCACACAAAAGCAAAGTTACAAAATGCACCCACTTTTACCGCAAATAGAAGCCACTCTCATGTTTGTTTACTTCTGGTCATAAAAATAAAAACTTGTACTTGCCAACTGCGTAAACGTCAATCGGCCGATACCAACGTACTAAACAGCCGATACCAATTATCAGCTGATTATTGGTGCATCTCTAAAATAAAACACACACTGACTAAATCATGCACTGAAAGCTAGGGGGTGCCACTAATTATGACTGACTGGGTAGTTAAACAGTACGTACAAAGATCGTCACGCTTCCTGGTCTGTATCTGGATTGCACGGTGCTTGTCGATGTTACGAGGCTCACAGATCTCGCACATGTAACTGTCGGGGATGTTCTTGCGATCGACTTCCATACAATCAACATGTTGCCACACGCTGTCGCCACACACAATAACAACACTCTGTTAAGGGTTAGTAATTAGTTTCTTGGACTGAAGGGAAAACTAACAAATGGGTACTTGAAAAAGTTGGAGTCACACGGCAACTGTTCTAGCAACTGTTAAGACATTAAGTTAAGTTAAATTTAGACATGTGATACAAAAGCCAGCACCATGTCACTGATGACAGGGCTGTAACATAGTAAATGATACACCATCTCTAAAGCCCAGTACAAACTACACGTGTTCACGATCCATGTTCACAGGCGCTTGTCCATACTACCTGTGAACAAGGCCCGTGAACACGGATAGGGTGGACAGGCACCTGTGTTCACGGTCAATGTTCACAGGCGCTTGTCCACACTACCTGTGAACACGGCCCGTGAACATGGATAGGGTGGACAGGCACCTGTGTTCATGGCCTGTGTTCACGGGTGTCAAAAACGTCAACCATAAATACGGGAACCTGTCCACACTACCCGTGTTCCGGGCTTGAAAGGTCTACAGGTAGCAAAATTCATAATCATTAAGCTTTTGAAGGAATTTGTTCCCAAGGGCACCTACAGGGGCTTCACCATTGAACCCACTGAGGACTTTGCCCTCCGGACATCCTCAGCTGTTCAACCCACCGCCTGCAGAATCTTGCTACTAGCCTGCATTGGAGGCTTTTTAGTGATCGTAAGCGTCAAAGCACTGAAAGACTAATTGGGTGGTACAGAAATGATAATTATTAACTCACTAAAGTGACTCATTAAAGCCTCCACATTTGTTTGTTTGTTTCTCTCTCTTATTACTTTCTGTGTTTTTTTTTCTTTTTTTTCTAAGCAGCGAGCGTTGATGGGCTTTTATGACCGAGTCATACGCTGTGCACTGATATACTGATTAGTTTATTTTTTCTTCTTTTCGTTCTCTATGCCAATTCATGTACGATTTTCACACTAAACAAAACAAATGGTAGCCTGCCAACCTTTTTGTTCTACACTGGCAAATAAAATTCATTCTCTGTCTGTCTGTCTCTCTCTGTTGTGTTGGTTTCATACATGTCTGCAAGCTATTTGGCTGCCCAATGACGCGAAATAAAACTTCATAAAAAGTATGTTTAAGTGGTGCTTAAACAAACGAATGGCTTGAGGATAGAGGATCAGGAGATAGAGAAAACAAGTTGTATGCGGTGATACGGACCCGCATTGGTCGCAACATATCATGTAGCCATCGTCGTGCTGGAAGTCGCATATACACCGGGTTATACTGTCATCACCGACGGCCGGCTCGCCCGTCGTCGTTGTCAGCACCACTTCCTTGATTCCGACCGCCGCCGTCGACCCCGTGTCGTCGAGCGGCAGGCCGCCGCCGAGCCCCCCCGTGCCGCCGCCGCTCAGCTTGGTCGGCGACGGAGGCGCTAGCGGAGACAGCGGAGGAGTGCACGGCAGAGGAGCGGTATAGTTGTGGTCCTGTACACACAACGTCATTCATAGTACGGTACTACTGAATGCGATTCAACTACGCGGCACAAAGCGATAATGACTCAGCACAGCCAGCATAGCGGCACGCGGGCGCAATGAATAGCTGCGACCGGTCGTAATGGCGACGACACGACACGCTATTTCAACGACAAATACGTACACGGGCCATTACTGCGTCGTCAATATTATCCACCAGCGATTCACGCAACTGGCGCAAATTATCAACGACGAAACAACAATCAGTAATCTGATGCCGAAATGCGCAATAATACGTTTCAATTCTGTGCAATCGTTTTCACACTATTTCAACAAATCATTCTGTACTAAATGTTATATCACAGTCGACAAATACGCTAAATTTCATATACAAATATGCAAATATGCAGGATGTACCACAGCTCCATGGATACAACAAAAATTTTATCAATTTTTGAACTCTGTATGCAGGACTGATTATTTTCACTTATATGTAATTTTCTCCTATGACCTGGCTGTGTCTGTACAGCGTAGAGGGAACAAAAAGCACTTGATTGCAGTGGCCCGATATTCAAACTCAGCAAAGTCACAACAGTCCAGAGAATACACAAAAAGTGCACAGAAACGTAACTTTAGAACAGACTAAAGAGTCATCGTTTCAAGAAATCATCAAATACAGACCCACACATGCCCTGCATGTAAGAACTGCACGCGAGCATCTTCATGGAACAGTGATCGAACAGTACAGAACAGCATAGACCGAGAATTCGCATTTTACGAATTTTTTTCATTCTTAAAATTTAACGAATTTTACTAATTTTTTTAGGTTGAAAAAATTCGCAAAAAATTCGTAATTTTGCTAATCATAGATGTTTAACTTGTTTTGATGTTCTGGAATGTAACGTTCATTTATAATGCATTTATTCGTACAACAGATCACTGTAAAGTGC
>Ga0049105_1000329_pt1 | contig 15257 bp, 14 predicted proteins | sample WorMetvaBAHAMAS1_FD_61260 | JGI IMG/M metagenome (GOLD analysis project Ga0049105, IMG submission 61260) | Worm MetaG Olavius vacuus BAHAMAS.1 | ecosystem: Host-associated > Annelida > Digestive system > Unclassified | place: Germany: Marburg | collected 2013-04-09
TGGATGTCGTCAGGTCACCAACGTATTAAATGGCGCAGAAACATTGCCGAAAATTTCAATCGGCTGAGTAGGGTGCACGAACGTTACAGACAGACAGACGACAGACGGACGGACGACGACGTATAGCGAACATGAACATGAGTTCACGTTCGCTAAAAACTGTGCCCTCTATCTGCCGATAAGAGAAGAAGGCTGGACACTTATATAGCTTTTTATGTACTAAACAGTATGCGTATATCCGTGAGTTTCGATAAACATTTCGATGAATCTTGGAGATTGCTGAAGGACTCGTTCTAGGCAGTTTGGCTGAAAGAAGAAAGATTTTTATGGGTTCTACATGGCGGACACGGGCAAACAGCGCAAACGTTTCGGGACAGAGATTTGTGGGTTTGTCTTTTTACAGACGACTCTGCAAGCAGAGTAGTTACTGAGCCGGCATGGAGAATGCGTAGAATAAGAGCGAGAGAGCAGCTGGGAGTTCAGTTGGCAGTTGCTTATTAACGCTGCTTTCCAGTGGACACACTCGTTATACCCGTCTAACGTCACAGACGTACGTTGGCATAGTTACACTTAGCGTACGTGTTGACACAGCAGACGAGTGTGACAGACGGACAGACAGACAAGCGGACGAAAATTGCCGCAGCGTACAGTTTCCCTTTGCATTATCGTCGGCCGACGTCGGGTGATAAAAAACGATTAAAGTGACAGCGAGAGCAGCGATACTTGACGTCTGTAACTAACCTACGCTAGAAAGTTGCATCGAAAACAGCAGAAACAAATGACAAGATTACCGCAGAACGACATTGTAGCAAGCCTTGATCTCTCTAACGGCGGCGCCCAGTGGCGCCATATCCCGTGACATGCCGGATATGTCACACCCTGCACAACACAGCCTCACCACTTCAACCTACTGCCCTAACTCATACGGGAACTTGTAAACAAAGTTTCAGGTACTCATACTGATACGTTATTAACAAGATGCTCAGCTATCGCAGAAAGACCGCGCTGCAGCGTGCGTTAGTTTTGGCCAAAAGTGGAAGACTGAAATTGGCGGAAAATATTTTACGGATATTATAGGCCTTTCTTCAACCACTGTGACATAAACGGCCTGCAAAGCTATCGAATTCGGTGAAAAAAACGCAAAATAAGGGCTGTTACGCCGTTCAAGGTCATTCAAGGTCATCGACGTTGGTACCAATCGAAAGCCCGTATGCGACTTCCTGTAACTGACATCTTATCTCGTACCGTTTTGGAAATATCGCAGCTTATTGTTCAAATTTAGGACACTGCATTTTTGAGCCTCCATTGGTGGCTTAGGGACAACGTACGATGTCCCTAAGTACGATGAGCACAATCAATGTACGATTAGGCTCATTGGAAAGCGCGTGGTGGACTTTCTATTAGTGTTAATTGAACTTTTTTGCTAGGTGCTACTGCTGAGGCGCTACGAGCGAATATCGGTTCAAAATCGGCGATTTCGCTTCAACGGAGGCCGGTTGAACCAAAATTTAAGGTAGAAGGGGTCGCCCCCTGCAACCATTCTTTTTCTCATAAAACTAGGCTAAATGATCTTTCGCGTGGTGTAAAATTCTGGAGAGATTTTTCGTCCGTTTTGTCACAATTCACGCGTTTGACAGACGGAGGGACAGATGGGCAGGCGGACAGACACCTTTCTCGCGACTAGACGGACAGACACCTTTCAAGCAACACATGTGGATGAATATTTGACGATACAATGACAGTTGCATACAAAATACTACAATGTAAAGAGAGACCAATTAACAAATAAACGTTAAAACATTAAAGTTACACTGGGGCATAACGTATTTACAGCGTCTATTTCTTAATTCATAGTCAGTAATTTTTTTCGGTAGCAGCAATAGGTTGAGACAATGCATTGGTGACTTGCAGTTTATGGAATAATGATGAATCAGAATTAATTTTAAAAGCTTATTAAGCTGAGTATCAATATCCTCACAAAAACCCCATTTGTGTGAGCGTTTCAAAAAGGCATCAGGTAGGGAGGTTAAGGAGGTCTGAAGTTTCAAAGCCAAGAGCACGACCAAGGATTTGACTTCAAGGCCACGGCCACACTCAATGAATCAAACTTTGCCGTTAAGAACGTGCACGAACAAAGCATGAAGACTAAACAGAACATGCTAGGTTTCAGCCCTGTAAAGCTACAGCGTAACTAGAAATGGTGATGCAATAGAGTGAAGGCTATGTGGTATGGGCTGCCATTGCACTTGAGTTTGTTGGATAACTCTTTGTTATAACCCGAATCTAATGTACTGTTGTAGAAACAAACAAATGAGCTTAATTGAGCTTAATTCCCATTACAAACTTTGTAATTTCATTTAAATTAACTCTCTTAATTACGGTCAGTATGGTTATGGACCCCAGAAGTTGAAGTTCGTTAGGTCACAAAGAACAATACAGGGTGAACATAAAAAGTAACCCCCAAGGGCGTACGCAGAATGTTTGATTGTAGGGGGCCAACTTGCCCCCCCCCCAATATGCTGACGACCTTTGTAGTCATCATCAGCCTCATCACCCTCTTAGACGGCACTCATTACAGCTACCAATAAGACCCGTTGTAAATCACCAGTGTACCAGTGTAACATAATAAAAATCTGATAAAAATGTATAGCCATTCCGCCACTGGGGAGAGGGGGCATGCAAAAAAATGAATGAAATTTTGCGCAACTGTTAAAAAATGAAATATGCACTTTATCACAATGTTTTGTTAAAATATATCTGAAAATGATAAAATTATGTTGTTCAACCAGGACATGCCCCATTTCTCAGCGTTCCGAGCGTCATGTAGAACCGGTTGCAAGCAAACTGACTCGGGTTTATTGAAACTTTCCAGGTTTGAACCCGCAGCACTATCATGACTGAGGCGCCATGCTGAAAATGTACCATAAGCTCCAGCCGAAGCCTGAAAACGACTAATGTTTTGAAAGTCGCCTGTAGACCATCTGGAAAGAGCTGGATTTTGTGGCAGCTTACAGCTGTCACAAGAACACATCAACAAGGCGGTGGCGAACTTGGGTCGACTGAAAATGCAGGACGGGAAAATGAAGGACCAATGAGGGATCAAATAGATCAAAGACCAACCGACACGACTGGAAAATGAGGACCAAATTTTTGTGGCTATCAACGGTTGTCACTTCGAGCATCTGCAGTAAGCTAACTCTGTCCACCTCCAAGTCTGCATCCTCATCTCATCAGCAAACCGGCTCTTTTCAGAGCCACCAACAAACATGGTAAAGACGACGCTCGGAACGCTGAAAATTGGCATTGTGGGTTGTCTTGGTTGAAACAGCATAATTTTTTCAACATTTGTTGTTTAACAGTAATGTAAAGTTTCATGCAGGAATTTGCACGCACTGCTAAAATATCAAGAAAAGTCACAGAGGTTACTTATATGTTCACCCTGTAATCACATTGCTGTTGCTTTTATAAAATTGACATCAAATTCAGAGAGTATGCCTATAAAACCATGAGTATAAAACCGCAAATCAACAAAAAATTAAACGGGTAGGCCTGACTGTTGCAAGCTACAGAAAGAAATAGACATCTGTGCCGATAGCAGCTTAGTTAATTGCGGGTACATTGTTTAGAGTCTCAAGCAGAGACATGGCGTGCGATGGACGCGAGCTGGCAATCTTTCACCGCTGCCAACGCGAGCTTTGTTATTGAATTCGAAACAATTTAACGACCAGCAGCAGTCAGAGCACTCACATTTACGTCATGATTGCGTGAATGCAGCGCCCAGGCGGGCGGGCCTGCCAGCCTCTGTGACCAATCACCGACTCACTCACGCTACAACTGCGTCTCACTGGGCCAGCTTACAGCTATAGCTGCAGCTAAGGCTTCTGCTTCTGCTGCTGCTGCTGCTGCTGCTGACCGGCCGCGTGAATTGATATCAATCTATATCGGTAACGCAATACGCGGCGCTCTGATCGCTGCGGAGTAATTCTATTTCTCTGTGCAGCTCACGCAACAACACAATCGCCATCTCCATCACATTAGCGCGGCAAGCCGCATTACCGACGACCTGCCAGCAGCTGTATCCTGCCTTGGCGACCACGCACGTGACAACCGTCATCAGCGTCAACAAATACACCATTATTGTGCATCCATCCCACCATGCAGCCGACGCATTCGCATGCCATCCTTTCAGTCGGTCTCTTTCGTTCGGACTTGTAATTTCAAAGGTCATAGTCACAAAGCTTAGACACAAAATGCACCATAACCAACGAACTAGTGATCTTCAAAGATGGCAATATTGACCTAACTGATTACCATAAATCTTTATTGAATTATGGTAACTTCACATTTTTAAAAACTGAATAGTCAAAAGTCAAGAAGCAAGCCTGATATTGTCTGTTTATCGACCATAGATCTATATACACTGTGTTGTGAAGCAAACATTTCATGTTCTCGATGACGCGCTGTCCACCGCATTCTATTTGTATAATTTTCGGCACACAGATGTCTAAAGGAATTTGAAATGGCCTACATATTTCGTATGTTTAATGTGAAATTTAAAAAAAACAGGGGAAACTAGCTTAGAGGCTCAGACACTTGTTGTGAGTCATCAGTCACATTATCGCTAACTTTTACACTTTGCAGCAGAACAGAGCGCCATTGACTTGCTGCGACTTTGTCGCATAGCAGACCTATATCGCCTCTCAACTGTCGTAACCTCTATTCTGTGGATTACATGGTAAGAAGAGTCATGCAGGAACGTGTTTATTATAGAAACTAGCGAAAGATGTAAATGAGGTGAAGCAGTGTCTGATTGAAACATGGTCAAGAATCCAGCAGAGTGTCATTGATCAGTGATGAGATAGCGATAACTCGTGTGTCAACGTCAAAGGCAAACACTTTGAACCCATAATTATTGTAAACTTGTCATGACTTGTTTTGTGGTTACGAACACATTGACTCACGCTGCGTTTCTCAAGGCAGTGTTGTAGAAGAGGAAGGCAATTCTGTTGCCATTTTGTTCCAAATGTTCCAGATATCTGCTTGCTTACCAATAATTATCATAATTGGACGTTTATTTCAGTCATCGCTCAGGTGGCGTATAAGGGGGCGCGGTTCTCTGTCCCCCCCCTCGCGATCCAGAAAAAAATTGCCCCTCACTGAGATCTAAAGTCTGGCAACTGCAACAATGTCGAAACAACACTCGATGGCTGCAGCGATCGACATACCGTTTGGAAGGAAGACTCCCTTGACACAGGATACATTATCATGGGGACACATGGGCATGGAGATTTGGGGTGGGTGCTGAGTTGCCAAGTTACCACTTTGGTGGAGACTGGCCTTTAGCAGCTGCTGATGCGGTGCCGAAAGGCTCGCAGGCTGCCTATGACTGTCACCGCGCCAGTCGCCGTAACGTCTGCCATTGCGTCGGTCAATCACGACATCGGTTTGACAGTTGGGAAACAGACGTCGCTAAGCGAACGGCAGAAATATGACATTGTTTGTAACCCTTGGAAACCACCGGTAGCTTTCGAGTGGCCATTTTCGGAAAGAAAATCCTAGGAAAAAGTCCTCAGAAAGTACCTTGGTTTACAGCATTTCCAACACCAATACAGCTGCTTTTCATATTCTGGGAGCAAGAAGGGCATGTTCTGCAAAGCTTGCGTATTTTTCGGCCCAGAATGTGTCAGAGGCCAAACACTTGGCAAACTGGTGCGGCTTCTTCTCAATAATTACGCACGTCTTCTCGGTCGAGACGGGTACAGCAAAATAGGTGAAGTAGCCCATAGCGACAATGCTGTAAATATTTAACGATTTCACTAAAATGTTATTGAAAACCTTTCAGCTTCATTACTTTTAAAGAGTATAAAAATGCACCAAATTGTACCATTTTAAGGAATAAAATTTCAAAATTTTCTGGGGAGGAGCACAGCCCCATCCCCAGACCCTATCCGCTGTGGGAAAGGGGACACCCCCTCCCCACACTCTACCCCCTTGACGCCTTCGGCGTCTCACCCTCGATGCCTTCGGCATTTCGGCTTGTTCCCCTTTACGAAATCCTGAATACGACACTGGTCGATACTCTTGCTTAACCAAATGTGACGTCTTTCAAAGTGTCCACAAGTGCAGAAAGCTACAAAATAAACGTCAGACACTGACAGACAGACAGACAGACAGACAGAGAGGGAGAGAGAGAATGCGTGTGTGAAAGTAGGATGAGACCTCGACGAGTCCTTGTAGAATGCGAACGAACATGACGAGAGCAAAGTGGACACGACACGCGCCAGGAATCATCAGGTTCAGGAAAGCAGAGATTGCTATTGCGGTGCCGAATATCCTACACAACACGCCGCAAAACAGACACATTGCGTCTCATTGCAACCACAACACTGTTTACTTGCTGTATACCTGCATGTGTAAGACGACTGACTGATATCTGCGACAATTAAGTTCATTACGTTCAACTCCTCTCACACTGTTGTGCAACATCAATACGCTGAGATTTGACTATCCTGCGATATAGCTATTTTTACCAAAACGAATTAGATTTTAGGCGTATTTGCCATGACAAAATTTCCTAGAATTGTACCGTACTGATGAATGATTATAACAAATACTGCTGCAAAACACAAAACAAACTTTGTGTCCGTATAAGACGTTTTCTTCTGATATCGTCTCTATTGAATCATGCGCCAGTGAGTGAACGTTATTCGTTATGTATATGCATCTTGTATATCAATGCCGTCATCAACGTTGTTTACCTATTGGCTGGATACCTGGAGGCCAGATAGCCGCCAGGTATCTGTGTGACAAGGTAGCCCCAGAAGAACGAGCTGTCGACCAGTCCAATGATTCCTGGTGTCCAGTCAAATTCAGGTTTCTGTTACACAGACATGGAAACATCGCTCACTCGTGGAAGCAACGTTAACTTATTAATTATCAACGAAGACAACTAAAGATCTTTAATGACAGTTTAAACGGTATATAATTCTATACAATATTGAACCATTTCTTAGTTCTAAGATACAGCGTAACGGTGCAGTTGCTCCAAAACGAGAATAACAACAGGTCTAAGTATGGAAAAGCTGAACTCATTATTAACTCAAACTCAGTATCTACTGCGACATTACTACAGAAGTGAGTCTTCGACATCGTATATTGGCATATTGACAATTTCGTTGACAAAAAACAAAGGACATCACAATTTTAAGGCTGCCTGACGACAGTCAGACGGACTTACATGTTTTGACTCTGTGCTTTTGCCGCACTGCATTGAATGCAGGGCTCTAGTCAGGAGAAAGCTGTCTGTCCGTCCGTCTGTCAAACGCGTGCATTCTGACAAAACGGAAGAAAGATTTGTCAGATTTTTATACCATACAAAAGATCATTTAGCCTAGTTTTCTGTAAAGAAGAATGGTTGGTGGGGGCAACCCCTTCTACCTGAAATTTAGGGTCAACCGGCCTCCGTTGGAGCGACATCGCCGATTTTGAACGATATTCGCTCGTAGCATCAATCTGCCCATCTAATTCTAAGTAATCAGTCCAGTCGTCTAATATCTTCAACAGTTGCGTGGTTGTAGATCGTCCTTTTATAAAACCGTACTGGTTGACGTTAAACAACTTATTCGTCTTAAAATGTTCCATTATACGTAGTCAACAATCATAGATTCTCATAGCTTCTAAAATTTTACATATGACATGTTAAACTTATAGGTCGATAGTATGATACATTATTTCCCTTGTTATAGACTACAGTTATATGTGAATTTTTCCAGTCAGCTGGACTTTGGTGCCTAATGATTGATTCATTAAATATTATGCATAATGCATCCATAATTTTATGTTTAACTTCTTGGAGGATTCGGGCTGGATACCATCTGGAACTGCTGATTTATTTACATTTAGACAATTCAGCTTCTTTAGTACCATATCAGCAGTTACAGTGATTTCTTTCATACTAATAATACATTTTTATTGGTTACTTCTGGTAAAGCATTCTGCGATTCAATAGTGAAGACAGTAGAAAAATAATCACTAAAAGCCTGATAATCTGATAATTCTATCTTTTCTCCGTTTTGTTTTAGTATAATATCGTCGATTCCAGATCTAGCAGAAGTCCTATTTTTTACATAGTTCCAGAATTTTTTGGGATTCTGCTTGCACTGTGTAGAGACAGTGCATTGTTCCATTCTTTGTACATTTTTTTGTTTCAGTTTGTACTTTGTTTCTGTAATACTTGTATCGGTTGAGATAATTTTGATCTCTAGTCTCTATATATCTAATCTACATGCGATGTTTCTTTCTGATTAGTAATCTCACATCTTTGGATAGTGCATACGAATAACATTTTAGTTACATATGGCGCGTTACAAGTTTTATATTGTATTGTATTGTATAGTGGGCATTTCCACGAATCTTTCTTCCAAGTACTGTATTTGTTAGGTCCTGGTATAAATGCTTCTATTCCTTCTAACACTTTATATATGTTTAAATGTTTTCCACATGTCGTCAATGCTGTTACCTACTGCATTTAGCTCACTTTTCCAATCACATGTTAGAAATTCACGAAGACCTTCATAGTTACCTTTATTAATTATTATACTTGAGTTTTATTCTATAATCTTCCATCTGTTGTGGTATTTTACAACTAATGCTAAGAACACTATAATCGCTTTTGCCTAATGGACTTAGATATTCAATATTGTCAATAAAGTCGACGTTCGATATTACTAGATTTAATAAGGAGGGTTCGTTAGCTGCAGCTGATTGTCGTCTGAGAAAGCGTGCAGTTTGACGCCGAACTTTGAGGCTAGGTCAGCCAGGTCTGCTGTATACAAGATAAACAGCAGCGGACCCAGGACTGAACGCTGAGGTACGGAACAGATCACTTGAATAGCTGATGATGTTTTTCCGCCATATATAACGCAGTACGACCTGCCCGACATGTAGGACTTGAGCCATTCAATGGCTTGACCTCGGAGGCTCGGACGCCAAACGTCCGATCGAGTCGAAGTAGCAGCAGTTCGTGGTCGACTGTGTCAAGCGCTGCTGTGAGATCCAGTAGACACAGACCAGACACTTGACCGCGATCAGTAGCGACCAGCAGATCGTTGTATATAAGAGAGCCTAAGCAATGCTGTCTCGGTACTGTGAAACTTCCTGTAGACGGACTGATTGGTCGGCATCATGTTGTGTTCTTCTGTTCTAAGCATTGTCTGCTCCTGTAGTCTTTTCTCAATTCACTCTTACAGACTTGCTTGGAAATCAGCAGCGCGTATTTCAATTGTTTCTCGCTGTTCGACTAAAACTGCGGCAATGATGGCAATACATTTACTGGACATATGCACACCTGCTCATCAATCATTGTTTCACTGATAGTGATTCAGCTCGTCGCCCGCCTCACTCATTCCCTGCATTCAGTTGGCCGCCGACCCGCATTACGCCGGCTTTTAAGCGATTAAAGCAGCGCACGGCGACGGCGCTAGATGCAGATATGCAGACGTCCGGCGCATTTGATGGCCGCTTTTAGCGACTGATGAACGTCGCTGCCTGACTGACGTAGTTGTTAGCACTTAGGCTGCAGCACGACTCAGCGCAACTTTGTTTCGCAGAATATGCGCATTTCCTCGGCTTTAACACAATGATAAGACGCTGCAGAAACTTTATTTGCGAAGCATCCACTTAGTGTTAGTCTCCTTCAAACTTTATGTAACAACTCATTTAACTGTCTGCGCTCACTTCTCGTCTCTGGAAACAAGCGCAATCGTATTGAAACTGTCAGCTATGTCTCCTGTATACAAGATAAACAGCAGCGGACCCAGGAATGAACCCTGCGATACGGAACAGGTCACTTGAATAGCTGATGATGTTTTTCGCCATATATAACGCAGTACGACTTCCCCGACAGATAGGACTTGAGCCATTCAATGGCTTGACCTCGGACCATTCTGTGCTGTGCAGAATTGTCTCAGTTCGTCGTCGATTACTTTTTTCGGTAATCTGACCTAAGTTCACAAAATTACAGCCCTTCGAAACGAAATTACGCTGAAAGCGTCACCTGGCGAATGAATATATAAATAATTGTATTGTCTGCCCGCTCCGCACTATAGAGCACGTAGCAACGGAGGTCTGGGGGCCAGTGGGGGCAACTGCCCCTAACTCATGAGTCATGACTTGTCCCCAGGCCTTCGCCATACGTACACGTGACACAAGCATGTTTACACTGTTAGTCAATGTATTATTTAGAACATGCACATGGAGGCGTAAACTTCTATTGGCTGGTAGGCTCGAACTACTCCCCTTAATAATTTGAACTCTAGGCTCGCCGTGCTACAAACCCCCAATATTTAAGCCGATGTTTTCTCTTTGGCGACTCACTGTGCTGAGTGACTGCACGCCGATGCAGCCGTGTGAAGCTTGATTGTGTCGGTTTGCTTCTCGTCAGTTGCATCAACAATGTCGCGACAGTAAAGCATGGTGACAGTTATTACAAGAATTAACGAAATTGTTGCGTAAGTTTCTGTCGATTCCAGTTAGACGCACGGTCGAAAGAAGTTTTTCGTCATCAAGGCGTCTTAAGACTTTCTTAAGGACAACAATCACACAGAAACGAGTAACGACTGAAACACGTTGCCTTGTTGCACTGTCACCGCGAGGATATGAAAAGCATGCTGTAAGTAATGCACATAGGCGACTGATGGAGAAATTAACTAAATATCATCTGAGTACAAAGCAGTGAAAATTACTTATAGAGTACTGGCCAATAATGGAGTAGTTTTACTGAGTGCCTAATTACTTGCCATATTACACAATTCCTTGGTTAGATTATAAAATTATATCAGGAGTCCGGAAACTAACTGTTTTGGGCAAAATCAGGCAAATGCAGCTTGCAGGAACAATACGTTTTAAATGACAACAAAGTCATTCTTTTGTGCACAAGAATCGTTGGTGGCAGCGCTCCCAAGATCCGCTATCTGGTTTCATGGGATGAAAGGGAGAAGGAAAGGAATAGTGGGGAGAAAGAAAGGGAAAGAAAGGGAGAGGAGGGAAGAAAGTGAGAAGGAAGAGGGTGAGGGTAGGCCACCCTAATACTTGTGACAAGATTACGCCTAGATGTATGTCTGTCGGATCCGCCTTCTCTGAAATCTGGCTGCACCAGGCAATGTTGGCTGGCTGCGTGCCTGCATTTATCTCTCATTATGTGATGAAGTAAAACCAGAACTGTAGCTGATATAAGACCAACTCCGACAGTAAGTAAGTAAGTAAATCAGCACAGTGAATCAGCAGTGTCATGTTGACGTCCCTCATAGGGATAATGTTAACACTGCTAGTATACTTTATTATTAGTAGTAGTAGCAGTAGTAGTATTATATATGTAGGAATTAAAGTGACACTATCACAAGATGATGCAGGGACACTGTACAAACAGCAGTGTCACGTGTCTACAGTCACAGCAACAACTTACAACTGGCGCAATCATGTTCGATCATCGTTGAAACATAATTGTCATTACTACCATAATCATCATCGTCATCATCATCATCATGACCATCATCATTATCATCATCACTGTTAGTAATAGTAGTAGTGGTAGTAAGTTCCTAGTTCAGACTTCAGATGAGCTAAAGACAATTAAAGTAAAGTAGGGTGTGATGATGATGCTGATGATGCTGACTCGTGTAGAGATGGCGCGTGTGTTGATGATGCAATGTCGCTAGCGCGGCGTTGAGTCACAGAGACAACGACGACGACGACGACGCCGGAGCACCTGCTGCACTGCACTGACCGAGTTCTAGATCGACTTACAAGATCTCTCGTCATCTTAGCCGGTCGTCGCAAACTGTGAATAATGCATGAAACGCGGCGGGCTCATGTTAGCCGGCCATGCCGAGCCGAGGTGCGGCCGACAGGCGTTTCGTCGTCGCAGTGCGAATAAAAAACCAATTTCAGCGCAATCCGCGTGCAGTGACGTCACCGCTGCGACCATGTGACCGACCACCCACGTCGCTAACGACCTTCGAGACGCACTCAACTGGACTGTATTGGTCGAACGGTTACTTAGAGGGAGGCTTGGTCTGGTTATGAATACGTCGCAATGAACGACATCCAGCAGCGGCGACCGTGCAACAAGGTGTGTCGGAGATTGTTGTTAGGACGATGTTGTTTGTCGACCTTGTGCGCGTCTCCGTCGAGGGACAAGTACACAGCAGGTGCGCCGCGGATGACCACGACTCTCTCAAATGAGCAGTCAACATTTCACTGCTGTGTCTGCGTGGATACGCAGCACTGTTTGAGTGATGGAGTTGGACTAATAATCATCAAATTGACGCTTCATCTTGCTGACGTCTGTGACGTCACATCGATAACATCGAAGCCGGAAACATCGCTAATCTGTTGCGATGGTCCAAAGCAGTCGCCTGCAGCTACGTTCTAATCCGACATTGGCGGCTGCCTCGCCCCCTCGAGTCGTCAGTGTAATCTCGTTAATGGGACGTGCAACACATGCGCATCACTCTGATCGTGCACCGTAGCACCACGGCCCCTGGTACCACTCCACTGTCATCGCACCTCTACCGTGCTCGTCCGCCGGCGACGTACGACGTCACCGAGTTCAACAACTGACTATCTGTCAGTCGAGTCTTCTGCTCGGGGCACCTGTCGCTGTCCATGTCAACGTCGTTAGTCTGCCGCCGCTCTGCTGTCAGCTACACATACACAGCCACTGACGCGATCGTTTCAACTTGTCAATTAGCAGATCAAGTCGAATTACGACCGCATTTATGCCTGACACCATCTGACCGACCGTTGTCGCTGACGCTGTCAACGTCACAAAACAGATGGCGCTTTAATTTCCGTGTCGTGTTCTTTTTCTGATTCCGGCTAAACACAGTTTTAGATGAGTTACAATTTGTTCGCTAGTGAACAAGATATAAGTGTTTTGTACGTGAATATCATTGTATGACGACAGGGATTCATAGATGACACTACAGAAAGTATTCTTGTATTAAAGTAGTTGAACAGTTGGAGAAATAAACAGTGATGCAGCCGGAACACATTTCAAGGTTGTAACAATATGACTCAATTTCCCTTCCGTTTTCTCCCCTTCTTCTTAGTTCTCCTATTCCTCTTCCATGTTACACTTTCATGTCTCCGCCACGTAATGATATGTTTCTCCAGCGGTGAAAGCCGATGAGTAAACATGCAGTAGCCCCGTACATCCGTGATCTCAAAGTCTAAGTTGGTGTCTGGCTGAGGGTATTAGAAAACAGATCTACTACGCCCAATGAGCGTATGTGGCTCAGAAAAGAATTTATCTATACTTTATACATTAATACTGTCCATATTTAATGCTGTCTGTCTATGAAATTTTTATGAAAGTTTCCGGACCTCTGGCTGCGCTGCTGTTGGGAGATAACGATGAAGAAATAAAGGCAAACAAACAGACCAGTTCAATGGTGACGTTGGCGCCAGGCAGCAGTGGACTGACGGCGTATCGCTGTGTCACATTACTGGTCATCTGCAGCACGGCCACACCCATGTTACAGCGGATGCCGAATGAGATACAGAAGCCAAGACTACTGAGTAGTGCCAGCTGGAAGCGCGTACTGCACGAGCAGCAAGGACCACAACAGCGACGGCATGCCAGACACGCTCGGTCGACGGCGCTTGGACCACCATCTGCGTCAATCGGTCCAGCCTCATTAGACTCGTCCAAGTAGTCATACTCATCAGCGGTCTTCTCTTCTTGACCGACGCCGCCAGACAGACTACATACACAACAACATCAACAGCTTCAACAGCGTCTATCGTGAACGCATTCTATCAGTAATGGCGCGTCACTGACGGCGACGGCGACACTACTGATAATACTGATAATGCACGTCACTCTACACAAGTGCTCACATAAAACACTCACTTAGGCCTACTGCTGTTTCGTCAAATACGCCTACAGCGCTAAATATCGCCATTCCGTTTACAGTGTGTAATTGTACAACTGACAGCAATAAAGCAATATTCATGGTCATAACATCATAGAACTGTAACATTAGATGTTCTGACGTCACATTAATAACGTTTTAAGTCACGATCAAATACTGAGACGACATTTGAAGACTCCTGTGAGAAACCTCGGAGAGCAGAGAGTTGCAGGTGGCGGACGCAGAAGCACCATCAGCAAATGATAATCAATGATCTCTCTTAACGAGCGGTTGATACTTGGAACAACAGCGATGGTGAAATTCGTACATAGGCTAGGCAAGTCGCCAGATTCAGTATGATTTTGACACGCTGATTTGAGATTATGTCAGCTTGCGAACTTGTGTTCGGTTTGCTACTGAACGGGAATGCCTCTCGAATTATCAACATACCCCCTGTAACAATTCCTCTACGATAAACGCCCTCTCCGACAAATTTAATTGAGTCGAATTATGTTAATGGAGTGTCATTTTTGATCAGCTATCTGCTTTTCTCATTTGGCATTAAGGTAGTCTGACTTTGCCACTCAATGGGGATTTGTTGTTGGGGAGGCGGTTTTAGCAAGGGGTTGTCATGGGGGTTACGTCTGCTCTCAGGATTTCGATTTGATGGGATTTCATAGGCATATACGGTGGGCCTATAGCTAGTGCACAGCAGTGCTGCCTGCATCAGACTAAGTAGTATGAGCCAGCCGCAGTCCTCTTGATCTTGTGCACCTTGTATGGCGCAACATAACTTTGACGTGCGTTTTTTACCGCGCTGCATGTAATGCAGACGCGGTATTGTGATGAGAATTCTGTCTGTCTGTCCGTCCGTCTGTCCGTCCGTCCGTCTGTCTGTCTGTCACACGCGTGAATTGTGACAAAACGGTAGAAAGATCTGTCCAGATTTATATACTATATGAAAGATAATTTAGCCTAGTTTCTGAGAAGAAGAACGGTTGGTGGGGGCGACCCCTTCTACCTGAAATTTTGGGTCAACCGGCCCCCGTTGGAGCGAAATCGCCGATTTCAACCAATAATCGCTCGTAGCTCCTCAGCCGTAACACCTAGCGAAAAAAGTTCATCAATTAACGCTAATAGGCAGGGCCGTCTTATCCAATGGGCCCGCTGGGCCCGGGCCCAGGGCCCCCAAGGCTCAGGGGCCCCCAAACAGCGCATGCATTAATTTTTTATCTCGTGAAATAATCGTAACTGTGTAATTTTTCACTGGCCAAATTAATAACACACGGGTTACACACTAAATTAGTTTCAGACTTCATTATCGACAAACATCTCCAAAAAAAC
>Ga0049105_1000330_pt1 | contig 15250 bp, 9 predicted proteins | sample WorMetvaBAHAMAS1_FD_61260 | JGI IMG/M metagenome (GOLD analysis project Ga0049105, IMG submission 61260) | Worm MetaG Olavius vacuus BAHAMAS.1 | ecosystem: Host-associated > Annelida > Digestive system > Unclassified | place: Germany: Marburg | collected 2013-04-09
GTGATTGAAGATAGACCTATAATGTCCGTAAAATATAGTCATACCAGTTCCAGTCTTCTACTTTTGGCGAAAACTATAATGCACCCTGCAGCGCGGTCTCTCTGCGATAGCTGAGCATCTTGTTAATTTTGTAATGGTTGTTATCATAGAAGAGGATGAGGTCACTACATGTGCATATTCACCACATTTAGCATGTTAATATTCAATGCCGTACTAAATGTCGGGTGCATATAACTTTCCCCAAATAAATCCAAGGTACTACTGCTGCTGCTGCTGCTACTACTACTACTAATGTACTGCATCAGTTCTTGTTTAATAATAACCAGCCTGGTTTATTCAGAGCTACTGAGAGAGCCTAGTTGTGTTAGGTCTCCCCAGAGAGCACCTCGGTAGATTGCTGAATGCTGATCCTACCTGTCTTCAAACAGAATTTAAAGCACTGAGATAAGAAATAATGTGGTTAAAATTTGATGTTCATTTGGTCTACATTAACATAGTATATACAATATGTTTGCCACTTCATGTGATCTTTAGTAGCTTTTAGCGATGGCACGATATATCGTATCGTATCGAATATCGCGATATCGAGGTCGTATCGTGGCATATCTTTATCGCGATAATTACCCCTCAAACGAAGTCGATATTCTGCACAACTTGGGGATCCGTTTTTGGTTTATTCTTGCTACAATTAAGCTCATGTAGATTGCGTAATTCACAGAGCCACAGCACAGCTAATTCTTCAAATAATTATTTGAAGCGTGACAAGAAGTTGCGAGACTGACGGCCGGCTGCCTCGCTGCCGGCCGCCGCCGCTGATGCGTGCCTGGGCAGGTGTGCCTGCATGAGAGCGGGGAGAGAAGCAGTCAGACGGTCAGCGGCGCCGAGGTGGGTTTATTCACGGCCCGCCCATGGTTTGTTTGAATCTCTCCCAGGGTCATTACTGGTGCCGGCAGCCACACACAGCGCTGTACCTGTGTACCTGACACCTGTGGTGGGCAAATCCTAAATCGAATGCAAGGTGTAGGTTTATGGCAGAACTTCTAATAACATGATCAAGCAGAAGATAGAAGATAATAGACGTAGTGTACGCTATCAAAATATAAAAACGCGCAAACACCATGTCGTTTTAGGTTTAAAACGTCGCGTTGACGATGACGCCTTGAGGTAACAAAAGACTGCGATTTTGGTTCGGTTCACCGTAACAACACTAACCTTAACTCACACCGGAACTGTGTCTGGCGGGGATGCTCGACTCGGCAGTCAGCCCGTGTCCAGCTTCAAAGGAGCAAGTGGGTGCAGTAAAAATGGGGGAGCGGCAACGATATAGCTGTAGTTTGTAACTGACAACATGCGGTTCTTACATGCAGTGAAGCACTTTTGGATCGTATCGTATCGTATCGCGATATTTTGTGTGATATCATATCATATCATGTCCCTTATGGCTGTATCGTGCCATCACTAGTAGCGTTATAATTTGTGTTGTCTTACAGGTTGTTAAACTGAACTAAAGAAATGGAAGCAGTTGCGAAGCATGATTTTCAGGCTACAGCTGACGATGAGCTCAGTTTTTACCGGGGTGCGAAGCTAAAGGTTCGTCAAAACTTTAAAAAACACCGAATTCTTGAAAACTGGTATACTACTAAAGTGCATCGTGTAGTGCAGTTTGTCACTATAAATCCATCACTGTCCTTCGTTAAGCCCGGTTTCCAGCCTTACGCATGCAATGCAAGCAACACAAGGTCTTACGCATGCAAAGCAATGCAAGGAAAATAGCTTGCGTAAAATCTTATGCAGTGCGAGGTCCAAAACTGGGCTCGCACGAGAAATAGAACACTGTTCTAATTTGATGCAAGCAACGCAAGAAGTGGCCAATGGCATTGCTGCAATTTGTCATGTGATACAAGATAATGGCAACGGCATATGCCACGTAGTTATTCGATGAGTTACACATTTAGACAATTTCCGTGTTTATTATACAACTGCTGATTGCAGAAATTTAATGACATCAAACAGAATTAAGGTAAATGCCGACTTTATTGAGTAGAACATGAAACCTTTAGAAGGGCTTATGCAGAAACAATGATGAAATGTCTTGTAGTCATGGTGGTACATCTCCAGGAATAAATTGAATGCACCTTTCTGTTTGATATTCTCAAAAAATGTCTTTTATTCAAAAATAATGCTTTCTGTTAATGCATACTTGCATACCTTTGACAAATATTTCCTGTGTGTGTGTGTGTCATTGCTTTGCGTACATTGCATGCATTGTGTAAACCTTGTATTGCATGCGTACTGCGTAAGGGTGGAAACTGTGCTTTAAGGCCCAACTACACTCCTTAGCTTGCGTAAAAAATCTTACGCAGTGATGGCATGCATAATACATCCATGGCATTATAGCTGTACTGCATTATTTACAAGTAGTTAAGTAATCTTTATTCGAGAATGGCTTGGACTATGCGTGTTGACGGAGCCATGTAAGAACATTAGCGAGCAGCATATATAGACCTTAGGGCCCACTGGCTGCCATTATGTGCTGAGTTTACAATGTATCTTTGGTATCATGTTGTTTTATTCAGTTGTACAGTACAGCTTGTTGGCCGTATGAGTATTGAGAACTCTGCATCTTTACTTTGCCAAAAAATTAATGAAGCTATAATTTGTCCATTAAATTTACATGTCTAGGTGCTGAGCATGGAAGAAGATAAAAACTGGTATAAAGCTGAACTCGATGGCAAAGAAGGTTATATACCTAGCAACTACATCGAGCTCAAGCCTCACACGTTTGTATTGTTTTGATATTGATATCCAGTTGTTGTCACAGATATTGGCATGTCTGCTTTGATATGTAACGCACCAAGTCATCGGTACTTATCAGTGCTAATCGGCCCAGTCTATCAGATAGTCTGCAGAGTGCAGGCACATTGCAACGAGTGAGGGATTGGCTGTCCGTGATCATACACCAGAAGTCTTATATGTCTTACAAACTGCTCGTGGGAATTTCACCCAGTTTACCACTTAGGTGCAGTAACTGCAGTTGATGACAAATATGAATTGATTAGATTTTGAGGTCAGAGGTTAGAGGTCAAGACGATGACAAGACCAAATGTGGTCAAAATCACTTGTTTAAAAATTGAACTTTCCGGCGAAGGCATACTGGTTGACATGTTGCTGTCAAGTACGACCTTGTATGACCTGGTTTCCTTCAGCTCTGCTGGTGAAGTGTGCCATTGTAAGTGGCAACGTATTTGTAGGTCATGTGATAGGTATGAATCATTTAATCCATCAGTCACAAACCTAGTTACTGCTAGAACTAGATTGAGCCAAGCTGGCCTGATGATACAGAAGTCATCCAGAAATGCAGTATCCAGTATCTTGTTCACGCATGTGCTGCATCTCCTGTCCTCGGGTTGTTACACTGTTTATAAGTTGTCAACATGATCTTGATATCGTGGGAATTTACTAATTTTTCTTACTGCATTAGTTAATAATGCGTGCATGGTTGAGAGATAACTGGTTGCACCTGATGGCAGGTGGTATGTCAGCCATATAAGTCGTCAGGATGCGGAGAACATGCTGCTGGAGAAGAACTCACAAGGCACCGGATTCATACAGCGCGACGGAGCGTTCCTGGTTCGGCCCAGTGAAAGTACACCCGGCGAATTCTCGTTATCTGTCAAGTAAGTAAATCTTGTTCCAGAGTAATTTTGTATGTTATTTTTGTCCATCTCTGTGGATATTGTGCTATTCTCTCATGGTACATTCCTGAGTAACATCAGTTTTTTTGGTGTTACATATGATGAAATGAAATGAAAAATGGTTTATTGCGTATAGCAGCTCAATGCTGGATTGTACGATATGATTTTTCTGTAAGTCATTCTGTTTGCACTTTAGTGTACTTGTGTGGAAGTATGTAATCTGAATTGCGTCATCATTCTTAACCTGCTTTCAGAAGATAAGTGCAATTGTGTGGCATAGCAGTATATACAATTTACCGGTATATCTGTTAAAGTGCTCGCCAAAACATTTTATTAATCCATCGACAGCAGCCGACAACAAATATTTACTAACATCAATTCTATCGATATTTACTAAGTTACAAGTTCGATATATGCACTAAGATAAGCTTAGTACTGTAACCAGAATTTACAGGTACTAGCCGGCTCACTCACGATGACTTATCAGCTGGCTGCCAGCTGGCAAGGAATGCCTTTTTACGCAAGGCTGTGCCCCGATGGACACAATGAAGTCTTGTGCTGTTAGTATAGTAGAAATGGGTACTTGACCCATACGATGGTACATGACCCATACCTGTGAGGTCGCTATGTGTAGCCGTACCCACAGCTGTGGGTATTCCCACACAGCCCTAGTCTCTAAACAGTGAAAGACATCGTGACTTTATGGTAGAAAAAAGTGGAGGTTGTTGAGCACAGTCTAGAAAAATGTTGAATCTGACATTAATAAATTTGTGTGATGTCTGCGTGTAGATTTGCTGATCAGGTTCAGCATTTCAAGGTATTGAGAGATGGCTACGGCAAGTACTTTTTGTGGGTGGTAAAGTTTGATTCGCTGAACGAGCTTGTGAAGTACCACAGAACAGCGTCTGTCAGTCGATCGCAAACGATCTATCTGCAAGATATGATGAGGGTTTGTAATCATGCTAGAAAATTTGTCTGCTGTGCTGTGGAAGTTTTTATTTAGCATTTCCGTTTCCATGTTGTATGCTGGTGTACTGCTTGTGAATTTTCAGAAGTTCGGTTTGGTAGCTGAGCTAATGGTATAACTGATCAAAAGCCATCTTTGCCACTATCATCTCCGCAAAGCTTTTAACTGTTGAGTGATTCTTGCTTTCATGTGGACACTAATGCCTCTGTAGCTTAGTTTGCACTTTGCGTCACAGCATGTACACAAATGTGACTGTTATTATTATTATTATTTGTGTGTTTGTGTGTTAACCAGGGTGGTACACATCATAACTGCTACATGTAGAGACTTGTAATCCTGTATGCACAGACCTACTGATGAACTCCCTGACAAAACAAAAACTGGATCAATCTGACCCAGCCGGCTGATATCACAGCCCTCAGGCTACTTGTTGATGTTCTATAATTTTCACTTTCATCATTTCTCTCTGTTTTTTTGTCGTCTGTCAATATAGTCTCGGGGTTTTTTTAGGTCAGTATTTGATTAGAGAAAGTAATTGATGTCCCTCATTGTTACTGATTCTTTATCAGATTGTCTGCAGCACTAGCTAACAAAGTAATGACCGAGACTATATAATTATATGCTAATACTGTACAAGAACCTAACTGCATAACCAGTAATCATCCGCTGCAATACTGTTATTGCCTGATGTGTTTGAGCTTGCTTATCTTATACACTATTATTCTTTTTATCCATTACAATCAGTTTATTTACTACTTATACAGCACTGGGGTCTATATTGCGTTTTATGTTTGAGGTATTTAACTGATAATGTTGCTTTGCGATTGTCTTAAGTTTTATTTAAGAAAGTTACTACTACCACTGCCACTACTACTACTACTACTGTGTGTACTTGTGTATTTCAGCCAAAAGTGATTGCCAGTTACGACTTCAAGCCACAGGAGGCGGAAGAGCTTGAGCTTAAACGCGGCGACATTATTTCAGTCCTCGACAAGAAAGATCCAAACTGGTGGATGGGTGAGATCGTGCGTGGCAACCAGACATTTCGTGGTCTTTTTCCCAAGACATATGTTTCGCCGTATACTGATTAAATGTCGGCAGTCAGTGACAGACGTGTTCAGTCCAGTCGTCTCTTTCTGTAAATATTTCTGGGCGTGTAAGTCCAATACGCTGACAGTCGAACGTATGTCTTGGCCTTCCACATTACTTGATTTTGAAAATCCAGCTGTAATTATAAGTGTACATGGCTTTTGCACATTTTCTTAGACTTGCTACATATTATTTTGCATGGTGACAGTGTTTGTTAATTTAGAATGTAACTTTCGTAGCATGTCAGTTGGTGCCCAGATGAACGGAACTTGAATATCGGCATGTATGATGTGAAGTATTTGATAACTGATGATGTGTGTGACTGTGAGTGCACTGTACTGATTGTAATAAATGTTCGCCTATGTGCCGGCTACGCTGAGCAAAGAAGGTGGTGTTTTCTTCGGTCTGTTTATCTGTCCATGCCAAAAAAATGAAAAACTACTTGTCAGAAATTGGTGTAACTTGTTAGGACTATATATATTTTGCTGAAGCCTAAGAATGATTAAATTAAACCTTTGTCCTTCGGAACTTAAACTGATATTAGCACTGCACGACCTAACACTCTCAATGGGCAGTCCGTGTCTCTCGGACGGGATGTCATTCGATTATAGCTAGAAGTGATTACGTTGACGGCAGTGCAGGTTTGTGTTCCCACTGCTAATGGTTTAATTATTTTTGCTTTACGATGTTTGCTTCAGTGTTTTGTGTAAACAGTTTGCATTATCCTTACCATTAACACTGTGTTGCAGGGTTAGTTTTTTTTGCATATGAACAGAATTTATTTATTTGTTACAGAGAATCTGCATAATACATACTAGGAAAGTGCAGCTCACTGTGTTGCTGCACTGTGTTTACTGAGGTTATTGTGTGATGCTGTACAGCAATGTCAAATATATTGTTTGATTTACTGAATTTGAAAATGTATTGCGAAATAATGTGCATAGTAATAGTGATGGCACGATACAGCCATAAGGGAAAACAATAGATACGATACGATATCACACAAAATATCGCAATACGATACGATCTGCAAGTGCTTCGCCGTATGTAAGCATTTATGGTCATAGGCTAGAAGACACTGACAGTGGTAGGCCTGTATGATTGTGTAGTGTGCGGTGCACATCAAACGGCGAGTCAGAAACGCATCACGGTTAATGCTGCCTGCATTGCCTCGCCACCCACGAAGTGTACAAAAGTGTACATGGACCATCAGCGACGATCTTTGCCTCTGCCCACGACATCACACCGCCGCCGCGTCATTGGTGGTTTCTAGTCAGTGGCACGGCAGCGACGGAGGCAGCTAGCTCGTCAAGTCTGTTAATGTCATTATTCTCATGCACTTAGGCCTAGGCGCCATGGACACTGACTCAGTATAAACTTTGATTGTGTTTCGTCTTCACTTATTTATTATTTAGGAACAGCTGGGGCCTACATTTTTACTAACCGCATTAGCTAGGGAGGTAATGTAATTGGCTCCGTCCGCCTGTCTTTCCGTTCATTTTCACCTAAACTTTTGAACTAAGTGACCTTTGACCTTCTGCATTTGTATCGGTAATGACCATATCTGCTTTGGGACTGAACGTAACAGTTAAAGGTCAGAACGCGGTCAGTCGTTGGTGCGACCTCGAGCGAGGGCATTTTTAGCCTTTTTATGTTAAAATCGTTTTTTTCTTGAAAATCGATTATCGTTTGCTTAAATTCGATTTTTTTTCTAGATTATCGTTTTTTACGTCACGGTGACGGTTGGTTGCTGGAACATACTGGGAACAAAATGTGAGGTCTGATGCAGCCGTCGAAGCGGGTGGTGGAGAGGCAGGCCTACAAACAGACTGGACACGAAGACTGAACAGACGGCCTCCGCACGCGGCTGGCAACTCGTCATTTACTTTCCCGCGTGATGAAACTATGCCGCCATCGTTTCATACCTGTTGTTTACTACACGCCGCTGTCTCCCTTCCTCCCCCACACTCGCTGCTGCTGACTGAATGTTCCCGTGACAGATCCGTTTCACTGGTGGGGTGGGGAGCGAGATTGGCAGGCGTGGCCGCCCGTCGGGGTATAGGTGTGTGCCGGTCATAGAGGCTCTATTGTATAACAAGGCGTCAAGCACGAGACTCCCTTTGTCGATGTCGCCGACGGCATTTAGGGCGACATGATGGCGACAACATTCCTGACTAGAGTTGTGTGGAATATAGACTTTGTTGGACGGGTACTTAGCGCGATAAAGATATGCCACGATACGGCCTCAATATCGCGATATTCGATACGATACGATATATCGTGCCATCACTACATCGTAATGTCTTTTGCTGAAGCACTTGCACGGGCGTTTCTTTTTAGTCACATGTATTTTGGATATCATTTATTTGCAGGATTAATGTTTGCAAAGTGAATTGTCATTTCTAAATTGAAATATTTTCGCTATTAAAATGTTATACTGTTTGCAAACTGTAATAGCAGCGTGTCAGTAACATCTGCCATTTCTATCGTGCGGGTAGTTTTTTGCCAATGTTATTAAGAGTGTTAGTTAAGTTAGTAATGAGGCTGACATCATCACCAATATGTACAGTTTATTTGTTTGCGTGGTGTGCACAAGTATAGACATTGCAATATGCATTTCAGTGATAAGAAACGAAAGCTTCACCGATCACGTAACATACCCCCAATATCATTGAGATTTACAGAATATTCTACGTTTGAAGGTATTTAGTGGAACATGGAAGTATTTGTTGAAAAAGCAGGTTTTTTATTTAAAAATTATTTGCTGCGCCACGTGACTTAAGGTGGTCGAACATGTGATAGACATTAGCCGTCTCGAGAAATATGCTGTTAAATGTACAAGAATGATGTCGAGTTTCCCATCAGCTGCAACAGTATAAAACCTTAAACATGAGCAATAAGTTAGTGAAGAGGTTGATGATTAATATGCTGTTGCTGTTATCAGCAGTATTGTCGGCTTTTTTGATTTATTATCATAGCATATTTGTTGGTGTTTCACTGTCTGACACTGCTAGCATTTCATAACTTGTTTTGTGTTCCTTGTGAAATATTTCATGAGGCCAGAAGGGATGAGTGGTATAGTGAATATACGACGAACTGTATGACTCAACTGTCTCCTGAAACATCGGTCAGCATGTTTTTGTCATATTGCAAATAAAGCGTGTAGGTTTATTTGCATTTTTTTGCTGTAATCAAGCCACAGAATATAACATTGTGTCATATTGGCTGATACGGCGTCATATACAGTGTATAAACAAACTTACTGAGTAGTGAATGTGTGTCGCCAGGTAAACTACACCAGGTAATTTGTGCGACGTAAGTTGCAGTAAACGTTCATCAGCATGGATTCAAGCCTTATCTGAAAGACCAACTGGCTTCCTTCAGTGCTTTGGCACTGTTGGTTTGGTCATATGACCTGTAAAAATCGTTCCCGATATGACCTAGAATGTGTTTGGTGGGACGTTAAACCTTGCTCAGTCAGTCAGTCAGTTCATCAGCATGTTTGTGCATATATAAGTTGTCAGAAGTATACAGCAGACGATTTCCACACTGTTTGTTTTGATTGATTGCGTCGTAACATACAAAGATTACAATCAGAGATTAGTTGGATGAAGGTCCGGGTGACAGACTGTTGAACAGTTGACAGTTACATTGGCATGGTCTGTGGTTCTGCTAGCAATGCAGTAGATTACATTAGTTGGAAGGCAGCAGTTGCTAAACGACAACCATCCCCGATACGACCTATAATGTGTTTGGTGTGAAGGTTAAACCTTGCTCAATCAGTCACTAAATGACGGAATCTGACAAAAGAAGAGAGCATGTCGTAGATTGTGATACGATAATTACATCTGAAGGTGGACTGTGCGTGATGCAGTCTGTGACAGATAGTCAGCTGAAGTATTTGCAGCATTTGTTCATCTCGCAGGCCAGCAGTGACTTGAGCAATTGACAAAATGTTTTGCTGCCTTTATGCTGGTATGGCTGTATCATTTCAGTCTTCCACAAATGCTGTACAGACATTTTGATTGTCACATGTCTAGGCTAGCTTTGAGAATTGGATATGGCACTGATGATATTGAGGAATTATCTGGCTGTGCAGTATGTCTAGTCGGTTTATAGGGAGTAAAAGTGCATTGGCATATTTTCACACAGGTCCATCTGTTTGTTTGTATGTACAGTGACTATTCATTAGTCCGTATCTTGTTGTTTTGTTTGATAATGATGGGGAGGCTTTTGTGTTCGCAAAAAAACGTAGTTGCTGCTTTTGCACGTTGGCTGTGAGAATTTTGATTATGTGTAGAATGGCTTGTAATTACTGTGTATTATTGTATCGTATTGTGCGTGTATCATGGTAGTGTGCATGTTGAAGTGCATGATCATGTAAAAATGAATATTATTATAATGGAGGTTTTAAACTTGTGTAGATATGCATGTTTTGAAGCAGTGTTGTTATTGAAACTGCTGTTGCATAAAACCAATGTCTTGTGGAAATGTTTAGCTTTTATGAAATGAGTCCTTTAACCAATCCTGTTGGTTAATAGGGTTTAATGTCCCACTTGACACATAACAGTCATTTCAGAGACGAATTTAATCAGGCTTACCATCGTACCCGCATTATACAAGTGATCTGTTCACCCACCAGCTTTTATTTGTCATCCACATGGATGCATTTTCGTCTGAAGATTTTTGAGACGGGACACGAAATCTTCTGACACTTCACATTGCAAAATATTTGATTACTTGTAACTGCATAAAAAGTGTTGGTGGATGGGAGTTTGCCTAGATCGCAACTGGTTGACTTATATTGCCGCTGTGAAAAGGTACTTGCTTCTACTATCTTCGACAGTTACTGCATCTTGGACGTCGTCGATTTGGACCACATCAAACAGCTGGTCTGAGCCTTCATCTTTAGTCACCTCGACTATTGCTGTGCCGTTCTGTGTGGGCTGCCCCAGTCAACTATTAACCCTTTATAGCACATGCAGAATGTTGCTGTGTGGGTCGTCGTACATGGCCTCACTCCTGACCACCTCCTTGCAGCACTAAAGAAGCTGCACTGATTACCATCATCTGAATAGGGTTGTCAGAATTCTGCACCAAAAAAAATGAAAATTCTGCGCACCATTTTCGTGAATTCTGCGCACTTTTTCAAGCTGATTTTTCCACTTTAAAAGTGTCGGTCACAATCGCATTGCTGTACTACTGTGTTTGCCACACTAGCTTACCTGCTTAGTTTTACTTGGTGTGTAGGTTTGTGCTGTGTGCATTTCTCTGTTTTTTTTTTTTACTTTTTGGTGTCGTTTTATTTTAATACTTTTACACTGAAATGCTTTGCACTGGCTGTGGCAGCCGTCAGTGCCGAACTAAGAGCAATATTGCTGAACAAAAGCTGCAAAACTTTACAGTTTCTATGCTGCTTTGTTAATTCTGCACAAGATGGCCAATTCTGTGCACGTTGTCCACAACTGCACAAAATTCTGCATGCACAGAATTCTGACATCCCTAATCTACTGCATCCAGTACATTAGTGCTGCTAATGTTCATATCAATCACTGCCCTTTATGCCTGAGAGGATGCCTCGTATCTCGGCAGTGATCGCTTAAGTCATTGTCTTCGTTCTGCCACTGGTTCTGACTGCATTGTTCCACAGACCAGAGTCAAGTTGGGAGATGAGCTGTCTGTCGCCAGTACGAAAGTTTGGAACAGCCTGGAAGAGTCTGTTAGTGCTATGAACACTTGACAGTTTTAAGCATTAACTTAGACGCATCTTTTTAACATCTAATTTAACTGACTTTTACTTTTACTTGTAGGTTGGGCATTAAACTACCCATTTCTATCCCATACTCTTCTATTCTAAGCTCTGCTGCGTGATGCAGGGGAAAATAACTTCATAAAGGGAGGAGTAGGGAAGGCAAGGGATACACGTACAATAGACACTCTGGGAGTGGGCAGCTGTACTTAAACGTGTAAGCCTACTGTACAGTTGCAGAACTGTATTCCATGATTACAATGTGATGTATAGAGCTAGCCAACAAATAGAGTAATAGTAATTAGAAATCGTGTATATTATTTTGAAATGGTGTTAAATGGATGCGGTCACAGAAATAATTCTGAGGGAGCTATCTAATAGGGCATACCATTTCGATAAATAAGCTGATGGAAGTTAAAAGGAAGTGACATGAAAAATGATTTAATGTACACTGTAGGCTTCGTTGTAGCAATGCCTCTTTGTAATTACTTTGTTAAATGGACTGGTAAGTAAGTAAGAAACAATCGCTGCATAATATTTGTAGGCTAAGTATGGTTGATTATCAGAATCGGATTTCTGGTGAGCTCATCATGAGAAAGCAGATATCGCAGTTCGGATAATTGTGCTGCACATAATGCATAATGATAATTAAAAAGCGCCGTTTATGTGAAGTATTCACCGTCCGTTAACATATCGCATAATGCTACAGCCAGAATGCTAGTCGAGCATTAGGTGGAAGAATGCCGGTTAAAATTTGGATGGCAAGAAAGTCATGAAAGGTGGTCGCAGTTTTCATAGGGAGATATTTAATGGTGGCTGAAGGTCTAAATGACTGCGATATAACTTGTTAGAACTCGTAATTTTGCAATTTTGCAATGTTTCACTTAACTTTTTACCGCATGACGCTACGTGCCGTGCGCGCAGCTGCAAGGTAAGACTGAGAAGAACCTTGTCAATAATCGAAACGATAAACATATTCTGTACCATCTTCCACATCGTAAAAATGAACTTAAGTAGGTACGATTTGGGACAACATCGTCATGAATTTTACTTTGACTCAAAAAAATTTGACACTTAACTGGCAGGCTGCAATTTCATTACCCAATTACTTTTAGGCTCGGTTTCTGTTTTTCTCTGTTTCATCTGTAGTTCTGTAGTTTGTGCTGTTTGTGTGTTGCCGTTATGGCGAATAAAGATATTACTTTAAAAGACTGTTATTGACGTCACACTCATGTAGCCCAGGCATTGTTCAGTTTGTACACTGTGTGATTTTATTTATTTATTTATTTATTTATTCATTACGCCACGGAGGCAGCACACATTACACTACAAACATACAAAATAAAACACAAAGTAAAAACACAAAAACCTTCCATCAGCTTGTTTAATAAACGAATACAATAAAGGAAAGCATTGTCCGTCACCTATCCATTTGTCTCCGTCACTCATGCACCGTGTCTAGATATCATGGCTTTCCTCACCAGTTCTGTCCAGGAGTAGGGCCACTCGATCCCCGTCGCTGATGTGCGCTGTCGGCGAGCACTCCGTCGCTGGTTGTGACACGTGTCTGCATGGTGGTTCCATTAATCCATTTGTCAAACTGTCCACTCTCGACTGCTGCTACCGCCTATATCTGGAACAGTCTGCCTGACGACGTTGACTTCGCAGAGTTGCTGTCATCCCTCCGCCGGCTACTCAAAATATTTATCTCTTCGAGCAATCATTTCCGGACATTTTGTTTTTTGACCAGTTTGTTTTCTTAAGTCGCAACACTCGAAAATGGACCTTGAGATAGTTCAGGCCACTCTAAAAACTCGGATTAGGCTAGATCAGATTAGAAAACGCATTCCTGAATTATCCAGTGAAACCAAAAACATTTCTAGAGTACATTGCCCTAGACATGTCCATCATAGTTATAGGCGACACGACACGGACTAGCCTAAATAAGCTTTCAGACGTCTTTTGATAGAACCGGTCGAACGCGATGAACGTTTTAGTTCAGTGAACTTTAGTCGGAGTGCAGCAACGGAAAACGCCCTTTCACTGATCTTGCGTCTCGTTGTTTGTACGACCAGGTTGCAGTTGCTAGATGATCGATTGATCGTACATGCGACCGGGAAGGCATGTCAGAAACCTAAGGACTAAGCAGCGTCGCACAGTTTTTCTGCGACAGCTGCTGAGCTTTCATAAGAAGCTGTGTGAAGAAAACAAAATGACGTAAAAATGGTCGGTTGCTAGGGAACTGTCGTTACTTCAACAAGCGGCCGAGTGAGGGGATGCCAGCATAAGAGTTCTGTGTCTACAGCTACCGACGGGTTTCAGCGAGTGAATGGCGCGTGTAATAAGCATACGGCAGTAGTTCGAGTGCAGTCGTGCTCACGGCAATGGTGATGCTCAACGTGTATGGTTGACGACATATCACAGCACCACGTCTCGATCCGCTAGCATGCCGTTCACCTGGAACGATTTTCCGTTCTGGCGTAACCCAGCTGCGGTAAAGAACTAGTGCTGGCGATCTTCTTCTTCTTCTTTGCCTTTAATTAATTCCTCAAGGAACAGGCCGCCTCGGCAGTTATGATCTTGAGCCTTCTCCCTCTGTCCAGATCATCCTATCTGCTCTCACGTTCTCTTCTGCGTGTCAACCATGTTGGGGTACTTGTCCGTTAATTCACCCGAATTAATTTTCGACTTAGTTAACGCTAAACCTGGCACCTGGCGCCCTTGAATTGGACTCCATGTTATGGCGCCTTAGAAGTCAGCGTGTTATTATTATTATTATTACTAACCATAGCACTAACCCTACTAACCCTAATGGTAACAGTAAGCGGTAACTCTAACCCTACTAACCCTACTTACCCTACTAACCCTATCAACCCTACTAACCCTACTACTATTAATTCGGGTGAATTAACGGACAAGAACCCATGTTGGATTAATCCTAGCTTCGCAATTGAAAAGCTTAGTTGTTTTTTTGCCGTAAATAACAATGAAATTAAGCTGCCTATAACGCAGTGCAAACTTGCGAATTGACGACCCGATGTGATGTGGCACAGATTTAGTGCTTGGTAGTCGTACTTGTACTCGAGATTGTATGTTTAAGATTTTTTGTCCAATTATATAATTAATAACAAAGGCGCTGGCAAAAAGCTTAGATGTCGCCGAATAGCGCCCGGCAAACAATGGCCTTACATTTTCCGAACTGAACTTTGTAACAACACAATAACACACAGCTTTCATAGAGCTGCTCTTCTGATACGGCTAATGAGAATAAACTTGTCACATAGAACGTCCAGCTGAACGTTTAATGATATTAGTTCACGTTAAATTGCTACCTGATGTGCCGCAGACGGTCCTGTTGTAATTACCGCGCTGCATGGAGTGCAGACGCGGTCTAGCGATGAGAATTCTGTCTGTCTGTCTGTCTGTCACACGCGTGGATTGTGACAAAACGGTAGAAAGATCTGTCCAGATTTATATACCATACGAAAGAACATTTATCCTAGTTTTCTGAGAAGAAAATGGTTGGTGGGGGTGACCCATTCTACGTGAAATTTTGGGTCAACCGACCCCCGTTGGAGAGAAATCGCCGATTTTCAACCAATAATCGCTCGTAGCTCCTCAGCCGTAACACTAGCGAAAAAAGTTCAATTAACGCTAATAGGAAGTCCACTATGCGCTTTCCAATGAGCCTAAGACGATCGTCGTACGTTGCCCCTAAGTCCCCCAAAGGGGGCCTCAAAAACGCAAAAC
>Ga0049105_1000331_pt1 | contig 15240 bp, 11 predicted proteins | sample WorMetvaBAHAMAS1_FD_61260 | JGI IMG/M metagenome (GOLD analysis project Ga0049105, IMG submission 61260) | Worm MetaG Olavius vacuus BAHAMAS.1 | ecosystem: Host-associated > Annelida > Digestive system > Unclassified | place: Germany: Marburg | collected 2013-04-09
CTTGCGTCAGGGCGGGTTACACGCATACCATTCGTCAGTTAACTAATAACCTCTCGTTAGGCCTATATTTATCGATATCGCGTTGCAGCAAGCATTACAAGTAAGCAAGTAGCCTAAGTAATCCTTTTATTTCTTGACAGTCAAACGCCATCAAAGAGCACACAGTATAGCAAATACAGCAAGTTAAGTGAAAACGTATCTAATCTTAAATGCAGCACTATTGATGATGAATAATAATAATAATAATACTTATACTACACGAAACAACGAATAGAATCAACAGCAACAGCCCAAGCAATTATGCTCTCAAATATGCGTCGAACGACAAATGAATGTCTGTAGGCTAAAGGTTATAATGGCAGTGGGCTAGGGGTGAGCAAAAGCACAATGAGAGGTATAGAATAGAAGCCGATAGCCTATTCAATGGCGAAAGTAACTGGTGAATACAGTGGGAGCTATGTAACATAGGCCTACTTCTAAACAATTTCATATCCGCATCATGAAGAAGTGCAGATATGAACCGGCTGGCGACAGTGCAATGCAATGTTCGCTAACCGCAGGTCAGAAGCACGCTATACGGATAGCATCCACCGTTATCTTGCCCAGATGTCCCATATAACCGGTACTGTACTGCAGCTGGCACTGCAGTTGCCTTATAAACGCTATCTTGCAAGCTGCAACTGTCCGGCGTGATACGACTGTGCCCGTGACAGACGTGGGCACACTACTCACTCTATTCAAATGTTTCAATTCTCTGCTGTTAGCACGGTTGAACCTCGGTACATTCGATATCAGACATCATTCTTCGCTCTAGCGCGACGCGTGCGCTACGGTTGTTAGTATTATCTTGAGTGAAACCGCGTCGGCGTAGCATACTCCACTAATGACATGCTATCAGTGAGGCGTGCCACGTGCTTTACGGCAGAAACTCTACTTAGTACATTCACAACTGGCATGGTTTAACACACATAAGCGAGCGAGCGACATAGCGAGAACGTACAGTATGCCGACAGAATGTGGCCTGTAGCCAGGGGCGGGAGGTAGGACCGGTCGGACGACCCCCCCTCCCCCAAATCCCACCAGGTCCACTTTTTAAGGTCCACATTTTTCTTAGTTTTAAAGACAGATTAATTCATATATATGTTCCGTGGTTCTGGCTGCCATGGAGAGTACAGAGTCATGACACTTGCTGCGGGTGCCACTGATAGTCTCTTTCTCCAGTGCATGCACTGCTTCATTTCAATTAGTCGTGATAAAGATGGTCAAGACGATAGCCTGATGCGCAGGACAAACTCATGCCGACAGTTTACAGCACACTGCAGCCGTCTCATTTCAGCAGAATATCCGACCATAGCTACATGTAATTACATCCAAGGGAATGCACGGTGGACGACAACGCCATTACAGTCATTAGCCTGTAGGCTAAACAAGAGCCTACAAGTCTACACCAGGACACGTTCCAACAGAATATCTGTAGGGTTCATGCTACCAATGAAATGAGGTTAGCAGCGCGTCACGTCCAGAATGCTCGCAGCTTGTGAAACATACGTTTGAGACAAGAAGTTAATCGGCTACAAAATGGGCAGAAAAGATGATAAAATAAGAAAACTGAAAAGAAATGTTTCACCCGTGTCGCAGAACATTACGCACGCATTAAAAGTGTGAAACAGATTAGCAGACTGTGGGTGAGTACAAGAGATAATCAGAGTCAGAGACCAGGCTATCAGCCAACTGGTCTTATAACTGGTCTAATATGTAATCTAGACCCATAGGCCTACTACAGGGCAGCTCAGCAGGTTGTAATGGCAGGGATGGGCACAAGACGTAAAAGCTCGAGATCGAGACGCTCACCTCCCGAGACCGAGATTTGGCTTCACCAGCCGAGACGAGACCGAGACGTTAAAATTTCGAGACGATCGCGAGACCGAGACAAGACGTTTGTAAGTACAAGTGTTATTGATTGCAATAACAGGCCGAGATGTTATCTTTCACGTTCATTGTTTTCAGCGTGTTAATACGATGAGCAATAGTAACTACAGCATAGGCTTACAACGTCTAAAGACCGTTCACACTGCGTACTGTGGCCTGGACAATTTGGCCGAAAATTGGTATTGGGCACGAGACGTAAATGGCCGAGACCGAGACGAGACGTATGCCTCCAGAGACCGAGACGTTGACAATTTTTCTCGAGACGAGACCGAGACAAGGCATTGGTACGTCTCGAGACCGAGACGTCGAGACCGAGACCACAACCCTGTGTAATGGTCCAGGGATAGTGTGGGTTACGTTTTGTGTAGGGCTTTAAAACAAATTAAACTTATATTTGTATCTCTTATAATGAAATTCTCTCTTAATTAGCTGTTAAACTCGGATTCATCAAGTTTTCAATTTCGTCTGATTTTGTGATGTTTTGATGTTTTGACTAGACTCAGCTTTGTTTTACAGTTCACAATCTCAATTTTCGTCACATCATTCTTAATGTCCATTTGTCAAATCAGTTCCAATTATGAGTAAAAATTGTCTATATGTATGTTATAATCTAATCTAATCTAAAGTACATTTGTAAAGCGCATAAAATCGCAAGCGAATCGGTAGCGCTATGATGGCGCTGAAACCGACTAGGTAGCAGTTATAAGCAGCAATTCGGATAGGCCTAATTAAAACTGACAATAAATTTGACATCTTTTAAGTGTCATGAGAGGCCATCTTGGGTGCCGAAAGTAAACCTTCGGGCGATCGGGGCTCCACCACGAACCCCGCTGAAGGAGCTTACAGTGCTCCCCACACCCCATAGCTGATGATTAGAGGCTTTGCGTTTATGCGCTATATAAATCCACGATTGATTGATTGATTGATGATTAGGGGGCTCGCAGCCCCTTTCTCCAAACCAAATCATGCTTCAGCCCTTGGGGCCTCGATTTATGCTCCTGTGGGCCTACTGCATAAGAAACACCATATGTAAGTATGGCTCCTGGCCTGACCCAGGTTCACAATCTGATCATAACGAACTACCCCAAATATTCGGCTGGCTACGGGCCTGGTACTACTGTACTGTGTAGACATTGAGTAGATCACTTGGTGTACCAAGATAAGGGGTGTGGAGTCGGAGTCTCTCCTTTGAAGGTGACTCCGACTCCGTGCCCTATCTGTTTCATCTGGACTTGTGTAATTTTGTTGCAGTCTATTTCACTTTTGTGCAATTTATTTTATAACTAACTGTTTGTACACTACTGTGCACCTCTTATTAGAAGAATTTAAAAATTTCTCTCAAGTCATCCTTAAACTGTACACAATCATTATTTCACATAATAAGTAGCAGAGAGAGAGTCGGAGTCCTAAATGTTCTAATCCTGGAGTCGGAGTCCCACAAAAAAACGACTCCACATTCCTAACCAAGGTTGTTCGTATAGGCAACATAAACACAAATCGCCGATTTCTAATCAGTGATACAGTACTCGAGTCTGACAGTGTACTCCAGTCCATATATTTAGGACTCAAGACTCGGCGCACTATGCTGTCACATAGGCCTAGGGCCACTTCTTTTACTTCTTGCAAGTTGCAATAGGACAGTATGCATAGCCTACCAATTCAGTGGACGTTTAGTATCCGTTTTCTCAGTTCGTTACTTATTTCTTTAACATTGCATTTAATTAACTTTTATCACCAACTTTTATCTTAAACACTGTAATGCCTAGCCGGACCAGTTGCATTGTACGCTGCGCACCAAACTATCACTACTTATAATTAAGTAAGTAAGTAAGTAAGTACATTACATTCTTATAACATATGTTCTCAGAGGATCAGAAGTAGGCATCTGCAAAGAGATGAGATTTTAACCCATCTCTAAACTGTTACTCTCGAACGAGATGCTATCTGACTTAGTTTTCCTTGAGTGCAATATGAACACTATGATGTAACATCTGATCTTGTAATGATCACATATCAACTTGGCAACTGTCTTTACAGTTAGTCGTTTTTGGTTCTATTTTGAGAAGTAAGATACTGTCTTGTAACACGTCTTTCTATCGCTTCTCAGTTCATGTCAGCTACACTGGGGCTGTACTCAAGACATGAACAGTAAGTCTGTGGACTTGGACTCGAATCTTGTGGACTCGGAACCCGAGGACTCTGACTCAACTACATCACTGTTTATAATGCAACTATGCATACTTCATTAGGTTTAGGCAAATTAACTGGTAATCATTTAGGCATTAACGACACTCAAAATGCAAGTAACACTTCTGAGTCCAAATTGCTCAGCGGTGTTCATTCGCAAGCATAACAAAAAATTGCACAGTGATTCTGCAACCGTTTGCAGTAGAATCATGCGGTTTTCACCAAAATGCTCACAAATTAACTGGTAACATAAAGAATGGGCAAATTTTGAATACTGTAATTAAATATTCTTTGTGTGTGTGGCAGCTGGTACGGAAACTACTTCAATATCAGCGACATTTTCAAGGCTGTCATGACAGAAGAAAAGTTTGCAAAAAGCAAACGTTACAAAATTAAGGGAAAACATTTCACACCAAGAATTAGTGACCTGGTTGTCCGACTTGGCTGCAGTGTAAGTTAGTAAATGACTCGATAATTTAAACCAGTTCACCCCAAATGACGTCAGTCGCTACCACTCAAGCCTTGTAGCGAAGTCGACTCAAATTATTCGTAAGAAATAAAACAGCATATGCTGTTTCCATGTCTCGCTGGAAACTCAATGATAATTTTTTCCAACAATCCAGCCTTTTTCAGTTCACAAAGTCTTTGTTAGCAGTCATCTTCAACTGTCAGAAATGTCATGTTCACATGCAGGGCGATGTTGCTACAACATGTATCCAATTCCGGCTGTTTATCAAAGAATATTTAACCAACTGATACAAATTTTGCATTGACTGGTAGACAGTGATCTTTTCTGAGCATTTTGGTGAAACGTGCGTGACTCTACTCAAACGATTTCAAAATGACAGTGCATTAAACTTTGTGCAATTTTTTCTGGACCACTCTGTAGTTGCAAAGAGTTATGATCAACATCATACTTGTAAAAATGAACGTTTGGTTATTAAAATTCATTTTTAAAAAACACTTGTTATTTATAAAATACCGATAGTCCGGTATATGTCCAACACACCGAGGATTACAAAAATCATAACTAGAATTTGCCACCTTAGGTGGCACCAACAAGTTATTTCACTTACTGTCACTGTTATCAAACTGGCTGCCATTTATTTTTAACATTCTCTATTTAATACAAACAATTTGCATGTAATTTGCTTGAAATTTAATAATGTATAAGCCTGCAAATTGATTATAAAATGATACACCTCAATGCAGCAGGAGCCTGTGGGCTGTCATCTACTGCCAAGGCTACCGTACACTGCATTTTGTATAGGACAGCCAACTTGGCACAACTACAATCCTGCAAGTTTTTGAAGTCTGCTGATAATGCAAAGTTGCAACATCCACATACAGGGGTATAATGGAGGGGAGACGGCAAGGAAAGGAAGGGATGCATTAAATCTCAAATGTTCACTTTTGGGATCCTTAGCAAGTCACAGTGCTGATGATATGAGTATGTGAGATCACAGGATCGAATCTCCCCACCATTTGTGTCTGTGATAAAAATACACTCGACATACAGACTTGGGCACAGTAGGCACATGCTTACTGCAGTGCCTTGGTCGATTCAACTTCTACCCTCCATGGAAAAGTACAGTATCAGCTTCCAGGCTAATTAATAACGATGGTGGTGGCTTTAGACGACAGCAGCCTACAGGTGGACTTACAGCCAGTCAGTTGGCTTGGTCTGGCAGGCACCTGTCATTGTTCTGCATTCATCAGATCAATCAAGTGAACTTCTGTCAGACGTTGTGACGATAACAGCACCATAAACATTGTCTTTATTACAGTATCATAAACCTGAGTAACTCCGGAAAAACAGACTGGGTTAATACAGAAAGCAGTCAACACTGTACACATGAAGCACCCATCGGTGGTGACACTGTATAGTTATTGGGGCAGCAACTTCGTCCTCCTACCAACTAGAGGTGGTCCAAAATTGAGACACCCAATTTTGATTTTTACATGAAAATGCTACTTTAAGTACATTTTGTGATGCACTAGTGTACCAAGTTTAATCAGTAACTGAACTGAACAATAAGTGGCCAGAGCAAAAACTTTTTTTACTTTACCTCAATATGTGTCGAAACCTTATTCTTACTTTCAGAGGCAAACTCAAAATGTGAAAGCAGCAAAGCCTACTAAGAAAACTTCTGGAAGTGACCTATATGGGCAATTCCTATACATTATAACTACAATGTGAGGCAGCCTTTTGCATATGATGCTGTCCCAACAAGGCAGTAGGGGCAGCTATTTAATGCATCCGTGGTCATATAGTGTCGCCACTTATGGAAGTACCAGAACAAACTATCAATAAGTTACACAATCAAATCAGACAACAATAACAGTTTATTTCCGAGCAGCAACAAGACACTGTCAGTCTGTTTGCATGACGTCACTAGGTGTACCTTCGGCCAGTCCGCAGGTGGACACGTGCAAGACCAAACTAACTTGGCTGTGTACAATGACCAGATGTATATGTCGTCTGTGTTGCTGATACCACATACAACATCGCTGGTGACGTACATTTGAACAATGCTGTACAACAGAACAGACACAGACTTATAAACACACGACATTATAACCATCGTTCTTATACCCAGTAGGTCAAAATCACACAGCCTTCTAAGTTAATCACACTCATTCAGTGCGCCATAAACATTTCTTGGATAGTTTTAAACAGCTTATAAGTCTGCATGAAATGACATATTGTGTGTTAGTCCTGTCATATATGTAGTATATTGTGAGCGAATAATGAATGCTCCCAAACATAAAAAAAACAGAATGCGACGCTTCTATTCACACTGTTTTTTATCAACCAAACTGTCAAAAATGCCAATAAACTACGAATAAACTGCTTTGCAACAAAAAAAGATGGGGTGCAAAGAAAATTTAAACAAATTCTGCAAAAGCAATGGTCAGTAAACTCTGTGTAAACATTAATGAGAAAGTAAAAAAGGTTTAATAGTCTGAACATCAAAGCTGAAGCCAAGACTTCATCAACTGGTCCATTCAACAGTGGCATCCAAGACTGTTCTATAATAACGTTGTGGTACATACATCAAAGAGTTTGAGTCACTGTTGCAAAAATTTGGTTAGTTTAAACCTTTGTGAATCCTACTGCAATTCTGTGCTTTTGAGTAAATGAATGTTAATAACTTATTACTAGGAAATGGCTCAACATTGTTTTGTGCAGAATTATATGCTGTTTTAAGCTACTGTTTAGTATTTTTAGTTATTTCTGTTGATAACTAACAACCCGATGTTGCTTTTAGGTGTACATAATTTTGCTACAGTCTGCACAACAACAGATAAATGATAACTACACAGAACCTTACACAGCACTGTACAGTATACAACTGTCAAACAGTACATGCAGCATGCAACCATCAGAATTTTACATGCTGGTAATAATAGTAGTCAGTATTAATAATAATCTTCGTTTATTACAGTTGCAGTCAAACCGCTACAACTACAAGTACAGAATCAACAAGCTATCACACAGGACAGCACTGATACAATAGAATGCAAAGCAGGTATACAACCAAACATAACACAAGGTTTAGCACGGGTATAATAAGCAGCTTATATACATGCGCTAGGTTTACCTCGATGCCGTAAGTTAATTAATTAACAGAAACCGAAACAACAAATATACAAGCATACTAAACATAGGATAAACTCATTACAGTAAATATATACAAATAATTCCATCAGAGACCATCACTTTCGGCGGCAATGGGATTCAAACCCGCGACATCTTGCTTACTGCCAAGTGATGTTAACCACTGGGCTACTCCCTCTCCCTCCCCCCAATGGACCATATGTCTAACAGGCATTACTGTACAGACTACAACTACAAAACAGTACAAAATAGTTGGAGCTGTCTAAAACTGGTAGATGAAAGTCTCAAAATCAGAGCGACCACTCAAAAAAGTGATAAGCCTGCACTTGCAGCAATACTGACGTGATGACCTTTAATGGACGTAGAACAACGTCACGTGCCCGACTTTATACTACAAGAATAAATATTACAGAAACAAGTGCAGTGACACAACCAGCTTCTAGAGTGTTTCCAATGCAGACAGAGTTTCTGTAGAACAGCACTGGTTGATTGAGTAAGGTTTAACGTCCCACCAAACACATTATAGGTCATATCAGAGATGGGTTTTTACGGGTGAACTGACCCAACCAGCACTGGAAGGCAGGTAGCATGACATCAGTGTGTTGCCATTCCCGGGTGTCAGCTGGTCCAGGGCTGACTGCACTGCACACAATGGCCGTAACCTCACTAGCTGCACGCAACAGCACTGTGCAGGCCAGCTGGCCAGCCGACTGCCTTGCTGCAGTATTTTAGCATAATTTCAAAGGAATGTAATTGTTTGATCATAGGTCAGATTGCCACCACAGAAACAACAGGATGTCTGTGTCTCCAAAACAGACACAAAAAAGCTATTAAGACTACAATACTGAAGGCAACAGTCAAAAGCCTCTGTACCTTGTTGATGCACATTTGCTTGTCGATGAAAACAGAAATTTATTAACAACACAAGATTTTGCAGTAAGTGGATTCATAACGAGCAAAGCACCTGCACCATTGTAGAAACACGGCATAAACAACAACCCCTGCATCATAACAGCACATCACACTGAGTCAACGTTTGGCAAATACAGTCTAGCATCATATGCAAAACATGTCAATTCTTTACACGAAATCATTTGGCTGCCAGTGTTACCACACACAAATGCATCAACTACGAAATAATACAGAAAACTCAAATAACTAAATTTTGATCTCGACTGCCTTGGATGAAATGAGCCACATTCCAATGCCACTGTTGTCTTTTGAGAGCAGCCGCGTCTGCTTCATCCGAGACAAGTGCCATCTTTTGCAAGTCATGTAGTGATTGTACTTCTCCAGTTCATTCTTGGTCTATCTGGTCCCCTCTTGCACCCTGCAATCTTCCAATATAATGCTTGCCTGTGATTTCTTAACAGCGCACATGACCAAGGCAGCAAAGTCTTCTTTCTCTGAGTATATTCTTTACACATTCTTGTCCATTTCTAACCATGACCTCTTCAATTGTTACGCTGTATTTGCAGCAGACATGTAATGCTGATATGCTTCTTTGCCATCTGCTATGAATAGCATCCAGTCTTTGCAGTTTGCATTAATGTTACCGTTAAAAGGCCATAGCTCACGATATCCCTAACACATTATTTCACAGAGTCCCAAACCTGCATATCAATCAATCCGTCAGTCGGTCGGTCAGTCCATCAGCCGGTCAGTCAGTCAATAAGTCCATCAGTCAGCACAACTGAAGCAAATGTTCACGGAGGTGCCACCAATGAATAGACATGCACAAACAGAACGTGCAAACTGTTCACAACCAATATCCCCAGTTCAAAGGTGTGACAAAAGTCTGTCTCACATGGCTGGAGCAGAGATGCAGAAATTCTGAGGACGATATCACTTAGTATTGGTCCAGTGCTCGACCAGATCGCCATTACTCAGCAGGCAAATAACTGCCACTACTGCATTCAGACTGCAAATAACTCACATTCTGAGAAAAAACAGTCGAACAACATCCGATGTTCAGTTGAACTGGAACCCTTTGCAGCAGCAAGCCACTCTTGCAATGCCTGTACACATATCCGCTCACAGATTAAGTCTAGTGCAAAAACCAATCACATAAATTCTCGTTCACTCGTCAGCTCACATTACTTCCAACATGTATTTTTTACGTGATGCAAAATGCATTAGCATTACATTTATCTCTACCATTATCACACACAAATCTTGACAAAGCAATCTGCTGAGTTCAGGAAATTGTAGCCATAGAAATCAACTGGCTGTGCAATATACAAAATTAATAACAAAAAGTGCTGGCGTATGTGCAGGCAATATATGTCTTAAACAAAACATTATTACGTTATAGTACTGCACATCCAGCAACAGACCACAAAACATATACAGCGGATGTCATCACACACACAAATACACATCACAGCTGTTCCATAATTGTTTATTTATGTAATGCACGCACAACACAAACTGATGGCATTCACACTCCAACTTTAAGAAATGCTGCATATAGTCAGTCTAGTTAACAGATACTTTGGTTAAGTTTTAAGCAATAACTCTCTGTAAGTTGCTTCAGGTAAAATTCAAGTCAAACTTTATCACCAAATTCAGAAAATTCATGAAAAGAATCCATATCTTCAGTCTCACAAATTTGTTTTGCAACAAAACGCACTACTGTAAGTAACATCAGTACGAGACAGGATATGGGCTGTACAACTACAAGTATTAAGTGATGAAATACAACGGTGCTTGTATTGAATGCAGACTGAACTACTATCTCCAATTAAGCAGAAAAAGGTAATCAGTAATACTAATAATAGTGAGTTCATGTATATAGCACAAATTAATAATCTCAGATGTGCTCACAGCACACAAACAAATAACGTTTTAGTCTTAATGACAGATAGTAAGAGAGAAATGAGTAAAACATATGCAGGATGATAAAATACGCTTTAAACATGTGCATTTTACACTGCTAATATACTAATAAGATACGAATCATATGCAAACAACTACTGTGACACAAATAACCAATTCAACGGACACCTTTCATGTATGAACTCTCTTTATTAGAACAAATGGCAAATGCAAATGTTACAGTAGAATAATACAGTAAATATAGTAATAGAAAACAATGCTAATAATCAGAGAAAACAAAATAAGCATCTAGAGATAAAAGAGGATTTACATAGTTTATTTGGACACACAGGGAGTGTATAACTGTGACCTCTAGGACGTATAATACCTGAATTAGCCAGTGGCATCCATAAGCAGGTATGAGCAGGTTTCCACATGCCAGCTGCTCTACCAATGCCCAACGCCAACAGTATCAGTGCAATGAAGGTATTAACAGCTACACTAAAATATTAGACAACTTTCAAATAGAAGATGTGATGTGTGTGTGTGTGCTGTGAAATGATATGTAAAACAATGGCAATGTCGCAAACAGAATGATACCAGATTGTGACTTGTTGCGTTGTAATTCCACAGATGCAATCTTCACCATCAACTGCTTGCAAGTGTGCTGGACGAACATCATCCCGCTGAAGTGTCACTGATTCAACTACGTTGCTGTAATCAGTGCTGACATAATGACATGTCAACTGCCACTGTCCATCATTTGTAAATGATTCACTGACAAAGTTCGCAGCTCCAACGACGCAAACCATCGGATGTTTAACACCATTAACATTGTGCGCAGCACTGCCACCAGCGCTGCCAATACATTTAATAACACTAACATACAACTCTTAAAAACATGAACATTAAAGTCAAAAACTTATCAAAATTATGTCTTCTTCAAACTGAGACCAGCACTAGCACGGCCCCATATTTTAAAAATAATTCTCTTCACCAACATCCCCAAAACTTTTCAAAACTATACACTAAGAAACATGCTAACTAGCAATATGTTAGGATTACATTGCTAAAATAAAACAATCAGTGCAGTTTCTCTATAAATCCAGCAATCCAGCCTTACCTGTAGCTATACAAACTTTATCACGAGAGACAGCAGTGTACGGGACAATTAACGTGATCAGCCCAAAATGCACCAACAAGTAACAATGCATTACACATCACCAGTGGCAGATCCACACCAACAGCAAGAAGCGGTGATCAGCCGGCTGATCATTACTTACCCTCATATGTACTGTTATTCCTGTGTGAAAAACAAGCAAACATAAAAATCTTTTCAACAAATGAGAAAGAGAGGCGAATGGAGATCGCCCCCTCTTGATCTGACACTGTAGATCCCCCAGAGGCCATCAGTCGCCGAGAAATAATGACTGAAACTTACCAATAAAGCTGATCAACGGTGAGCATATGCACTTGTTCATTGTTGTCACTGTTGAAGACAAGCAGTTGAATGTCCGTCCAGTTGCCAGAGTGAACCAACATCAACGCCACCAAATGAGAACGGCATGGCAACAGAGCAGCAAACCAGATCTCTTCCTCCTATTACAGCAAAATATTCGCAATAAACAAATGCAATTCAACTCAGACTGGCAACAACACGAAACTTCTAATAGTCAACTTTCCAAAAATTAATGACTGATTACCAAATATATTTCAATTGAAAGAAATTCGACAAAACACTTGAAATGTGAACATTATTTGACGCAATAGCATGTAGTTTGTTGCTTATAACTAAATAACTAAACAAGACAGAACAGATGCTGCACAAATAATTTTTCAAACACAACAACTGAACTAAATTAGACAAGTGGTTTTCATTATCTGGCCTACAAAGAAGAAAGTTTGTTAATAGTAATGTGTCATTAATTAAATTTTTACAATTAGGAAATTTTTAATCATTTCACTTTCTAGCAATTGCGTGATTGACTGTTACTTGTGGTTGACTGTTTCAGCCACAGACTGTCTGTGAAATGAGAGACAACGTTAATCATCACAGAGCAGCTATAACGAGCCAAAGTCATGATTGAATATGTTAGTGTAGCAGACGACCTCCCAAACCTCTGCAACACTACCACGACCAGCAGTGTTTTATGCTTATAATTTGTTGGTCATGTTCCCTGCACTGGGGTGTAAGCTATGAAAAAGTAACTGAAGTGTGATGCATCAAATGCACCAGTAACATGCACATCAAAAACAGCAGATATACAACAGGTTTCTTACAGAAATCTGATTGTGGTTTTCCAGACTTTTCCAGGACAAAATTATTTCTTTTTCCAGACTTTTCAAGGCATTTTGTTCATCTTTATGTGAAAAAAAACATTACAAAATTGGCTTTAAAATGCAGAAATTTCCTATGCAATGTATTCTTCTATAGTAAATACCAAATGGGACTCAATTTCTGAACTCTGAACTTCAGACACTTTGTGTCATGAACTGCAAAAAATTAACAAATCCATGGGTAATCAACATTGTGATTGAACAGACATCTGCATCTTCCAGGTCAGCATTATAGTTTTTATGGATTTTTCCAGACTTTTCCATACCTATGATCATTTTCAAGGCTTTTCAAGGCCTGAAAAATTTCTACATTAAGTTCTAGGACTTTTCATACTTTGCCAGGATCTGTACAAATCCTGTACAGTATCAGAAACTACGGCTGTCAACGATTAAAAAACTTAACTAATAGTTAATTTCAATTAAAATCAACAGTTTTTTATTTATGATCAGCTAACAACTCTGGCAACTCTGGAAACAAGACACAATTAGTGAGTGTTTTTCATGCATTCTCTTAAACAAGATGAAATGTTGGCAGTCGCTGCAGAAAGAGACGATGTAGTTTGCTGATGATATATCTGGATGAGATGGAGTCGTTAACTTTACTATGTTTTCTTAATGATGTAATCTTAATCAAAAACATTCCAAATTTTATAATCATTAAATTAATCGTGCAGTTAATCGTTAATTTGCCCACCCCTACTAAAACCCAACCAAACCTCAAAAATACCAAAAGACGCTATGCTACTAAAATCCTGCAAAACATGCAAATGCTCCACAAGCAAAGACAAAACCTCTTTTGCTTTCCATGACCGCTTCACAGTCCACTGAGATGTAGAAGTTTCGGCAACGACAAGCAGTTGACGAGGAAAACAGCAGAGAACACATGAAGACTCTCTACCATCAATGAACGCCATCTCTCTCGTCACATGTACCACATCAACCCCTGCTGTCTGCGCAACAAAATATTAACATCATTTTATTATTATTATTTAATGTAAAAAGCAGATATTTTAGTGACAACATCAGGACAGTTGCAGGCGCTGTTTACAAAATTAACTCATAAAAATGGTGCACAGCCTGAACTGATAGTTCACTGACGAGTCAAGTCAGTGTGCACATTTCTGTCAGCAATATGACTGATGGAAAAAAGTGAGTGTCCCGCTGGAATATCAACAGCAAAGTCATTGTCAACACTAAAGTAACATTTATACCAGAGTCTAATCTTCACACTCTTCTGTGATGACACGAACACTAATAACCATAGAACAGACAAACTTCCCACATCAACTCCAGCAATATAACAGGTCTATCTCCAAAATTCACAAGACTTTGTTCATTCTAAGCCCAAGACCTTGTTGTGTTACGCTAATATTTGATCGATCTGAAACTATTTTGTTTGTAAAAAATTTTCCCAGAAGTTGCACAGAAGTCCCTAAGTTTTCCACGTTCGTAGAAATCCCCGAGTACTCCAGCTTTTCCAGGTTTGTGTTCACCCTGACACAGTGTGCAGAATGGTCTCAAAATTCGATTAATTACTTTTATCAGTAATCTGACCTATGGTCACAAAATTACAGCACTTTGAAATAAAATTCTGCTAAAGCGCCACCTGGTGAGCATATACATAAATAATTGTTGCCTGCCCATCAGATTCTTGTTAACCTTCAATGCAGGCAGAGTTTCTCTTCTTTAGAAACTCTAGAATCTAGTTATAACCTGCAATCAAGACATTTTAGTGCCATTGCTGTTATGGCTCGACTCTATACAGTCTCATATCTCCATCAACAAAGTGCACAGCAAATGCACAAGCGTAATGCTGCAGAGCAATATCTTATTCTACAAATGCCGGAGGACTAAGTAAATGTGTGTGTGTGTGACACTGACTGGCAAAGTTGCAACTTCTGCAGTTGAAGCAGGCCATTTGACCACATTAGAACGAGTTTCGTCAGCTGGTGATTGTTTGGATGGCAGAATTGCAACACTTTCAACACTGCAACAACAAACTACAGCAGTTTAACATCAACGTAGCACGACAAGTCACCATAATACAGATTGGTGGCACAGGTTGGTGGCGTGGCACGGTGGTAAAACATTGGTCTTTGGCCGGCGAACTTTCCTCAACCTGCATTTGACAAGTGACCAGTTATATGGGTAAATCCTTTCATCCTTTCCAGGTCGATAAATGAGTAGTAAGCTGCAATCGGTGTTCGCTCTGGTGGCGCCAACTGGTGAATGCTTATGGGTGAAGGCCTGGTGTGGTTGATTGGGGCGGTGGTGTGTTCGCCAGCTGCTGCCGCGGGTCCAATTGTTCGTTAGCGTGAGCAATGAATGGCCGGATTAGCGCTGCAGCA
>Ga0049105_1000332_pt1 | contig 15220 bp, 18 predicted proteins | sample WorMetvaBAHAMAS1_FD_61260 | JGI IMG/M metagenome (GOLD analysis project Ga0049105, IMG submission 61260) | Worm MetaG Olavius vacuus BAHAMAS.1 | ecosystem: Host-associated > Annelida > Digestive system > Unclassified | place: Germany: Marburg | collected 2013-04-09
ATCCCCTACCCTGCGGCGGGCTCATCTCCGGCGGAGGGATCATCATGAGGACATTGCGTTCGCGCTGAAGCGATGTCGTCTCGAAGACGAAGGTTTGAAACCAAAGCGTGGAAAATCAAACGAAGCGGGCGGCAGGTCACTGTCGGCGCCCCTTCTCCTCTCGCCGTTTCTTCCACCGCTGCGCCCGCTCCTCGAGCTGCTGAGCCATCTCGGCACGCTCGGCGGCTTCGAGCATCAGCACGATCTCGATCATCTGCTCGTAGCCGATGCCCGACATCCGCGCGCTCGCCTCGCGCCGCTCGGCAATAACCGCATTGAGCCGCCCGGCATCCATCGGATCCTGCCGGATCGTCTCGATCAACGCCTGCCGGGCCAGAAGGATCGGCCGCACATCGTCGCGCCGCGCCTCCGGCACCATGCGCAGGAGGCGTGACTGCCGCCGGTCCAGCCCAGGCTCGTCCGGCTGCCGCACCCGCTCCGGCTCCGACTGCCAGTGGTGCATCGCGCTGCCGCCCGCCAAACCCACGACGGCGACATTAACTGACAGCGACACGATCACCAGAAGCTTCATCCAGCCCGGCGACCGGCGCCAGCCACTTTCTCCGCGCTCGGCACTCATCTGCCATCCCTCCTCACAGCACGTCCTCCCAAAGGAAGTCGTCGCCGTCATCGTCGACCTGCGCCAGCTCGGTGCCGTCGAGATCCCCCTGCCAGATCCTCGCCGATCCGACTTCGTAGCCAACACCGAAACCGATCGTCAGGCAAAGCACCACCGCCACCGTCGCCGCGACCGACCAGACGTCGAACAGCCCGAACAGCCCCGTCCGGCGTGGTGCCGCCACCGCCTGGACGCCGGCTTCCGCGCTCGCCGCAAACCGCTCGGCCGCGACCGCCGCGGCATCGCCGAGGACGCGCGCCTGCAGGCTCTCGGAGACGGCAGGCCGCGATGCCTCCTCATCCCGCCCGAGCGCCGCCAGCGTGGCGTCGAGATCGAAGGGAGCCTTCCCAGTCATTGCCATGCACCTCTCTCGTCACGCATCTCTTCCGTCAGTTGCCGGCGCGCCCGGGCCAGCAGGCTTTCCACCGCCTCCACCGAACAGCTCAGCCGCTCGCCGATCTCGGGGTTCGACAGCCCGTCGAAGTGACGCAGCACCAGCGCCTGGCGCAGCCGCTCCAGCGCGCTCGGCGAAGGGTCCGGCGGCTCTGGCGCATCCTCGATCGGCGCCGATGGCCGGCGCTTGCGGATGCGGTCGATGCACAGATTGTGGGTCACCCGGTAGAGCCAGGTCGAGATCCGCACTTCGCCGGAACGCCAGTTGCCGGCCTGCCGCCACAATCTCAGCATCGCCTCCTGCGCCACGTCTTCCGCCTCCGCCTCGTCACCCAGTATCCGCCACGCCTGCCGCAGCGTGGCCGGCAGCAGGCGAGCGGTCAGGGTCCGAGCGGCCGCCTAGTCGCCGGTGGCAAAACGGGCGAGCAACAGGGCATTCTCATCGGTTGTGCTCCCGTTCAGCCAGGCCTCCAGTCCGGTGTCGAGCATGGCCGTCATCTACCGCGCCCTGCTCCTCCCCTGAATGCGCTCCCTCAGTTCTCGGGAAGCATCTTGTCACGCCGTCTCTCCGCGCGCCATCTCCCCGGTCCGCGACGACCCCGGTCACGTTGCCGGACCCGGAGCTCGTCGCCCGTGATCAAGCCGTCGTCATCGCTGTCCCGGCGCGTGAACCGCTCGGATTCGAAAGCATCGAACTCGGCCCGCTCGATCCGACCATCGCCGTTTCAGTCCCAGCGCAGGAACTTCACCTCCTGGAGGGCGGCGGCCTCGGACTGGGTGATGCTGCCATCGCCGTTGAGGTCGAGCAGCTGCATCACGCGTTGGCCGTGCCGGCAGCTCTCATCGGCCAGCGCCGGCGACGCCGCCGCCGCCACGGCAGCGACCGCCACAACCAGTGCCGGGAGCACATATCGTCTCATTTTGCGCCCATCTCATTCCCGGGCTCAGCGTTGTTGCCCGGCAGTCCATCCGCTCTTGCTCACGTAACGCGGCGGGCCGCGCATTCCGTCGCCGGCGGACGCCGGAAGCGCCTCCCGGGTCCTTGTTGCAGCGCGTCAAGCGACATGGTGCCGCAAGACATATTGCGTCAATGCGCGCGTCAGGCGACCCTCCTAGGTTGCCGCAATGAGCGAGAACCCGAATCCCGATGCCACCTACGCAACCGCGCCCTTCGGGCCGGCCGAAAACGGCGAGCGCCCGTTGCTTCTGGCGCTGGCGCGCGGCTGGCGCCGGCGTTGCCCGCATTGCGGCGGCGGACCGCTGTTCAGCGGCTACTTGAAGGTTCGCCAAAGCTGCGTCGCCTGCGGCGAGGCCTTGGATCACCACCGCGCCGATGACGCCCCGGCCTGGGTCACGATCCTGGTCGTCGGCCATTTCCTGTTGTTCAGCCTGCTGTCGGTTGAGATCACCTTCAGCCCACCGCTCTGGGTTCACTGGGCGTTGTGGCCGGCCGTCACCATCGGGATCACGCTTTGGATCCTGCCGCGTATCAAAGGCATGATCGTGGCCCTGCAATGGGCCAAGCGGATGCACGGCTTCGGCGAGGGCGATTGACCTGCCGGCGACTGAGCGCTGGACAGCCCCGGCGCCGCGCTCCATAGTCCGGCCGTTGCTGCTGCCAGCGGATCAGAGATGCCCGAGACCGACCGCCCGAAAGATGCCCTTCGCGACGCCGCGACCGTGGTTCTGGTCCGCAGCGACCAGGACAGGCCGCGGGTGCTGATGGGCCAGCGCGGCAAGGGCGCCGCCTTCATGCCGTCGAAGTTCGTCTTCCCCGGCGGCGCCGTCGACCGCGACGACCGCGCCGTGCCCGCCGCCCGGCCGCTGCCCGAGGCCACCGCCCGGTGCCTGCGGCTGCATGCCGAGGCGGAGCTGGCCGAGGCGCTCACGATGGCGGCGATTCGCGAACTGTGGGAGGAGACCGGCCTGGCGCTGGCGGATTCCGGGGTGTTGCACCCCGAGAGCGCACGGCCCGAGGCCGGCCTGCCCGAGGATTGGGAGTCGTTCTTCGCCGCCGGTCATCGTCCGGCGGCGGACGGGCTGAAGTTCATCTTCCGCGCCATCACCCCCCCGGGGCGGCCGCGCCGGTTCGACGCCCGCTTCTTTCTCGTCGATGCCGGCCGTGTCCGCGGCGACCTCGACGACTTCTCGCGCGCCGGCACCGAACTGGCGTATTTGAGCTGGCTGACCGTGCCCGAGGCGCGCAAGCTCGACCTGCCCTTCATCACCGAGGTGGTGCTGGCCGAGGTGCAGGCCCGGCTTGCCGATCCGACGGGCGGCGACCGGCCGGTGCCCTTCGTCTACCACGCCGAGGGCAAATCCTTCATCGACGCGCTCTGACCGGGACACTCGGCGGTGTCGATCGCATGGCTCAAGGCGGTGCGCGCCCAGATAGCCCCGATCGCGGCGATCACCATTTTCGGCACCTCGATGTCGATGAGCTACCCGCTCTTTGCCCTGATGCTGGAGCGGATGGGCGCCAGTGGCGCCCTGATCGGCATCAACGCCATGGCCGCTGCCGTCGCCATGATCGTCGGCGCGCCGCTGATGCCGTTGATCTTGCGCCGCACCGGCATAGGCCCGCTGATGATCGCGTCCGCTGTCGTGCTGGCGGCGATGATGCTAGCAATCCCGCTGCACCAAGGGATCTGGTACTGGACCGGGCTCAGGTTGGTCTATGGCTTCGCCGGCACGGCGCTGTTATTCGCCTCGGAATACTGGATCGTCGCCGCCGCGCCGGAGGTCAGTCGCGGGCGGATCATCGCCATCTATGCGCTCTGCGTCTCCGGCGGGTTCGCGCTGGGGCCGGCGCTGCTGAGTCTGACGTCGCTGGAGGGAATGCTGCCCTTCGCGGTTGCCGCGGCGGTGGTGCTGGCGGGGCTGGCGCCGATCCTCTGGGGGCTCTCGGCGGTGCCGGAGAGCGACGGCGAGGACCCACCCGCGCCCCTGGCGGTGCTCGGCATCTTCCTCACCGACCCGGCCGTCGTCTTCGCCGTGGTGCTGTTCGGGATGATTGAGTTCGGTGCGATGGCGTTGATCAGCGTCTGGGGCGTGCGCAATGGCTTCGCCGAGGCCGATGCGGCGATGCTGCTGACGCTGTTCGCCCTCGGCGCCATGGCACTGCAGATGCCGCTCGGCTGGGCCGCCGACCGGTTCGCCCGGCTGCGGGTACTGTCGGTGGTGGCGGCGGGCTCGGCCCTGGCGCCGCTCGGCATGATCGCCGCCGGCGGGTCGTTCTGGCTGGTCGGGGTCGCGGCCGCGTTCTGGGGGGCGATCTCGGTCGGGCTCTATTCGGTGTCGCTGACCGAGCTCGGCGCCCGCTACCGCGGCACCCAGCTCTCAATCGCCAATGCGGCGGTGATCCTGGGCTACGGGCTCGGCGCCTTGTTCTCACCGGCAGCGTTCGGCTGGGCGATGGACGCAGTGCCGCCGGACGGGCTGCTGATCGCGGCTTCGGCGGCGGCATTGGCCTATCTGGGGTTGGTGGCGGCGCGGATGGCGACGGCCCGGAGGCGGCCTTGAGGCGCGGCAGGCGGGTCGAAACCCCTTGACAGCGGGTCCCGGATGGGTAGGTAACGGGGCTCGGATTTCCTTGCGCCCCGGCCTCCGGGCGGGCGCAGCTGCAAGAGGGGCCGGAGCCTCTCGGGAGACGACAGACATGGCCAAGCCGACGACGGTGAAGATCCGCCTCAACTCTACCGCCGGGACGGGTTTCTTCTACGTGACCAAGAAGAACTCGCGCACCATAACCGAGAAGATGAGCGTGCGCAAATTCGACCCGGTGGCGCGCAAGCATGTCGAGTTCAAGGAAGGCAAGATCAAGTAGGCCTTCGGGACCTGCCTGAGCGACGGAAGGGCGGCGGCAGCGCCGCCTTTTTCATGCGGGCGCGACGCAAGAGAAAAGGGCCGGGAACTCCCGGCCCTTCTGCGTTTCGGATCCTGCTCGGAATGCGTTACTCGCGGTTGCCGAGGAACTGCAGCAGGAACATGAACATGTTGAGGAAGTCGAGGTAGAGGTTCAGCGCGCCCATGATGGCGCCCTTCTCCAGGACCGCCTCGCCCCCCGGCGTGCCGCGCAGGGTCAGGTAGGTGTTCTTGATCCTCTGGGTGTCATAGGCGGTCAGTCCGGCGAAGATCAGCACGCCGAGGCACGAGATCGCCCAGTGCAGCGCCTCGGACACCAGGAAGATATTGACGATCGAGGCGACGATCAGGCCGATCACGCCCATGATCAGGAATGTGCCGATCGGGCCGAGGTTGGTCTTCGTCGTATAGCCGTAGAGGCTGAGCCCGCCGAAAGCGATGGCGGTGACGAAGAAGGTCCGCGCGATCGAGGCGCCGGTGTAGACCGCGAAGATCCACGAAATCGACAGGCCCATCAGCGCCGCGAAGCCCCAGAACACGAGCTGCGCCGTGCCTGCGCTCATCCGGTTGATCATCGCACTGAAGGCGAACACCACCGCCAGCGGCGCGAAGATCACGATCCAGCGGCCGGGCGAGGTGAACATCGCCTGCAGCATGCCCTCGCTCAGCAGGGTCGTCTCACGGCCGTTGACCGCGGCGTTGAAGTCCATGCCCACCACATAGGCCACCAGGCCGGTGATGATCATGGCGCCGGCCATCAGCGCGTAGACCTTGTTCATGTAAGCGCGCAGACCGGCATCGATCTCCGCCGTGCGGGCGATCGTCTGGGTACGAGCATAGATCGGGTTGGCCATGTGTTGCCCTCTATCCGGTTGTTGTTCCGTCATATTCCACAGCGGGCACCCCAACGGCGCCCGCTCACCCGGCAATATCGGTGAAACCCGCCCGCATTTCAAGGCAATCCGACCGGTCAAACCGCCGTTATCCGGCCGCCCGCCGCAATACCTGGCCCGGGCGCATCCGCAATGGGCGGGCGGCGAAGGCCAGCCCCGCCGCCAGATTCAGACCGATCCCGCCCGCCACCACGAGCGCCGCCTGCGGCGCGAACGCGAAGGACGCATGCAGCACGAACCGCGTCGCCGCCCAGGCCGCGACCAGCCCCCAGCCCAGCGCCACCAGCCCGGCGATCAGGCCGAGCAGCCCGGCGCGCAGGGCAAAGCTGGCCAGGATCCGCCGGCGCCCCGCCCCCAACACCTTGAGGATCGCCGCCTCGCTCACCTGCCGCTCGGCCTCGGTGCCGGCAGCGCCGATCAGCACCGCCAGCCCGGTCAGCAAGAGCGCCGCCGAGGCCCAGCGCGTCGCCGCGCCGAGGTCGCGGAGCGCCTGCGACACCCGGTCGACCTGGTCGCGCACCCGGATCGCGGTCACCGTGGGGAAGGCCCGCGCCACCTCGCGCATGATCGTCGCCTCCGCCGCCGGCGCCGCATGCACCGTGGCGATGTGGCTGTGCGGCGCCCCGGCGAGCGCTCCCGGGTTCAGGATCATCAGGAAGTTGATGCCGAGCCCGCGCCACTCGATCCGGCGCAGGTTGGCGACGCGCGCAGTCAGCGGCCGGCCGAGCACGCTGACGGTCACTCTTGATCCGACCGAGAGTCCGAGCTCGCGCCCCTCTTCCACAGAGAAGCTGACAAGCGGTTCGCCGTCGTAGTCCTCGGGCCACCAGTCGCCGCGGGTGATCACCGCGCCCTCCGGCGGCCCGGCGGCATAGCTGACTCCGCGGTCGCCGCGCAGCACCCAGGCGCCGCCGGGGTGGATCTGGGCCTCCGCGGCCGGCACGCCGTCGAGGTGGGTAACCACGCCGCGCAGCATCGGCGCGCTGTCGATCTCGCCGACGCCGTCGATCCCCGCCAGCAGGTCCTTGAACTGTGCCAGGTCGCGGTTCTGGATGTCGACGAAGAAGAAGGCCGGGCTGCCCAGGGGCATTTGCTCGCGGATCAGCCGCTGCAGGTTGGCGTCGACCTGGCCGATGGCGGCGAGCACGCCCAGCCCCAGCCCCAGCGCCAGCACCACGTCGGCGGTCTGCCCGCCCGGCGCGCCGATGGAGCCGAGGGCGAGGCGCAGCCCCGGCCGCCGTCGCGCGACCCTCGCATGGGCGAGCCAGCGGGCCAGCCGGCGGGCCAGCGCGCCGGCGGTGCGCATCAGCGCGAAGCCGGCACCGACCGCGACGATCACCCAGGCGGCGAGGCTCGGCGCGCCGGAGAGCCAGATCACCGAGGCCGCCAGCGCCAGGGCGAGGCCGGCCAGCCAGCGCTGGGTCGCCGGCCGGGGCCAGACCGCGCCGCCAGCGCCGATCGAGCGGAACAGGAGCGCCGGTCTGAGCTCGCGCAGCCGCGCCAGCGGCCACAGGACGAACAGCGCTGCCGTCAGCGCCCCGTAGAGCGCCGCCAGCGCCAGCGGGCCGGGATAGACCGCGAAGCTCGCCGGGACCGGCAGCCTCTCGGCCAGCAGCGGGCCGATCAGCGCCACCAGCCCGCCGCCCAGCACCAGCCCGGCGACGATCCCGAACCCGGCGATGATGGCGATCTGCAGCGAATAGGCGGCGAAGATGTCTCCGGCATCGGCGCCGATGCTGCGCAGCGCCGCGATCGAGCGGGTCTTGCGGGCGAGATAGCCGCGCACCACAGCCCCGACCCCGACCCCGCCGATGGCCAGCGCCGCCAGCCCGGTGAGGGTGAGAAAGGCACCCAGTCGGTTGACAAACCGGTCAATCCCCGGCGCCGCGTTGCACCGGTCGCGCCAGCGGGCGCCGCTGTCGGGGAAGTGGCGGGTGAACTCCGCCTGCAGCGCGCTCGGGTCCGGATCGCCGTCGAGGCTGAGGCGATAGAAGGCACTGAATAGCGTGCCGGCGCTCATCAGCCCCGCCTGGCGCAGCCCTTCGGTCAGGGCAATGACCCGCGGCCCCATGGCGAAGCCGCTCGAGGCGCGGTCGGGCTCGGTCTCCAGCACGCCGCGGAACTCGAACCGTCCGCCGGCGAGACGAACCGGCGTGCCGGGTGTGAGCCCCAGCCGCTCGGCCAGCACCGGCTCGGCGACGACGCCGTAAACGCCATCGCGCGGCGCCAGCGCCTTGGCCAGCGAGCCGCCGCCCGCCAGGCGGGCGGTGCCGACCAGAGGGTAGCTTCCGTCGACGCCCTTCACCTGTGTCAGGGCGCGCTCGGCCCCGGATCCGTCGGCCCCAGGCGCATCGGTGGCCAGCATCGAGCGCAGGTCGACCACCTCGGAGACGGCGCCCTGCGCCTTCATCCAAGCGCGCTCGGCTTCCTCGGCGAACCGATAGGTGAGGGCGATCGACACGTCGCCGCCGAGGATCTCGCGCCCCTCGGCGCGCAGCCCCTGCCCGATCGCAGCGGTGACCGAGCCCACCGCGGCGATGCCGGCGACGCCGATGATCAGGCAGGCGAGGAAGGTCCGAAACCCGGCCAGCCCGCCGCGCAGCTCCCTGAGCGCCAGCGAGATCCAGAACGGCCTCACGCCGCCGCCCCGCCGGTATCGGGGCCCGGATTCGCACGCGAATCGCCGGAGATGCCCCCGTCGGCCATGGTCAGCACCCGGGTGCACCGGGCCGCCAGCTCCGGCGAATGGGTCACCAGCACCAGCGTGGTGCCCTGCTCCGCCACCAGCCGGAACATCAGATCGGCCACCGCGGCCCCCGTCCGCCCGTCGAGATTGCCGGTTGGCTCGTCGGCCAGGATCAGCGCCGGACGCGGCGCCAGCGCCCGCGCCAGCGCCACCCGCTGCTGCTCGCCGCCGGAAAGTTGCGCCGGGTAGTGCTCGGCGCGGTGATCGAGCTCGACCTCGGCCAGCACCTCGGCGGCGCGGTCGAAGGCGTCGGCCCGGCCGGCCAGCTCCAGCGGCGTGGCGACATTCTCCAGCGCGGTCATGGTCGGGATCAGGTGGAAGGACTGGAACACGACCCCGACATTGTCGCGCCTGAGCCGCGCCAGGCGGTCCTCATCCAGCGCCCCGAGGTCTTCGCCCAGCAGCCGGGCCAATCCCGCCGTGGCGCGCTCCAGCCCGCCGATGATCATCAAGAGCGACGACTTGCCCGATCCCGAGGGGCCGACAATGCCGACCCGCTCACAGCCACCGACGGCGAGATCGATGCCGCGCAGGATCTCGACATTGCCGGCCTGGCTTGGCAAGGTCAGGCTGATTCCCTCGAGCTCGATCAGCATCCCGTCCATGCTCCCCACCCGACATCACATCCCCGCCTCATATGGTCTGGCACGGCCATCGGGCAACCCCGTCATGGCGCTGGCAGCGCTCTTGGCGCTGCTCTGCGGCCTCATGTTCTCGACCGCGGCGGCGGCCGAGAGCGCAATCCGGATCGTCGCCATCGGCGACAGCCTGATGGCCGGGTACGGGCTCAGGCAGGGCGACGGGCTGGTGCCGCAACTGCAGCGCTGGCTGGAGGCGAACGACGCCCCGCCGGTGCAGGTCATCGATATGGGGGTCTCCGGCGACACCACCGCCGGCGGCCGGGCACGGCTGGACTGGGTGTTGGAGGACGGTGCCGAAGCGGTGATCCTCGAGCTCGGCGCCAACGACATGCTGCGCGGCATCGACCCGGCCGAGACCCGCGCCAACCTCGCCGCGATGCTGGCCGAGCTCTCGGAGCACGGGCTGCCGGTGCTGCTGGTCGGGATGCGGTCGACAAGAAACTTCGGCACCGACTACAAAGTCGCGTTCGACGCCATATATCCGGACCTCGCGGCGCGCCACGACGCGCTCCTCGACCCGTTCTACTTCGAAGGGCTGTTGGAAAGGGGCGGCATGATGCAGAGAGACGGATTGCATCCCACCGCCGCCGGCATCGCGGTGGTCGTCGACCGGCTCGGTCCGCTGACGCTGCAACTGATCGGAAGGGTGACGCGATGATCCGCGCCTTCGTCGCCATCGCCCTGCCCGAAAGCGTGATCATGAGCCTCGAGGCCTGCCAAGCCGGGCTGCCCGCAGGCCGCGCCGTGGCGCCGGAGAACTTGCACCTGACGGTGGCGTTCCTCGGCGAGCACCCGGCGCCGGTGATCGAGGACGTACACCTGGCACTGTCGGGCATCCGGGCGCCGGCCTTCCACCTGTCGCTCGACGGCGTCGGCCTCTTTGGCGGCGGCCGGCCGCGGGTGCTCTATGCCGGGATTCGGCGCGAGCCGGGCCTCGGGCATCTGCGCGACAAGGTGCTGCAGGCGGCGCGCAGCGCCGGGCTCAACCTGCCGCGCGAGCGTATCAGCCCCCATGTCACCTTGGCGCGGTTCAAGAACGGCCTGAAGGGCGAGCAGGTCGATGAGATGCAGGCTTTCGTTGCCCGGCGGATGCCGCAGGCGACCGGCGCCTTCGCGGTCGACGAGTTCATCCTGTTCCGGTCCACGCTCGGTCGCAACGGCCCGGCCTATGAGGAGCTCGCCGCCTTATCCGCTGGGGGCCGGGCAGTTCGTCTGAGGCCCCCAGTCGGCGGCTGTCAACGGCCCCGCGGCAGATCCCAGAACGGGCGTGCGGCTTCGCGGGCTGCGGTCGCGTCGTCGACGCCGATGTCGCGAAGCTGACGGTCGCTGAGGCTCGCGAGCCGCCGCCGCTCTCTGGCAACACGGATCCATCGGCCAAGCGGGAGGTGAAGTCTGAGACCACCAAAGGTGCTGCCGGTCAGGGTCGAGGTCAGGTCGGTCATCTCTTTCTCCATTCCCTAGAGTGATGATTCACTCCGGTAAGATCATCGTTGTTGATCTATATGGTGCAATCTGATAGATAATGGAAATGAATGTTTTTGAGCGGACACATCACGAGGAGTGATATCAAATGGCCCGCAACATCGACCTGACCGCTGTGCGCAGCTTCGTCACCGTCGCAGAGACTGGCGGCGTGACCCGGGCGGCGCAGCAACTGCACCTGACCCAGTCGGCGGTGTCGATGCAGCTCAAGCGCCTCGAGGAGTTCCTCGGCCAGCCGCTGCTCGACCGCACCGGTCGCGGCGTGGCGCTGACCACCCAGGGCGAGCGGATGCTCGGCTACGGCCGCCGGATGCTGGTCGTGAACGACGAGGCGATGGCGCGGATGACCAGCGAGGCCTTCGAGGGCGAGCTGCAACTGGGGGTGCCGCAGGACATCGTCTACCCGCAGATTCCGCAGGTGCTGCAGCGCTTCGACCGCGAGTATCCGCGGGTGCGGGTGAACCTGAACTCCTCCTACACCAGCTTCCTGAAGGAGCTTCTGGAGGCGGGCGAGCTCGATCTGATCCTGACCACCGAGGACGACACCGGACCCAAGGCCGAGATGCTGTCGACCCAGCGCCTGGTCTGGGTCGGCGCGCCGGGGGGCACCGCCCACCGCGCCCGGCCGCTGAGACTCGCTTTTGAGCGCGTGTGCCTGTTCAAGCCCTGGGCCTACCGGGCGCTCGACGAGGCCGGCATCCCGTGGGAGATGGCGGTCGATACCGGCTCGACCCGCACGGTGGAGGCCACGGTGTCGGCCGACCTCGCGGTCCACGCCATGCTCGACTGCGCCGTCAGCCCCTATCTCGAACGCATCGCCCCCGGCGCCCTGCCCGAGCTGCCCTCGACCCGGATCAACATGTACCGCGCCCCGGGCGCCAAGGGCCCACTGATCGACGCCCTGGAGGAGATGGTGCGCAACGCCTATGGCGGGATGGCGGCAGCGGCGTAAGGGAAGCGGCTTTCCGCTGCGGTCACAGTGCGGGCTTTTCAATCCCCTCCGGCTGCCGCCCGATCCACCACTCCTGCCCGCGCTCGGTGGCGACGTATTCCGGCCAGCGGTAGTGGATCGGCGGCTCCGCCGTCTTGTCGAAGAACGGCGGCAGCCACTGCGTGCCCCCTACCCCGCCGCCGGTGCGCTCGTTGAACTCGGCCCGGATCGCCGCCAGCTTCGCCGGGTCGGCCAAGAGATCGAGCGCCGTCGACGCGATCACCCACCCTGCCGCCTCGGTCATCGGGTCGGTGGCGGGGGCAAAGCCCCCGAGGGCGTTCATCGCCCAGTCGGGGTAACGGAACCCCGGCTCGGGCGGGCGAAGCATCGGCCGGCCGACAAAGAACCGTACCGTCGGGGTGTGCCAAGTGTACTCGACGTAGTCGTCATTGGTCAAATGGTCGACATCGGCCTGCATCATCGCCCGCAGCTGCCGCTCGGCCTCCGCGGGTTCGATCAGATCGGTGACCTCGGCGAGAAACGGCTCCTCCAGCGGCTCGAAGCCGAGGTTCGACTGGATCTCGCGGGCGAAGGCATGGTTCGGCAGGCCGGGCCGGGTGCGCGAGCCCCATCCGCCCTCGACCCGGCAATGGGCCATCTCGGCCGAGAGCCGGGCGTTGCGGTCGAGCACCCCGTAGATGCTCTCCAGCATCTCCAGCTTCGGCGCCCGGGCGGCATAGGCGATCTGGGAGATGTGCGGGGCGAGGTTGTCGGCCGTCGCCTGGCCGCCGATCAGGATCGCCTCGTTGACGCTCCAGGAGCCGGAATGGGCCCACATCGACTCGCGGGTGAGCTTGCTCGATGCGTACATCTGCACCAGCGCATCGGTCGCGCCCGGTGCCCGCGCCGTGGTGTGGGCCAACGGGATCGGCGCGTTCGGGTCCACCTCCCAACCCTGCGGCGCGTCGCAGAGGAAGGTGTAGACCTTGCCCCAGTTGGCGCCGCAATGCACCGTCCAAGCGACGGTGTTGGCGAGCGGCAGCATATAGGCCGGGTGGAACGAGAACGCGGCGTCGAGGCCGTCATAGTAGCCCCGCGCGGCATGGAAGGGTTTCGAGCCGCAGACCTTCTCGGCCGGCTCGCCGAAGAACACCAGAGTGCCACCGAGGCCCTCTGCCTCCATGACATGCTTCAGCGCCAGGAAGCCGATCAGCGACCCGATGCCGAGCGCCGAATGCGGGTCGGTATGCCCGGCGGAGAAGCGCGACAACCCCTCCCGCGGCGCCTGATAGGGCGCCGCCGCCTGGCAGTTGCCGGGAATGGCGTCGTACTCGGCATAGCCGCCGAGAACCGGGCCCAACCCTGGCCCCTGCCCGTTCGACCAGCGGGCGCAGAACGCGGTCGGCATGCCGCCCGAGCCTTCCTCGACATCGAAGCCCTCGGCCCTGAGCAGGTCGACATAGAACCGGGCCGAGCGGTACTCGCGCCAGGCGGTCTCGGCATGGTCCCAGATGGTCGCGCACCAGTCCGACCAGCGCGGCCGCATAGCCGCCATCCACGCATCCGCCCGCGCCTTCTGCCCCTTGACCGTCATCTTCTGAGCCCTCCTGCCGGCCCCCAAGCTATGCGGCAGCGCGCCCGGCCGGGCAAGAGGCGGCGGGCCGGCGCACAGCACCACCGCGCCGGAACGGCCGGAATCGCGTTAACCATTTTATCGTTTGATTTCCGTAACATGGACGACTTCTCACTGTGAGCACGTGGCGCGGGCGGGCGGTCTTGGCCCGCTCAGGCCGAGCAACTGGCGCCGCCGAGGACGCAGAACTTGGCGCAGTGGGGGTGGTTCAGCGCCACCGCGCCGCCGGCCTCGGCGAGCGTTGCGCCGAGCTCGAATCGCGGCTCATAGGCGATCAGGGTGCAGGCCAGCACTGCAGGGCGCGCCGCGCCGCGGCGCTTCACCACCATCCGGGAGGAGGCGCACATCACGTCCGCGGGCCGCTTGCCGAGGATGCCCCAGCAGGCGGTGGTGATCTCCGGCACCTCGGCCGCCTCGTCCATCTCCGGAAAGAGAACACATTGCGCCGGGTCCTCGGCATCGATGGCGAACCCCTCGCGGGCGAACAGCGCCGCGTAACCGGCCCGCGCCGCTTCCTCGCCCTCGCCCCAGAGGTCGCGCCCGGCCACCGCCGTGCGGATGCCTTGGTCGCGGAGCCAGCGCATGCCGTCGAGGGCTGCTGCGAAGCTGCCCGCTTCCCGCTCCGCATCGTGGCGGGCTGCGGTGTAGTGATCGAGCGAGACGCGCAGTACCAGCCGCTCACCGAACCGCGCCGTCAGGGCGGCAAGACCCTTGTGCAGCCGCGGCCGCATCATCGGCCGCATGGCGTTGGTCAGCACCAACACCCGGTGGCCGCGGACCAGTGCCGCCTCGGTCATGTCGATGATGTCGCGGTTCATGAACGGCTCGCCGCCGGTGAAGCCGATCTCGCGGGTAGGCAGGCCGAGGGCGGCGACCTCGTCGAGATAGCCCTCCACCTCCGCGAGGGTCAGATAGGCCAGGGCGTCATTGGTGGGACTGGAGAGGATATAGCAGTTGCAGCAGGCGATGTTGCAGAGAGTGCCGGTGTTGAACCAGAGCGTCTCCAGCGCCTTGAGGGCGACCTTCGCTCGGGGTTCGCCCGCGGCGCTCCAATCCGGGTCGGTGAACTTCGCCACCGGCCCGGCGCCGCGCCGTTCTCGTGCCGGATCGGTCTGCCTGTTCATGTCCCACCGCCCGTTCGCCTCACGCGACCTTGTATCGCGCGCAGCGGGCGTGTCAAACGCCGGGCGGGGACAATGAACTAACCGTGATCAGCGGCGCCGATCAGCGGACGATGGAAGGACGTGGGCGCTGGCGGAAGGTCACCCGACCACTCGTTCCCGAGACGTCCTCGGCGATATCCTCCGGCACGGACAAGGTCGGGAAGCCGAAGCGCGGACCGCTTTCGGCGAATTCCGCCCGCCACGGTTCGCCGCTGGCGACACATGCCGCCGACGCCCCAGAGAGGTTGTCCGAATAGCGCTGCCGGGTCATGAACCTGAGGTTCTGTACCAGGCGCGTCCGGCCGGCATAGACCGATGCCGCCTCCATCACGTCGTCGTTGTATTCCACGCTCGCGGTCGACTGCCGGTCTATGGTCGAGGCGCCGCAGACCACGGTCTTGCCGTCGCGCTCGAAGATCCGCCCGACCGCCCAGATGCCACCACCGGTGTTCCATTCGCCGCCGCCGGTGACATAGCCAGGGCCAACGGTGTCGGCGCCGACCCGGGAGTGGATCGCGCAGCCGGCCGCCAGCACCCCCAGCGCCACCGCGCCCAGCGTCCAAAATCGCAGCATTTCTGCCTCCTGATGATCCCGAGGGTTCAATCCAGCTACTCTGCTATATCGGGATTCGGCGGCCAAAAGAATAAGGGGCCACCCGAGGGCGGCCCCGATGCTTCGGCCTTGCCCGGCGGATCACTCGATGATTTTGCTGACCACGCCGGCGCCGACGGTGCGGCCGCCTTCGCGGATGGCGAAGCGCAGCTTCTCCTCCATCGCGATCGGCGAGATCAGCTCCACCGTGAACTTCAGGTTGT
>Ga0049105_1000333_pt1 | contig 15215 bp, 11 predicted proteins | sample WorMetvaBAHAMAS1_FD_61260 | JGI IMG/M metagenome (GOLD analysis project Ga0049105, IMG submission 61260) | Worm MetaG Olavius vacuus BAHAMAS.1 | ecosystem: Host-associated > Annelida > Digestive system > Unclassified | place: Germany: Marburg | collected 2013-04-09
ACTTTAATCGTCAATTACGTAAGTTACACAAAAGTCCCAGAGAAAAGACTAGTTGTCCGAGAAACTACACAGTACGGTGAGTCGTCTGATATAATTATTACGTTATAACTCGGTGGCGACCTTAATCTAGATAATTACCGAATTACATTATACATTAGGCCTACACATTAAGCAAACTGTGATTACTATTTTTAATTTATTTATGATTACACCATTGACATGTTTGCATGGTATGCATTGTCGTTCTGCGCATTTTCGCCCTTTTGCATTTTATAACTGCCTCTTGTTGATGTAGTTTGCATATTATGCATGTCATTTTGGCACTTTCACATTTTTTTATCTGTGCCAAGAATTGCTGATAACCTCAGGGTGTTGTCAAAATGCAGCACTTTATTGGCTACCTGATACATCCTGGAGCAGTAATACGACAGATCCTGTAGGCTACTAATACAGCTGACAGCCTACTATAAGCTTAAGCACTGTACATTTCTATGCTTTAATTTATTATTGACTTTTGAGATATGATGGTTATTTCTAGTGGAGACAAAAGCAATGGCAAATGATGTGGCTGCTGCAAGTCTGAGCCAACAACAAAAAAAGCGTTCTCTGAATGCCAGAAAGAACAAAGCTCCTGCAGTCAAGACGGTTCTGTGTACTCCGTATGTGGCAAAGTGGTTGGTTGTTTTTGTTTGTCATTGTGGTTGTGCACTGCAGTGCTCTGTGCTGTGTTGATAGTAGTTGCTGTCGGTAGTGACCGACTTTACTTATAATACGTAAGTTTAGATTTCAGTAGCATTATGCTATGCTTCAGTTTTGTTACTGTCAGTGTAATGTGGCTTGATACGATGAGATGTGCATACAGTAAGATGTGAAAGTATTAAACTGTGCAATCAGAAGCTGACAGATAGCAGCGTAGTCTACAGTGCAACATCAGAGTGAAAATTAGTGAATAAATAAACTGAAACATATCTTAAAGGCAGTTTAGAAAGTCACAAAGTCAGTTCAGCTTGGATGGCCAGTATCTCTTAAATGGCTGATCTTGTGTGGCTGGGGTGTTACATCTTTATCTCTTGTCTGATATTTGTTGTGCTTTTCAAGCAGAAACTTTCACCGAGTTAGAGTGTACTCTGACAGCTGACCTTGCACAACCCAACAATATGGTCAGCAGTAATGCCTGGCACGGCATCTCCAAGACCACGATAGGTGTTTTGTATCTGCGTAACTGTAACAGCCTAACAGGTCATGTTGTGAACTGAATGTTTTTATAAGTGGTCAATGCCTGAATGACAGCCCACAAGTCCCACACCCACTGTATCCTCATGTTACCCTGCAATCACTGCACGATGCTGAAGACAGTGCACTCAGCTCGCTAGAAACCACAATGAGAACTTGTGAAATGAAATGAAATGAACATTCATCTTGTTCTAATAGTCTTTTACCATGGCTTACAGTTTCATAAATTCACTTCTTTGCTTTTTGCCCATGCATATGCTATACACATTTGAATTTTAACGTATTTGGAATTGGACTGAAATCATCTACAATTTTAATGTCACACATATGAGGCCAGTTGCCCATTCAAAACTGTATAGCCTCAGGGAACTCCATTACCTTGACCCTTGCCCCAGGCTGTGCTCCTGGACTTTACTGGAAGTCTAGTTGGTTCGCAGACCGCTGGACTGTTACAGCTCTTTAAGCATTTTTAGACGTGGGCAGCTATGCAATACAGATACCTCCCACAAACCTGATGATCAGCAAGATATGCGTTACGGACTTTGTGGAAATAAGCTGTTTTTATTTACCAGACAGTGAATGTCTCGTTTAGCAGCAAGTAGTCACATCAGTGTGATACAAGCTGTATGTATACCGGTAGTTGATGCCTTTGTCATTTTGTCTAGGAAAATAAATGTTACTGAATTTTGAAAGTTTGCAGGAAAAAATAACTTTTGAACGAGAGCATCTAAGTTACGATGACCGATCTCACTGATTTTTATGACCATTTCCGGACTTAATTGCTCATCGTTTTTGTTTTGTTTTGTTTTTTTCATCTTTTTGTTTGATTCATGTGATAGACTAAGCTGATTTTATCAGCTTTTAAATTGCACATAAAATCCCTGCACTTTCCTGTCCTTTCCTTACCTCATTGTCAAGTAGAACGTACTGTCCAGCCGTGTATGTTTTCAATGATCTGAGCTACAGAAGTTAGTAAATTGTCAATCGATTTGACTACTTTGTAGGGTGCCTGATGATAGTTGGGAGGACATATTTTGCTTCTGTCCTTTGTTATTACTTTCTACTAGACCTCTAGTCTCTCAGACCACAGAGCATCCCACTGCTGTCAAAAGTATATTAGAGGTTGGGTCCTAGGACAAGCACGAAAAATTGACACAGACATTTCGCCCACCCAGCCCCGCCCCTAACTTTTAGTTTCACAATGGAACAACATGTCTGAAATCTAAACAAACTTGTGGAGTGTCGATGATCTGCCTGTGTCCTTCCTGTACTTGTCACAGTTTGGCCCATGTATCTCTGAGAAATTATCTCATTGCTGAGAAATGGGCGGGGAAAATTGTTGAGTTATCAATAACTCGGTCGTGCATTTATCGATTTTGTTGAAATTTGGTAGGCTGGTGCATTATGGGTCTCGCGATTAAAGCCGAGAATGACTGGCAGGAGGGGCGGCCTCAAGTGGCAGTGCATCATTGTTATTAGGTGATGTTTGTTATATGTTGCATCAGAAATCGATAACTGATTAGTTTGACTTTTTTGGATTTCTTTGAATTCTTGAGTCTTGGCCTGTTTTTGCCTGTCTGACCTTTATTCAGTCCTAAAGTTACAGTGATCATCAGCACAGTGACCCACTAGTACTACCCTGGCCCGTGCATTATATTGGGACTTCCTGATTATAGTGTCGTTGATGTCGTTTTGTCCATTGTGTGTTAGGTGAGTTATTCGTGTCATTTAAGCGTGCATGCTTTTGTGACACACTTGCTATTTTTGGCAGGCCTCAAGTTGACTCGGCTGACCAGCAGCATATATTACAGCAGATCAAGAGGTTGGTAACTGCCGCAGCTAGAATAATTTTCTGCTCCTGCCATTGTTTTTGTTTACATATGGCCCATTTGCATGGACTAGCTTTGGAACAGGTACTATTAAGCGCTGGAAATGGATTTGGATTGGGCACACACTGAGTAAGTCCAGTATCGCTGTCACCAAATATGCATGGACTTCTCGGAGTCAGCACAACAGAGGACGACTGAAGAAGAACAATGGAGAAAGAGATGGGATAGTTTTAAGATAACCTGCATGGAAATGAGTCTCAGAATCTTGTGATGTTACTCGAGGAATTGAAGGCAAAGAAGAAGGCTTTCTACAGATCAGATGCCCTTCAGTTTGGAAAGGTGTCATAGCGTTGATAGGCTGCTAGAACAGCTGACAGCATATTATAAGTTTAAGCACCACAAAATACCTCTATTGTCGATTTTTGTATGTTGTTTAAAACATAGAACTGTGTTAGCTGTGCCTTAATGTTACTCGTGTTGTGCAAAGCACAGGCTGGCTGTCAGTTCAGGTCTGTTGGTGAAAATGTATATATTTATGTTGATACTCTAAAACATACTGTAACATACCTTATTAATTCCTCATATGTTGCTGTATTTATGCTGATCTCTACTGTAGATTTTGATGTTAAGCTGCTTTCGACGATTGTGCAAGTTACATTTCAGAATCGCTTAGCAGGTGCCTATTTGTGTTTATTATGTGGTTGTCACTAATACAGTTTACAAACAAACTTATTACTGTTTAGCATGGGATTGTTGTTTCTTTTAAGTGAATATGGTACTAGTTGAATTGATGTAATTTCACTTTTTAGAAATTTTGTGCAGATGCTTTGAGCTGCACTCTGTGAAAGATGTCGGTGACAACATTTCTAAAGCTACAACTGAACACAAGCAAAATCTGAATGAAAACCTGAGCAAAGAGACGGATGTGAATACCAAAGTCAAACTGCAACAGTTAAGGTAGCTTAAGACTTCTATCATGCTCGGTAATCATCGCTTCGCATATGTTTGAATTATTACTAAGAATGTGACAAAGTTCAATTCAAAGGAGAGGTTGCCGAACTTAAACATTTTTAGTACATTCGACATCAGTCATATTTTTTTATTGATTTGCAATGGTTTTAGATTTGTTTTTCTAGACGTCGGTATATATAAATCTTTATTCACTAACTATTGGACTAGTGGTAGCAAGGAAAAGAAAACATACAAGCATATAAATATGGTGAAAAAGCAGCAACAAAAAAACAAAAGAAAAAACAGCGAGCAAGGTATAGCAACACAGCTCTGCTAAACCACGTAAACAAGGTGTAATTTTAGCATGCAGTTTATCTTCTGCTCTGTGAGCTACGTTTTCTGGTTGCACACATTGAGCTGACAGGGAGGTGAGACTGAATGTATACAAGTATGTTGGACTGGATGTTTCCAAAATAAAAAGTCTGTGAACCTTGCACACACTATTTACCAGTGGTGATTGGACCATATGGTAAGGAGCCAAACATAGCTGTCATGATTATGTAATGCCGTCAGATGTGTGTTATACAAACTCTTGAGTGTAGTGGTCAGCTGTACCTTGAAGTGGGATGACCATGTCGCTTCCATCACATCAAAGGTGGCAAAAAGGCTGTGGTTTTTGAAGAAACTGAAATGTTGCAGGTGCTTTCATTGAAGATTTTGTATATTTTGACATAAGGCTGCATATCCGTATTGCTGCACTCGCTCCTTATTAGTAGTTGCAAATAATGTTAAGGTACTTTTCCACGTCACATTCTTGCACATCATAATAATGACTTTGTCTGAGCTTTCACGACACAAAGCTTTTGCTGCTGCATCGTTAAGAAAGATGATAGATGAGGCCATATTTCTCCTCGATAGATTTTTAGCAAATCGAATTGAGTTAATCACAGCAGTTGTTGTTGCTGTGTGAATCAGACATGAAGTAGTTTGCGGTGTACAAAGCGTCACACGCTGCCTCGAGCGTGACGAGCTGCGTCTGGTCATCGTTGATCGTTCGTCTCCATGGCAACTGCATCAGCATCTGGCACAGTTGAGTGCTGTGCGCCAGTGTCCTGCTGTTGCTCTAGATAACCTCGCAAATACTCTCTGTTCTGTTCTCGCAGTGACGCGCCTTTGTGCTCTCGGATTCAAGGTAAATTGTTGTTATTCATTGAAGTAATGATACTTATGAGTATTTTTCCTCATTTCAGTCATATCATACGTAAGAAGCATTATTGTAGGCTTAGTTGATATTTTTCATATCGTGGGTGGTGTTGTTCATGCTGCATGTTGCAAACATCAGGCAGATAGGATGGTCTCGTTGGATGATGAACATTGAACAATGAATTTTACACAAAAATGCAGCTGAAAAGAATTTACAGCAGCAAGTGATAAGGAAGAAATTGCTAACTGTTCAGACATATGTGTTGAATGTCAGCAGAAAGATTGATCTGTTGATTTTTGAATGCAACACAATGCAGTTAAGCACGGCATTTGCTTCGAGAATATCTGTGCTTCCATCTATCGGTCACACTCTAGTCACCTAAATGCTTCAAGATATCGAAATATGGTTTGCACCATACCACAGAACGAGGCCAGGTTTTGCATTCCTGAATTTAGGTGTTCACCCTGTACATGCATGCTAAAGAAAGAGACATCCCCGATGTTGACAGCAAAAATTTTACCAAACTCTGTGATATCATGGAAACAGTGCAAGATGTGATGTAAGGTAGTATATTCACATATAGGAAGTCACACATGGTCGTTTGATTGGTACAGAGTGGTGACCGTGAATAACCTTGAACCACATACTGGCCATTATATTGCATCATTTCACCCAGGTGGTAGCTTTTGAAGCCAACTGCATTAAACGTACTGAAGCTTGTGACCAAATGTAGCCCAAAAATTCTCGTTTATGTCATTATACGATTCGTGACTGTGGATGTGAGTGTCTGTCCGAATTTTTCCAGAAAACTGACCCACTCCCATCTTTTCATTATTTGACTTGTGCAACATTGTGTGGCCATCTGAGCAACAGCTGAGTTCTTGTTGATATTATGGATGATGATAGTAGGACAGCCAAACAGAGAATGGGTTGGAGACATTGTACACTGGTGCAAAGCTAGCCTGCAAGAACCGAGCTACTCTGTACAACATAGGACAAATTAAACCAGATAATTGTACAGTGTGATCCAAAAACAGTGAGGCCAGTGCACATTTTTGCTTTTATTTTTGAAACACCATAACCAAATCTGATGATTTTTGGCACACATAACTTGATCTGGTGGGGAGTCTGGGACTCTTGTGGGCGTGGGGCACATCATCCTCTGCAGATCAAGTCCTGCACGACGGCGATGTTGTCAGTTGTACTGATGGATTTGGGACGATCACTGCCAGGACGCCTGCCCCTTGTACCATCAGTATCAATTTTTTTGTTGAATCGGTCATGGCTGGCTCTGGACCACTCCTTCTGTGGGAATTCCTTCATCATATGCCATGAGCTCTACAACTTCTCAAGTCGTAATGTTTTGATAACAACTTTTTCTTCTTTAGAGATTTTCCCATTATAAAAGCAAGCTGTTTCAATATAAATGGTAGATTTTAGTAATATTAAAATATAAATTTGTTTGCAAATAAGTAAACACCAAGTAACTCGTTTATTTTCAGCAAACTTTAATAAAAGCAAGTAATGAATCAACGTGGTTGGATAAATCAACTCGTAAGGAAACGGGTCCAGTTGTTTCATTTTGGTTGCTCCTTTTAGTGAATATGGGTAAATATCATCTAGTACAGTATATGTCATAAACTGCTGCTCAAGTGTGCCAATTATTATTAGTTTTGGTCAAGGTGTATGGAAGATACAAGCAAAAATATGCACTGGCCTCACTTTCAGGACCACCTGGTATATGCATAGGACTCAACAGGCATTGAGCCCAAGGTTGATGATGATGATGATGATAATATGCAGTGGGCTCTCCCTGTTCTGCATTTTACACTTATTATATATGTACCTGCATAGTCAGTGTCTACCCAGCTAATAGGTGGTGACTCTGGTTACAGTTCCAGTCACTGACTTGTCATGTTGTATATGTCTTGCATACTGTCATGTTAGTATGGTCATTTGTTGTTACCTGTCCTTGAAGCTTAGGTTTACGGCAGGCTAAATACTGGCGTATTAATAATAATAATAATAATCAGCACTTTGACCAACACTGATACTTGCATTCTGGTACAAACAGAATAATACCCGATGTGTCCATTTGTCATGGAGCTGCAGTCACTCCAGACATGTGGATGAATGACGATGGTGACGATGATGACAATGTCATGCTCATGACTCTGAGTGTGTGGTAACATTTATATCGAAAACATTTCGCTGCACCATGAACACTGGTTGTAATGTTGCTTGTGTTGCAGAAACTCTGTGTAAACAGTGTATTCGATGATGTCGTGCAAGATGTCAGCAACCGGTGTCCGTCGATTGATCTTCCGTGGCTTAACACTGAAATTGGTTTAGCTAATATTCAGCAGACTGTAGAGAAATGCGCACGACTGGACGACAGGTGTGAGCAACCTGTTGACAGTGGCAGTCATCAGAGTGATAAGCTTGTTACATCGATGGGTAAGGAGACCAGTAAAGTGGCTGCTGCTAGCTGCAGACAAGTCACAGATTACAGTCATCTGTACGTCTATAAGAAAAACGCCAGTTTGACTGCATCGCGGAGTCAGAAAAAAGCCGAGTACATAGCACTGTCATCATCGTCATCGTCGTCAGATGATGATGAAAATGGTAGTCGGCTTGTTAATGTTGCGGCTGTTGACAGTGTCGATAATGCATTGACGACAGTTACTGTTGCTGACACTACACCGACTACCAGCATTCACAGTGCCAAACGTTCAAAGTTGTATAGGAGCCCAAACACTGGCGTTCAGATTGCTAATCCAAATAAGAAGAGGAACAAAAAGCGCTCTTAATACTAATCATAATCAGGGTTCAATTTGCCGCTGGCTTTCACTGTGGCTAGAAAATACCTAACCTGCTGCCCTAAAAATGCTGCTGGGTTCGTGATCGGACCCGAGTGTCGTTCTAACTACCCAGTTGAACTTCAAACTTAAAGTAGTACATGATCTGCAATGATAAATTTTAAATATGATTACTGGTGAATTTTCAGTGCTGAAATGTACATATTTAGACTCGAGGTGCAGCAAAAACCATGTTTGGCTGCCAGACTCCACCCATACAACTGTCGTAGCTCAGAGTGGCCCCTAGACCTCCAGCTGATTTAGAAGGGAAATACTTCATGACAGTGAGGGAAATGTGGGAAGGAAGAGGAGAGAGAGGAGACAGTGAAGGAGGGGAGAGGCGGCAGGTTAGGAGGACTTATATTTTGCAGCTGTCCTTTATTATTATTTTCTACTGGACATCTAATCTCTCGGGTCAAAGCAAGAACCATGACCCTGTGCCAAAATTTTACAAATATGCTTATGCATATTACGTGGCTACAAATTTGTTGGTGTAATATGTCACTTCGCTGGAGTTGATTTGTGATATATTATCACATTAATTAGATATTTGTGTAGTCGCTGTAGCTTGAGAATCTGTTCCTGTGTCATTTTGTCAGCTTTATCTTAATTATTCCCATCGTCAAGTCAAGTCAGGTGGTTTTATTACAACTTTACGGTTGACCAAACTGCAATAACACGCCGTGAATACACACAAAAATTGAAAAAAGTAGGTTTGTTACAAAAACGGTGATATGTGTTAATTTTAACTGTTATCAGTCACTAACTTATCCTTTGATTTCAATTGAGGCTGTAAAGGGTAAAATCGTTCCATAATTGCAAAACTATGGTATAAATCAGGTTTTCTTGACGAACTTTAGACTTTGTCTATGTTATCTTTAGTGTTGTTGAAGCAATAGTCTCTTCACTTGAAATGTGTCACGTATTTTCAAACGCGATTGCTGTGTTGTCTGGGGATATAGCCCCTTGTTCCTGCTAGATGCCCACTTAGCAGCAGAGCAAAGTAAAATCTAACCGGTGGTCAGTGTGCACTGTGCAGTGCCAGTTAATTGCAGACTGAGATGAGATTGGAAGAACGTTGATGCTATAGTGTTGATTTGGAATGCTTTCTAGCTTACATTCAAGTGTTTTGTGTCGTGCAGTAATAAGTACGACTGGAAGCTTTCAGTACACACTACAGTGATACGTTGGCATTGTTAGTCTACCACATCCACAGCAACCAGTAGAAGAACCCAACTGTTAAAGCTAAGAAAACTGAACCAACCGTAGTTTAGCCATCTTTTACTAAACGTGTTCCAAGGAACGGGTAGACACTGTTGTACGCTTATTCTAGGCCAGTATTGCGTATTCCAGAAGAAGAGATGACACAAACATTGAACGTTTTTTAATGCAGGCCTGAAATTACGGCTGCTAAATGCTACGGCAGAGCATTTTATTACGAAAAGCTGGCAAATGCAGCAATGCATTGAAGTCTTCAATCACCAGCAACTGCAGAAACGCAAGCACCTCAATTAGTAGCCAAGTGCAGTTGATTAGTTGAATCGTAGTCATCCTTGTGGCTTGATTGCAATTCTATGGGTGTATAGCCACTATAGACTCCGAGCGTGCGAACCCCTCCTTTGTGCATACTGCATTCTGCATATGATGTTCAAACAGGTCAGTCTATCTCAGCTACCCAAAATTTAGTTTGCAGGACTCCTTGGTGACGATAAGTTTGTAGACCCACCCAGGATAAGTCAAACAAATTCCAGGCGACCAGGCCTGACTTATGACGATGTAATACCTTCAGAAAATATGGATATGTCTGTCATGAATGTCCAAAGAGTTACTCCAGGACTATAGTTTTGATACAGTAGGCCCTATTTGTCGATAACTTTTGAAATTTTATATCGCCAGTCAATTGCGTCAGGAACCCCATTGACAAAATGCAAAATATTTCGGCGATGATTCAAACCCAGACACAAAACTGTAAATGCAATTTCCCCCCTACCACAGTAGATCAATACACATCCTTCGCAATAGACATCTGATAATCTCGGCACTTCCTGCTGCTCTGTAACACGCGAACGAGTTCGCTTAACTAATAAATCTCGTGAATACTAGCCTAATTCGTGTAAATTACAACATGGCGAAACTGGTTCTCCAAGTCATAAGTGCTCCCGTGTTCCATAGCCGAGGCATCATGTCCTGAACTGTTAACACCCATATCGCGCGTGACGCGCGGTATCTCTGAGTTTCAGTGAAACGTACCACAAATATTCGCCATGTGAGTGTACATCACTGAAAAGGTTTTCAAGATCACGGCTCAAAAGTCAAGGTTACAGCGAGACCAAATACATTTGCAGCGGAGGCATACGTTTCGACCGTGTTGAGTCGAGTTTGTGTTCAAGCTCCCATTAAGTCGGTTTACACGAAATTTACAAACTTTGGGACGGGCAATTTATTCGAGAACTACTAAACGAGCCTAATGCAACAATAAATAAAACAGTGTTTTAAGGTCTTAAAATTAATTCTGCGATGTCGCTCTCAACACATACGAAAACGGCGAAATACATCATTTTCTGTCTAATTTCCATAACTCAATGCCAAGGCATATAGTTGGGAAACCACGAAGTGAGTTGACGCTATAAGCTGTTAGGTTACTTTTTATTGTCTGATGAATACTCTTTATTATTTTACAGCCGGACGGGCGATGTACTATTTAAACTTCACTGGCCTTAGTGCCCTCACAAGGTGTTAAAAAGAAAAATACGCAGTTTGCAACAGTAGGCCTAAATCTACACAGTAAAAATGTGACAGCAAGGTTTAAGAAATAACAGATTTAAATGATAATTCTGACATATTCTACCATTAATCCGCAATATTTTAATGAGTCATAAAGGGAACAAGTCTTCTTTAATCTGTCACTTTTGGGTTATGAAAGAGATTGATTATCTGTGTCGTAAATCTTTTGGCTCCTCGGAATATAGGCCTGTTTTACGCAAAGATTTTGTTTTCTCCAAAAAAGCAATTGGACCACATTGCCTTCTAATCTAAGGCCGACCACCCGCGAATGCGTGCATTTAGTTACGTGTGGTCACTTCCGGTCATGTGACAGATAGCGGTTATACCATTCGATCTGCCATAGCCAAAAACCCCATGACACGCGCAAACCTCATGGCATGGCTCTATCTTTTATAGAACCGGTGTTATGGTCGATCGAAGTTTTACATTGCGGGAATAGGGATTTTCGACTTTTTTGCTCTTGCGACCTTGACCTTGACCCGATGACCTTCATAGGCTATACGAATTTTACCCGTATTCGCTGGAGATACACCGGAGCTGCAAATCTGAATTTGCAACGTCATGGCTTTCGAAAGTTATCGTCTGACAGACATACATACATACAGACAGACACGACCGAAATTATATACCACGTCGCATCAAAAATCATGTATTCGTGTGCATAGGTACCATCGCCTACATACCATCGGAAAATCCTGGCTACGCCCATGCAAGCACTATGCTGCTGCTGCTGCTGCTTGCTTACCGATATGAAACACATATTACTTTTATGGCCAGTGGAGAATGCGACATATGTTATTTCCCACTACGCCCTTGCTTGATATCGGGTTCTTCGGAGGAAAGCATGACACCATTATATCGTGTGGTCGTCTGCAACGTGAGAATTTCAAACTGTAAAGACTTCTGGTCTTGTAAGGTTTCTGATCAGTGTCGACGCGTGCATATTCGCTCTTGGCTGTTTGTACAACAAAGACTTTAGCCTACCACAAACTTGGTATATGCAAACTGTATTTTGTTGGTTGTAAGGCAAATGTAGCAGTTTAAATGCCGAAATTGTTTATCTGCGTGCCAGCCAGCTATACAGTTTTGTCCGTGCGTGCGCGTGTCTGCGAAAAAAACTGAAAACCGAGTGATCAGAAGTTGATTTAACCTGGTATGACCAGTGTTGGGTAAATTACTTTTTAAAAGTAATTTGAGTATGAGTACAATCACTTGGTTAGAAAAGTAATTAAATTACAAGTATAATTACATTAATTATCAAGTAATTAAATTATACAAGTACTGCAGCTGTAATAGTAATTAAATTACAAATATTAATTACAACCACGAAAAGCCGTAACGCAGCACTAATACGTATATAATCATGTTGAATCCGTTAGTGAACTTAATCAAAAATTGTTGCAGTACTACTTGTCATTCATTGTTCGTTTAATCAATCAATCCATTCATCCATCACTGTTACATCTCTTAGAGTTGGCCTTCAGTAGCAAAATATTTCAGTTAAATTTAAAAATAACATGCAAAAATAGCATTTAACTCTCTGTTTATTATAATGCGTCGCTACATTACTCGTATCTTCGGCGCAGCAAACGTCGGCGAGGGCAAGACGATTCACGCAGGAGGCCTCCGGCTGATGACAACGTGCAAAATGTGTGCTTCCAGTTTAATTTGCGCAGTGTTTCAGTCTTGTTGTACTTGGTACTGGTACTGGTACTTAAGTTGTACTTAAGTACATTTTTCTGGTACTGGTACTGGTACTTGTACTTGCATGCAAAGTACTGGTACTTGAATCTTTGGTACTGGTACTGGTACTGGTACTTGTAACAAATTACTTGTTGCCAAGAAGAAAATTTTGTTATGTTGTTGAGATGCTGCAGGTGTAGCAACTAGCCAGCCAAAACCAAAATAAATTACGGTTGTGACTGATTTTTGGTGTTTCACTACACTTCGTGTTCGAAGTTCATTGGTTCTAACTGTTCGTTTTTTTAGATATGAAAGATACCACAAATTTTATTTTGTGCAACTCCAATGTAACTGAGTGCCGATAATTTATGCACAGTACTTGTACTGGTAAATGGTAATGGTACTTTAAGGTTATGTACTGGTACTGGTACTGGTACTTGAAGGTTAGGTACTGATACTTGTACTGGTACTTGGACCACTGGTACTGGTACTGGTACTGGTACTTGTTTGTTGAGTACTTGATACAAGATTGCAGTGTTTTCATTGGAAAGGCACGGGTCATCTCCACGGTGTACCGGTCTTCTGGTTTACGAAACGACTTGCTCTTGAGCAGGCCATACATTTATCCTTCACATATATACTGAAGCGAACAGGATAAATAAACCATAAAAGGTCACAATTAGCGATGCATTGCCACTTGAGGCTGCCCGTCCTGCCAGTTGTTCTGACTTTAATCACGAGCACCCGAGGCCCGTAATGCGGGTGCATTACCATACCAAATTTCGGCAAAATCGGGCAATGCGTCCCTGAGTTATTAGTAATTTAACAAATTTTCCCGGCATGTTTTTTCAGGCGGATTTGTACCGACATTTTCTCAGATATATACGGGACCGATCTGCACAAAATTTGGGGATGCCATGGTCAGTCGTCGGCGATCTCCAAGTGTGCTTTAGACTTCAGATACTTTGGTCCATTTCGAAAAGTGGAATACTCAAAGGGGACGGTCCGAAAATTGAGGCCATTTTTTTCATTTTCAACTCTAAAAATTAGGGGAGGGGTGGGTGAAATGTTTGAGTCAATATTGCATGTTTGGCCTAGGACTGAACCCTTTTCACTTCTAACCGGGAGGGGCGCTCCGCGTTCTGTGAGATTAGAGGTTCCGTTAAAAGGTCCAGTAAAATGACCCCTCAACCATCGTCGGCGGCCTAACGATTTTCAAAATAGGGACCGAGGAGGTCATTGTATTGCCTCAATTTATTATAGCTTAAGTCGTACGGTCATTTGCTCTCAAGTAGGCCTAAATGATTCAGTTCTTTGACTGATTTACGCCGGCGTAGTCGTGCGCGTAATGGCTGCTTTAAGGCCGTAATGGCCGGAACGATGCCATTTGGGCCGGAATACAATAGCCAGGCGGCGATCATTGTGAACGGCACGCACCTGCTGCATACCTACTGGCATCCTGCTGTCTTGTCGTGCTCCAGTTGTTGATGCTGTCGCTTCTAGTGTTGTACGTTGTTACGTCACGAATAAAACGTTATAACTTTCTTAAACTTTATATTATAATAATTTTGTAACATTAAGTATAACGTAACTGTGGTCCATTGATCCTTAGCAATTAGTAGCATTGGTGAAAAGACCAACAAATCTAGTGTATACAATACGGACAGTCATCTCTTGAAACTTTAGGACTAGAACTGTCGTAAATTGCTGATAAAGTGAGAACTAAATGCATTTTTACGCGGTTTAGTCACGATAAGGCTCTCCGTCGTCTGTCTGTCTGTTTGTCTGTCAAACGCGTGATTTGTGACAAAACGGAAGAAAGATCTGTCCAGATTTTATACCGTACGAAATATAATGTAGCCTAGTTTTCTGAGAAGAAGAATGGTTGGTGAGAGCGACCCCTTCTACCTGAAATTTTAGGTCAAGCTGACCACGTTGGAGCGAAATCGCCGATTGTCAGTCGATATTCGCTCGTAGCGCCTCAGCGGCAGCACCTAGCAAAAAGTTCAATTCACACTAATAGGAAGTCAACTACGCGCTTTCCAATAAGCCTAAGATAAACATCGTACGTTGCCCTTAACCCCCCAGAGGGTGGCTCAAAAACGCAGTGTCCAAAATTTGAACAATAAGTTGCGATTACTCCCAAACGGTACGAGATAGTATGTCAGTTAGTGTTAATCACTAATATGAAGTCGCATACGGGCTTTCGATTGATACCGACCTCGATGACCTTGAATGACCTTGAATGACCTTGAACGGCGTAATAGCCCTTATTTTGCATTTTTTTCACCGAATTCGATAGCTTTGCTGGCCAATTATGTCACAGTGGTTGAAGATAGACGTATAATTCCGCAAAATATTGTCTCTCAATTCCAGCAGTCTTCCAGTTTCGTCCAAAACTAACCAACCCTGCAGCGCGGTCTCTCTGTGATAGCTGAGAGGGGCGCGCAGGGGCCTATGGGGCCACAGGGGCCTATGATTCATTTTTACTAAAAATTAACGTTTGCTTGTTTTATTTATTTATTTTTCTATTGGCCTGTGACATATGGTTTTGTAATACATACATACATACATACAAATAAATTTATATAGCGCCAAAATCGTATAACGAATCAGAGGCGCTGGCGCAGGGTGACTAGACAGTAAAAGCAGACTGGAAGAAATATGACTTAA
>Ga0049105_1000334_pt1 | contig 15204 bp, 3 predicted proteins | sample WorMetvaBAHAMAS1_FD_61260 | JGI IMG/M metagenome (GOLD analysis project Ga0049105, IMG submission 61260) | Worm MetaG Olavius vacuus BAHAMAS.1 | ecosystem: Host-associated > Annelida > Digestive system > Unclassified | place: Germany: Marburg | collected 2013-04-09
TGTGTGTGTGTGTGTGTGTGTGCTTATGGGCCTTGTTGCCTGATTTAAATAAATCTATCTATCTATCTATATTTAACCATCCTCGGCTATACCTGGCCAATGTAGCTGTATTTGAGTGTACAATGTACACATATGTGTGGTGAAATCCAGAAGAAATTTCTTTCACTCATGGCGGAGGTATGAACTCTCTTGAGCCTAAGTACTTTCTAGTTCATCAATCGATTATTGACGACTAATGCACCAGTTTATCGTTGAAATTGCAATGATAACGACAGAGTGAAATCAGCACATTTTTGAAGAAGCTAGGCCTACAATCTACAGCTCTTGCATACAGGGAGGTCCTAATCAGCTAGAGTAGTGCATTGCCAGGTACCGGTATATACTGTATTGCAACAGTGATCTGACCTGCCGTCAAAAGTCGAACGTCTTCCAGTGACTGAAACGTGTGGTCTGAGTCGCGAGAAAACTGAGCAGCACGCAAAGCCTTTACCGATGCCTGCAACATATGTACGAAAACAACCTGTCACATAAAATTCACCTTACCGGTCACATGTCGTAGTAGTCTAGTGGTAACATGTCTGACTGCGGTGCATGAGATAACAGGATCGAATCCTAACGTGGGCAATTTGTGTGTTCGATTCAGCCTTCTACCATTCACGGGATAGTAAAATACGTATCAGCTTTCAGGCTGTCTAATAATATGGCGATGGTGTGTTTAAACAATAGCAGCTTATACAGGCGAGCTTACTGCTACGAAGATCAAGCAGGTCAGAAGTTTGGCAGCCGCTTAGCATCGTTGTTCAGATGAATCGGGAGAATACTTCCACAGAAATCTGTTCATGAGAACAGCACCATAGACACTCTCTCAAGTATTAATATTCTCGTTAGCATTCTATGGCAGATGCTTATATATACACGTCGTTCTCCCGCGGATAACGAGTGCTAATTATAAGAGATTTTGACTACACCTACAGTATATTCTGTTTAATTTTACGTTTCTTCATTTGTACCGACGGTTAACAATAGTATGAACCTAAATCAATGAACCTGATGGATATGTCAATTCGCTAAATACTTGAAAGAATATACCTGATAGTATTTGTAGCAGGCCCATTCGAATGCATCACAGTGGCCACAACCCTTGTCGTTGACTGCCGCATCTATATCTGCATTAGCTTGACGTAACCAGCGCCTCGCCTCGCCCGGTTGTGGGTTTGGGTACATGTGGAACTGTGTGAAGAATCCTCCTCTACGACGGCGTCTGCGGTAATTGTTTTGGAACTGCTGCTGATGTTGCCTCGCTCGCTGGTTCATGTGTTCGTAGAAAGTTCGGTGGAAGCCTGCCCACGAATTGCCGGTTCCACTGGACCAGTGGTGGTATCTATTAGCACCATCACCTCCTTCATCCGCGTCATCAACTGCCAAACCCCGTTCCAGACGATCAAGAATGTCTAAGATGAACTGTGTCACCTTAGTTGCTAGATATGTGTTGTCCGGATTCTTGTCTGGGTGCCATCGCAACAGCAATCGCTTAACAAACTTCTTTCTCTGCGGTTCCGGCATTTTCCACGCCTCTTTCAGCTGCTGCCTCAGATCTTTTACTATCGTATCATAGTCGGCAGGCGCTTGCGGTTTCACCGGCGTAGCTGATGGTTGAGCATGTTGATCATGTATGTCCAGTTCCATGGAAAAGGAATCAGATGTTTGTTCTATCTCTTCCTGGTCGCGCGTGAAAGCATACAGAACTAATACCGACACAACCATTTCCTGGTTTGGTCCAACGAGTACTCTGTAGCGAAGAGCGGCAGTACCAACCTCGCTGTTGTCTTCATCTTCTACTATACCCACGATCTTGACCAGGATGTATGTAGGTGGTCCGGGCTCGTCATTTTCCACTGGATCATCCGTTTCCATAGCCGCGAATTCCCCCGGATTCAGTCGATGCACCTCTTGTTTGAGTAGATGATGGTGAACCAGCGGAACGAAAGATCCCGGTATTGGCGTAAATGAATCTGCGGCGGGATCAGACTGTTCCATGCCATACGACGGTATTTCTTTCTCATCAAGATACTGGTTCGCAGTTCCTGCGTCACATTCAATTATTCTTGACAAAAGATACTTACCAAACTTGATGATGTCTCCCACAACGCAGCCTACAACTTCAGTCAGTTTCTCAGAGAATGCGGGAGACATCTCTCTATTACTGCAGACAAATATCGTAATTTCGGATTCACTGTTTTCACGACTTACATGAAATGGCTTCTCACATTCACTGTCTTGCATTCTCATGCCATCATACATCAAATAGGTAGTCAGCTTGTCAACACCAAGTACTTGAATTGTTTCTAAACCTTCAACTGCCTTTTGCACACGTTCTGTATCTTCTTCTGTCGGTTTCTTGCACAAACTGTGCAGCGCAATACGCATCAGCGCAACTCTGAAATCTTCCGAGCTGAACTTCTCTGAAATTCGTCGCGCAACAGGACAGTCGTTGACTCTGTGATCGGTGTCTACGATTTCTTCTACAACTTTCGATAAGAATTTCGGTCGATTCGCTTCAGGTAGTCGACTTATAAGGTCTCGCGATGAATAATTTGTAGTCCGAATGTGACATTCGCGTAACGACAACATGAAAGGTTCTTCAAAACTTTTCAATCGTGGACGCAACCGCGCGTCGTCAACCATCAAAGTGCATGCTTCGTACATTTTCCATTCTTTTTCATGTCCGCCGGGTAAGTACAATTTACCGTTAATGGTAAATTCGTCCTCCTCTGTCGACTGCAAAAGACAAAACAGACCGTACATCGCTCTCTTAGCCTTTTCTCTTTCGTTAGGGTGCATGATCTCGTCTCCCGAATCAGCATGAATCATTCTTAGAACCATGGCGTACTGATCTGGCGACGGTGTTTCGCGTGCACCAAGCTGACAAAACATACGTTCATAGGCGAGTATACCTCGTGGCATTGAAATCAGGTACGGCACAATTTCGTCTTTTTCAGACAGCCTCAAGACAACTTGATTCGGTCTAACCAACAGCCGTTTGTCGGAGTCGATAATGAACGACGTTTGACTCAACGTACATGTAGTTTCTGCATTTTCCGGAAGCTCAGTGAAGGTAGATAGTACGCCGTAGATGGTACCAAGTATTGAAGATATCTCTCGTAGCTCGTCAGCCGAGATTTTTTGCTTCACTTTCGGCACTAGGTTCTTACACAGTTGTACCGTGTGTTTCACGACGTTCGGCAACTCAGGTGCTCGATGAAACTCTAACTCGGAACAAATCTGGTCTCTAGTTGCACATTTTTGCATTAGTTCGAAAACAGATTGTGGCACTACACTCTGTGCAGACCACACGGCATCTGCCGAACTGCTGCTAATCGAATTCGCGAATTCAACAAGACAGAGACCGCCATCGTTGTTTCGTTCGCCGTACTGCTCACAAAAGCTTTCTCTCAGAGAGCCGACACTGTGCGGTACAATAAACTTAACTCTACTGAGTTCGTGAATAAGTGCAGTTTGCTGCAGTAACTCCTTGTGAGAGAACAAATACTTCAACAGCACTTTCGACTGAGTGTGTATTCGATCAGTGATCTGGCTTTTTGGCGAACTGGCAACTCGTCTACAATAGCAAAGAAACATATTATGCGTCACTTCATACACTAAGCCACATTTTCGCAGAAAAGTCGTCCAGTCTTTTTCCTTAAAAGGATCCGGTGGAAAATCTGTTTCCTCGTGCATAACGCGTAATAGCTTTACACTGCTGTCGTGGAACTCGGAAGCTTTCGCTAGCATGTTGCCGGCCATCCGAGGTATGAAGGCCAACTGTCGAAGGCAGCGTAGCAGTGTTTGAAGATGACTTTTGTTCTCGGCCTGCGATTCCAATTTCTTCAGCACTGAATCTCTGATGTACTCAAGATGTATCATTCTGTCGTCGTTTGATAATGTGTGACAATGTTTGAAAAAGAAATTGCAGTAGAATGTCACCACATGCATTTTCCCACATCCTAGACGCAGTAGCAGTGATTCAACGTTGCTACTGGATTCCAGTAGTACTATTTCTTCAATCGTACAGATGCAGTCCACTTTCGTAGACGGAATGTGGTCGCAAATGATGTATGCACGAGCATTGGCAATGCTAACCATCTCATGAAACACAGTACAAAAGATCGGAAGTTGTTTGATGGTGGCTGCAGCCCGTATTTCATCGACAACTGAAATGTTTTCATTGAAATATTTCTGAAGTACTGAACTGTCGTCAACCGATAGCGTACAGTTGAAGGATCCGTTTGCCTTGAGCACTTCTTGCAATGCTGCCAACACTGTATCAGGTTTCTCTGTACTTCCCAAACAACGGTGGTAGAAAGAAAATACATCGATGTCACTTGTCAGCTCTGACGATGGTCGCAAAACACCTATTTTCATCAGAACTCTATCTAGTCGTTCTGCGAATCGGGAAGTGGTGACTCCTACAACACATGGGGCGCATCGAATGGGAACAAGTATTCCTTCGGTGCCACGAATTGCGGGCAGTATACACCACTCTGCCAACTGCCAATGTTTCGGAATTTGATCAGTTTCCGTGAACATGGTGTACAAAAACTTCCAAACTTGTCTAATCCATAACGAAAAAGACGTCACTGCGGGCAAGCATTTGGACGCTTCGTCAATGCAAACGCGTTTATTAGCGCCGTGAAAAACGGCCTTCGGTAACACGAAGGGCAGCTCTTCGGCAAACTTGTGTATCGTCAGTTTCTGGCACAGGTGTGTATCTGAAACGGGGTCAAGTTTCAGTGCATCGAATATCGACTGGTGCATGAACTGTTCAGGAATGTGAAGAAAGATGTCTGCAAAACGCGGTTCGTATTTGACACATGAATGGTCAAACATCCGTAAATGGTTGTCGCTGGTAACTAGCAATGGCGTGCCATTCAACAGCCGTTTGTACTGATCTGCACGAGCACAGTATTTCAACAAGTTAACAATAGTACCAACGTCTTCATATAACGTTTCATTGATCGGTATGTCGACTTTGTGTACCAGACATGATGTTTCCTCTGTACAATAAGTCATGAAAAACTCCAGAACATTTTCTGGATGCAGTATTTTCACGGAAACGCCGGCAGCAAGGAAATTTGTGTAAATATGTACTGGACAATAAAACAGCTTTAGTCCACATTTCAGGAGAATATTTCTGATACTCTGCCGGACGTTTACCACTTGTTTCCCTTCGTCAGCCACACGCCTATCTTGTTGCACGTTCCTCGCTGACCAACTTAGTTGAAAATCGAGGTCGTCGAAAAAACCATCACGCACACTGTGGTTGGCTGGTTTCAGCCACGTAAACTGGTTGTTGCTGAAGCTGTATACAGGAAGTGCAGCTTCATCTTGCAGTCGTCGATAAACACTTTCGCAAAGTGCGGTGACGTAAGAGTCTTGCTTGTCAGATATTGTTGGAAAGACAGAAAAATAAGCGAGTGAGTGAGGATGATGTTGTTGGGTATTTTGCAGCAATTTGTCGGTTTCCTGGCGTCTTCGTTCGATCAGTGTGCAGTATGCTGGAGCAACTGCGTTTTTCATTAAACACATGTTCCACTTCGACTTCCAGTCTGCATTTCTTTCAGCCCATAGGTTTTGTCGTGCTTCGCAGTTTAGAAAGAAGTGGCCGTTGACATTGACAGGCATATCCAGCTGCGCGTCAGTTAGCGGCAGAAAACAAAACAACTGATTTCCAGAAGCACTGTCACGGCTGCTGGAAGTGAGATGCGCCACACCAGCTCGCGGCAGAAGATCGATGCTTCCTGGCGCATAAACATCACTCAGGCAGTCCGAATCGCGTGAGCTGTCAAACCCCAGACATTGCACAATAAGCCACTCGTCAGAATTACCTTCGCTGTCTTCAGTTGTCAGTTCGTAGCAGACTCTTTCCAGCGTGTGACCTTTTTCCGGAACTTGCGTGTTGGATTTCAATTCTTTTGCGACACGTTTCACGGCATTCATGAATGTTTCTCGGTCGCGCCTGGCTTCTTGCGACATTTTTGCAGTCACAGAAAAATTAACCGTCGACGCGCCGTTTGCCGAATATGCATGGATAGTCATTAAGCTTATCTCTTCCACAGAGTTCAAGAACAACAGCGACTTGTACATATCACGCTGAAACACAGTAAATAGTTCTTGAACAGTGTCACTGGTGACCACATTGTCTGATATTTTCGACTTTTCAGACATATCTGCACTTCTTAGCGGCAATCGAAAGAGACTTCCACCTTTCTCTCCATATTCTCGTAGTAAGTAGCCATAAAATGCGTCTGGAAATCTTGACTTTAACTGCTCCGTATTTTTCAATCTTCTTCCAGGTCGCTGTTTCGATGATCCGGGAATGTAACTGCAGTGTGGATCGAAGATGCAAAGGATTTGTTCGCCGTCGACTGATGTAAGAAGTGATGGCACATCAGTGAGATGGTAGACACAGTTGAATCCAACGCCGTACTGGCCAGTTTTCGTTGCGTCATTTCCTTTGCTGCCTTTGCCAAGTTTCTGTATTCCTTGAAGATCGTCCTCCGTGAAAGGTTTGTTGTTATAAACACATAAAGCAGGACCTTGTAAAGGTTTCCAACTGTCATCAAACACTGAGTCATCTGGAAGTGTTCTCGTGTCGTTAATGAGATGAAGCTGTGTAGCACCTGCATCGTCAGCATTCTGCAGCATCTCCTTCAACACCGTCTCATCGCACCGGTAATCTCTAATAATGTTGTGCAGCCGAGTTGTCAGTTCTTCTTCCTGTCCGAATGGCAGACCAAAGTCGTCGGAGTTTTGCATCAGGTACTCCTGCCTAATAGTTCTGATCCCCAGTTGTCTGGCAGCATATGGGGAAATCTTCTTATGGCAGATGTTTCCTTCTACGTCATCTTCATCAATCCAGTCGCAGTATATGTTCATGCACACGTTATCAGCGGAGCAGAGTCTCGCGGCTGTATTCGGTACATACACATCACTAGCAGCTGGCAGATCTGAGCACTTTGGGAGGCAGTCGTTTATAATGGCAATGGCCACTTTGAGGTCGTGGTCTGAAAGCGGTTTGTATGTATGCTCATCTTTCATACGCCGCAGCACGCCGACGTAATCTTTGGCTGCAAATGCCTTTTTCACTCCAACGGTCTCCAAAAATACGTCATATAATCGATTCATTGTAAACGGTATACCGTATAAGTATGGCAACAAAACGTCACTGCCAACAGGCACTTGTCTCGCACAGTGTTCTGGGTACATGAGAACATAACTCGTCTGCACTAAAATGCACTGTTTTGTGCAAAGTTCTTGCACAACATCTTGACATTCCTGTTTTTCTAACAGAGCTTTGAAATATCTGTAAATGTCGCTGCAAAATTCACTCACTTTTGACAAGTTAGTTGTTCGTTCCTTCGCGTGCTTGTCGTGTTCACGCAACCGACATATTATGCAATCCAATTGGTATAGAACTGTTTCTCCATCAACCGGCTTTATCAGCTGCAGTTTCTCTTTCAACTTTAAATTCTCTAGTCGAAATTTGTCATTTTCATCAACGATCGGATAAGAGCAACACACCAAAGAGGTGCGATCGGAAAGATACGCCTCATTGGATGAAGTGTACTGACCAACATCATCTCCTTTCCATGGCAGCGGAAAACCGTGCAGTTTGCGCTTCACTGGTAGAAATCGCTCTCCGCGAATTTGGTTGATGTACTCTTCGTCTTCCGGAGATACACTGTCAACGTTTCTGCTCATAAGTTGTATCAGAATTTGCCGTCTTTCTGGCACAAGTTTTCGCTTCTGCGTGACAACAGCACATCTGTCGGCGAGTTCTTTCCACGGCAGATTGTCTCGTTTCATTCCAACACTCACTAGTTTGGAGTATATGTCTTCCAGTAGGTGTCCTTCCATATATTCTTCTTTAATGAGTGGAAACACGTCATCTTCCTCGTCGTACAGTGTTGCCAACCGCGAAGAAGGATCGATCAGATCGGACGGGTTTCTGAGTATTCCGTTTGGCCGAACAGGAACACAGTCGACAATTAGCAATAAATTGCGAATATCATCGTCGAACAGGGCAGATATTACCAACTTGTCGCGTAGTGCCCGATCAGCTTTCGCAATGTTCGGCAGAAACCATCTTTCATAGAATTCTACCTTGCTTATTATCTGGTCGCACACATTGCGTTTCGCCGATGTCTTCAACATTGATTGAAGAACCTTCGCCGGCAAATCAAGGACTTCAAAGTCTGTACTATTCACTTGCTCGAATACGCGCTGTGCGTTTTCTCCGATTGCGCTCTTTCTGAAGTCAACATCGAGCATCTTGCACATTCGAAATGGTACACATCTGTTGTTTACACGGCAAACAGCTCCCCCGTCTTCGCTGCTAATATCATAATACAGTATCTCGACCAGCTGAGACACGATATCGTCTTTGGCAGAGGCACCGTACTCCGGCCATACGCTGAAGGGTTCGGAATTTGGACACAGTTCCAGAACGTCTTCCAGAAGAATTTCGTACGACGATTTCACGGCGTCGGTGATTAAGTGTTCGTTCCAGACGGCATCGTCGTTAGACTTTTGATCAGCTGCTTTCATGGCAAGATGCTTTCGGTTCGAATCGATGGCAAAATATCCGTTGATGTGAACTGGCAAACCAGATGCTGACGTTAGAGGAAGAGGGAGGAAGCAAAAGACGATACCACCCCTGAAGCTGCCGGTACAGCGTGAAACACTAATTGCGGCAAAATCTTGATTTTCTTGCTTTTCCAGCCTAGCAGCAACTCCTCCCAGCGGTACTCGATCTCCCTTTTCCAGCGATATAGTCAGCGACTCCTTTTGACCCAAACACATCGACGTCAGCCAGTAGGTATTCTGGGAAGGTTGTTTGAATCTGAACACATTCTCTGTGTCTTCCTGTGATTCCACAGACATTTTCACGAGATATGAGAACTGCACGGATGAAATATTATCAACTTTGCCCTGCTTCATCATCCTGCTCGCGTATTCCAGAACGGCAAACGGTCTTTCATCTCCACTTCTTGGAGATCGAAGTACTCTCTCCATGCTTTTTGTTACGGAAAAGACCTCACGCATATCTTGTGATGAGTTGCTTTCTGGACTCAGATGAAACACCGATACTTTTGTTACGTTTTGGGCGAACAACAGCAGACTGTCAGCTGCCTCTCTGAACATGCTCAACAAACTCACCATTTCATCTCGACTGTAGTGTTTACTAGAAATTCTACTGTCTTTACTCTGGTCTTCTGTTCGAAGAGGAAATCGAAAAAGAGTTCCTCCGTAGTCAGTCAGCGCACTGCTGCCAGTTAGCTGGCATCCGAAGATGCCGTTAAAAGGCTCAAACTGATGCGAGTAATAGCCGAGCCATTTTCCACTTGCTTTCAGATTGAGCTTAATGCCGGGTTTGTCTCGTATTGCTTTGCCCAAATATTTCGTGTGGGGATCGAGATAAACCAGGTAATTCTGGCTGATTAAAGCCGGAACATCGGTCAGATTGTAGACGGCATTGAAACCGAGTCCAAACTGTCCGACCTTGTCCGTACAATGCTGCTTTGTGGCTGCATTCAGCTTCACAAGATTGTCGAAATCGTGATCTCTAAACGTCGAATCGTTGTAAACCCACAGTGCTGGACCCTGAAGACTTTTCATGCCCGGGTCCAGAAGCTTTACCTGCGCCTGACTGTTCTCTCTTTCGTCATACAGTAGTTTAACCTCAGTTGCAACAGCATCATCGGCATTCTGGATAAGTTCCTTTATCACTGCCAATCCGTCCGTGTATTCTCGCTGTAGCAGAGTCTTTATTCTCGTTGTCAGCTCCTCTCTCTGCCCGTAAGACGTCATGCCAATGTCGAGTTCCTCCGCATTCAGTGTACGACTGACAATGCTGTGAATATTCAGACGAATAGCGGTGTCGGTTGGTATGAGATGATGTATAAGGTTGATGTCATCATCGTATTGATACTCCTGGTTATACCACTCTGGATCGCAGTACGTGCACTCACCTACCGGTTTCATTTGCAAGATGTTTTCGCCTCTGTCTATCGGAACCAACAGATTGTCTCGAATTTCGAGCAGTGCTGTGTCATCAAAGCTAGCGATTTCATTTAGGATGTCAACCAACAATTTCAGGTCTCTCTTCACGACATCTGTTTGGTGTTCTTGGCCGTCGTGTACTGATGCAATGCTGTTTACCACATCAAGCAAAGAACAGTCGTTTTCTAAGCCGACACTGTTCCACAGACTCTCGAACTGTACGAATTCATCGTACAATACATAAACATGCGGTCTGAAATCTGTGAATGGTTTGCATCTAACCACATGTTTTACTTCTGCGAAGCCACATCCGTGGAAGATCCAGTTCTCATTTTCCAGAAAATGGTGAAGCTCACTCAAACTTTCGCGTTGATTCAAGTAATTGTAGATATCGCGAAGAATAAGCGTAAATTCGGCAGTTTCATTTGGAATGTAATCAGCTGACACGTTAAGAAGATGAGCTATGACATTTCTTGCATCAGGTTCTTCGTTCCATAGGAATTTCCGTGCCAGATTGGGAATCTTTGCGGTGTTGACCATAAGTTTAACAGAGCCAATCAAATGGCAAAAGTCCACCGAAGTCACATCATCTGGAGTGCAAAGTACAATCTCGGAATTATTATGGCAGAGACGCAAAGCTTGTGGATACTGATGCGGTCTGCACCTCTGGAATGGCACCCAAGGATGTGCTTTCAATGCCTCGGTCAAACTGCAACCGGAGCAAAGTATCTCACTGAGCAGTTTCCAGTGTTGTTCAAGAAAGGACAAAACTGTTTCGGCGATTTCCACTTCATCAGTACAACACTGGTCCAGACTTTGTATCACTCTATAAATGTCTGTTGCAGTGACCGATTCCTGTCCTTTAAGCCCAACATCATGCATGATATTTGCATACTTATGAGAAGCAAACGCGCCAACTGGAAACACATCTTGTCTTCGAAAAAGAATTCGCAGAGTAGGATCGTTTCCATCAAACAGATCACTCGAAATAACAAGATCACCACTTGAACATTCAACAAACCTTACATTTCTGACACTGCTCACAAAGCATGGATCACGACTAAGCGTTTGCCACTGATCACAAACAAACTTCATAAGATCTTCGACTTGCTGGACGGAGTAAAGTTCAGCATTAATTGCGGGAAACATAAATCGCTTAAGACACTCAGAAATGCTCATGATTTCGATTTCCATTTCAGGCAGTAGCTTCTGAAGTACAGGATCGCTGGCATCCAGTACGGCTTCAGGAAGCTTAACTGGCAAAAGAGGCACAGGACCTGCTACGCTTACTTCTTTTAAGCTTACCGTCTCACGTTCACCGTCAGTCGTATGTTCCTCGGAGATGACTGGTAGCGTCTCAAACATTGGCAGATCTCGTAGGACATTGTGTCCCGCATAAAGAACATCCGGTTTAGCCACTGCCGATGAAAGTATGTATGTCCTGAATAATCTTTTGTCACTGGTACTCAAGGCAAGAAACATCTGGATCATCTTTTCGGTGTCAAGTCTTGACAATGCCGTTAAAACTCCTTCGGCATCAGGACGAATGACGTATCTTCCCCAAACATCGTGACGATTGCATATCGACAGCAACATGTTCTCTATCACTCGAATACCAAGACGTCTACATACGTCGATCATGTCATCTGGTAGAGTGGAATCATTGTATCCAACGACGATGACTGCCTTGTTTCTGTTCAGTGGCAGGAGTTTCCCATTACCGTCTGGAAGGAGATGAATTCCTTCGAATAACGACAAATCATCAGGAAACCAGTCTGCCAAATACTGCCAAAACTCACTAATCCACTGCTCAGGTAAGTGTTCGACGTATTCGAATTCGGTTTCACTTAGTAACTGTGGAAATACCTGAGAGCACAATCGCGCCACTGTGTTGTGATCCAGACGGGTAAGCTGAGTAACGCCTACAACAAACAAATGCATTCAATTAACAGTCAAACAACAGTCGTATTGTTCTGGAATATTTAGCCTAAATTAAAATGCATCGTCGATGATACGAAAATAACTTTAAAATTTATATAAACTAAACCACTATTTATTATACAATACATGCTATTTATACGCACAACATGTAACGGCACATTACGTTCTTATTAGGCCACGTAAGTAAGTATGTCGGAAAATCTTAATAAACACTGCTGAGATTTTGTTTTACCGAGCCTCCAATCTTCTAGACCGCGCAGTAGCCGTCCGTCAAATGTATACCATAGGTTCGAGCGTAGTGTCAACTCGACCATGCTGCTTGGCATTCTCCCTATCCAATCCCTCCCCTAATTTTACAGGGGAGGGGGTCAAAAGTGTGAAATTTATCCACTTCGACACCACTCGTCTGTGAGCCGCCCTCATTTCGAAACCAAGTAACATATCTACACCAAAGTAGGAATTTGGTGCAGCAATGATGGACCTCTGTTTTCTCCAGATTTGGTGGTTTGGTCCACCCCTCTAAGAAGGAGAGCTTGAAAGTCTCCCCCCCCCCTTGAAAAAATTGTTAAATCGTCAATAACACAGGCGCGGATTGTTCACCTTTGCTCAAATAGGTATGGTATATAGAGTTTGACCACGTCATAGCCGATATACTTACTACAAACGTTCAAGGTCAAAAGTCAAAGGTCGAAGGAAGAGGTCAAAGGTTAAGGTCACAGCGTCAGAAGTAAAACGCTATAAGACAGCAACGGACTGGTTAACCGACTTCAAACTTGTTACAAGCATCTCAGTTAAAGTGGAGAACGACTGGCGCGTCGTCGGGCGGCCTTAAGTTGCAATGAATTCGCAATTGCCACATTTCTAGTTAAACAATACATATATACGGCATATATGTACTTATTATACAATACATACGTTATTATGGACAACATGTAACAGCCTACCGTTGTCTGTGGCTGAAAGTATTTCCCTGCAGATGTCGACAACGTCTTCTCGGACGAAGAGATGGTCAAGACCAGGAAGGACTGATCTCGGATGATCTTCGGAGTCGATGAGAATTTGCCCATCAGCACTCGAGTGTGTGAACTCGATCCACGATCCATCAGCTAGCGCAAGTAGGCGGGTGCCGACAATCTCTGTCTTGTCTTCCAGACTCTTCGTCAGGTACTTCAACAGGGTTGTTCTGTCCTCGACCGTTAAAGATAAGGATCCTTCAGTGTTTCGGAGCGCAGTGCACACGACAGAGGCGGTAACTCGCACGGCAGCTGGACCCAGCTGCTTGAGAACGAACGCGGGAGCAGACACCAAGGTCGTGCCATTCTGCTGCAGTAGACGTCGAATGAGTTCTGTAATAGACATCTTATCTTCAATATCGTCGAATAATGCTTCGCTAGACGGAACAAAGCGACCGCCATCTACAGGACTATAAAACACCGGCAGTCGAGGCAGTTCTTCCAAGAACGCCGTCGCCAGCGGTCTCCACTGTCCTTTCACCTCATCTAGTTGAGGAATTGTGGAAAAGATGGCATCACGTTTGACTACTGGATCGCCAACAGCACCAGATGTTTCGGCTACATATTCAGCAAGATTAACAAGAGCTAACGGAAGCAGCCGGCTGACAAGAAACTCGTTCCACAGTAAATCTCGATCGGCAATTTTCTCCTCCAGCTGCTCGCCGGTTCTCTCCTTGAGGTGGCGACGGTTGGAATCGACGGCGAAGTATCCGTGAACGTGTACGCGAAGACCTGTTGGACTCTCTACCCCTAACGGTAGCGGCAGGAAGCAGAAAACGTGTCCTGTGGGTTTCTCAAGCCATGCAGCTGACGAAGACGACGGTGAGTCGAAAGGAACGGCGACAGCAACCCAAGGAAGACGACGCAGATCATCGCTAAAGGCAGACATTTCGCCGTCGTCTTCGCAGCCGTACTGCTGACTTATCACCCATTCCTGCACTGTTGAATGTCCTTCTTGGAGCAGTTCGGTTGTCAGCGGGTAGGACATAGATACTGGCTTGCGTTCCGAACCGGAATCGCACCATCTCTTTATCTCTTGCAGAAATTCTGCTCTCTTCGAAGTCACCATCTGCTCAACTGAAGTTGCCAGTCTAATCGTCGCCGTCTTTATCGGATGTTCGGCGTCAGACGTCTTCTCGTAGAATTCGATCGTCGTGATGTGATTTAGAAACAGCAGTAGCATGTGCGCGTCGATCTGTAGTGACGCAAAGAGCTGGTGGACTTTCTCGACGTCGTAAGTGGTTTCACAGAGCTTCGACAGTGTGTTTTCGGCACGCAGCGGAAAGCGAAATAAGGTTCCTTCGAATCTCTGAGTACCGTGCAGGATGTTTTCATTGATGTCAAACAGCGGTTGAGCAAATGGAGCGAACTGATCTTCAAGACGGATAACGTCTTCCGCATGGCGATCCAAGTTCCACGTACGGGACGATATGTAGCTGTTACCGCTCCGGAAATACCGCTCGTGTGGGTCGAAGAAGCGAACCTTACGATCGCTGAAGATACTTGGAAAGTCTGCCAACCAGCGTAACAAACACATTCGTCGGATTCATCAAAAGCAATCAATGTCCAAGACACAGTGAGACGCGGCACACAGCAATAGTCTTCGTCAAGTGTCTATACTAACACTGGGCTTTGATTTTCCATTCTGTTTTTTTTACCGCGCTGCATGGAATGCAGACGCGGTCTAGCGATGAGAATTCTGTCCGTCTGTCCGTCTGTCTGTCTGTCACACGCGTGCATTGTGACAAAACGGTAGAAAGATCGGTCAAGATTCATACACCATGCGACAGAACATTTAGCCTAGTTTTCTGAGAAGAAGAATGGTTGGTGGGGGGCGACCCCTTCTACCAGCAATTTTGGGTCAACCGGCCCCCATTGAAGCGAAATCGCCGATTTTCAACCAATAATCGCTCGTAGCTCCTCAGCCGTAACACCTAGCAAAAAAAGTTCAATTAACGCTAATAGGAAGTCCACTGCGCGCTTTCCAATGAGCCTAAGATGATCGTTGTACGTTGCCCCTAAGTCCCCCAAAGGGGGTCTCAAAAATGCAAAACGGCCGATTTCGGTAAAAAAATGCACTTCGCTTGAAGAAAGTCTGCTACAAAGTTTCTTTGTGTGAAAACTGTCAGCGGCAAAGTTGTAAGGCATTCATTGGCCTAACTAACTGTGCAAAAATGATTGGTGGGGG
>Ga0049105_1000335_pt1 | contig 15200 bp, 10 predicted proteins | sample WorMetvaBAHAMAS1_FD_61260 | JGI IMG/M metagenome (GOLD analysis project Ga0049105, IMG submission 61260) | Worm MetaG Olavius vacuus BAHAMAS.1 | ecosystem: Host-associated > Annelida > Digestive system > Unclassified | place: Germany: Marburg | collected 2013-04-09
TGAATGGACTCGTGTATGAGAATGTCAAATGTGAAGCCATTCATCGTATCGCGTCGATCAACTCGCATTCCATCCACCAGTATACATGTATAACGACTCGTCAATGCTGGCTGGCATACACCTTTGCAAATGTCACCGAAACATACTGTACGTACTACCTGCACGCAATAACTAACTAACAAAGTGCATGGGCCAGCCGACGATAGTCTGATGTTTTAACACTGTGCCTTTTTTGAAACGGGTAGGTCATTATGGGGAAAAATTGGGGCGACTCCACAGTCATTCAAGGTTAGCGATTTTGTTACCAATGGAAAGACCATTTGCAACTTCCTATTAGTGCATATAGTAACACACATCCTATCTCGCACCATTTCAGAGATATCGCGGAGTATTGGTCAAATTTTCCATGTTGACAAGGAGTGCCTCTCTGTAACGCCCTCGTTCAGAGTGAATCTCCTAAATTCAGAACGATGAAATTTGGTGTCAAGAAACTAGACACATCGCTCTACTGTAGGTGTAAAATATTTCGATATCTAAGATGAACCGTTCAGTTGTGACTCACCAGCTAGTGTGACGGATGGAGAAACACGACCATGACAACGCCGCACTTAACGTTGCGCAGCCAAAAATACGTTGTGAGTTGTTGTACGCGTGGCACAACTGACAGTGGGTCAAATAGTGATCTACTGATCGACATACAATGTCTGTAGGAAAATGTAACTGAATGGTATCTTCATGAATAGTTCAGTGTAGCTGGTCACGTGGGGTAAAATTGTTCATTCGATGAAATCATCACATGAGCCAGGTCATAGGTATGATCAGCGTAGTGTTGGCGAAAAGCAGTGAGAAAGCTCTACGTGTGTGGCATCTGCAGTCTGGAATTTCTGCACGTCCATACATCAATCACTCGACGCGTGTCTGCCGTCTGTGCCCACGTGTCCAGTCTGCTCCGAGTATGTACATTATGAGCAGGAAGTTTGGACACGTGCGCAGCGGAGACACCGACGAGAACTATTATATCGACTCCAAGTACTCCGCCCCGGACGGCGCTAATAGGCGAAACAGTTGGAACACACACACAGTTAATATGGCGGACAGTTTCGCACCTTGCACTCAGCACGCCAAGACCAACCAATACGAACCGCTCAATTCGGACGTCACAAATATTTAATGATTGCTGTTCGTAACTCGCTTAGCTTAGCCGGCTGCAAGCGGCGCCGTAATCGATACTGGCTGTTTTTTCTCGCGTCGGTTGAAGGCGCAATCTGAAGTAGGTATCGTATAGCCGGCAAATCCGATATTTAGCGGTTCGCGCGCGTGAGATCCGAGACAACGTTGACGACGACAATTCGCCATTATCCACACATTGTGTCGCCCGCACGCGTCAGTCCCAGCAAACGCTAACTTCTTTTGTGGCGTCGAATGACGCAGCGTTATACTCGCTACGAGTACTGGAGAAAATATCGTTCCGCGTTCATCTAATTGTCTGCATGATCATGCAATGTGGGATGAGAGGACCCCGTTCCTTTCTACGGATTGCATGCGGCTACGAATAAGCGAAGATGGGCCTGGCTAAAAATCCAGCGACGTTTTAGAATCCATTTTACAGTTACTGGTTAATTAACTGACATAATTAAGATCATATCTTTGAAGACATGAAGATCATATCTATCGTACGATTTTTGCGACACGACGCATTGCGTGCAAACTTGCAAAGCGCGATGCTGCGGCAATTCTTCCATTCGTGCGTCCGTCAAACTCACGCATGTGCCATAATGGCTAAACATATCATCAAACTTTTTCATCATATATTAGGCCCCGCCCATCACTTATTTAAGCATCGTGGTAAAATTTCGATGCGACAATTCTGTAGCCCTTCTCGGTGTCTATTGGACAGAATCACAGAACCACTGACATGGGACAGAACTGTACCAAATTTGGAGAGAAGTTCCGACACGTTTCTCCATTTCGAAACAAGAGCGAATCAAAGGTGACTGGTGTCGAAAATTAAAACCAAACTTCGCATTTTTTATCACCTGTAAAAATTAGGGGAGGGATGGGCGAAATCTCTTGATTGAATTTTTTCGTGCCAGATCTACTTTTGGCGGAGGGCTGATCGGCGGCCTGGAAGATTGGAGGCCCGGTGGTAAAAAAAACCACAGCAGCACTTCGTAAGACCGTCCTCCACCACGTCGGGCGGCCTCAGTATTAACCAGGATACAATTACAGACAAGGATAATATGTGGGCTTCTATCAGTGTAACATCTCATTTGCTGTCACGTAAGCCAAACAAGTGGTAATATCGTGGAAACGGTGTCAGATAGAGAAAGACTGTTACAGACCACTAGGCCCTCGTGCACCACTGATACCATTGTTTATAATGTTGAGTGACATTCAAAGGTCGTTTCAATGTTTCTATAGCTCTGGCACTTAATGCAATACATCATATGGTGCAAATAAAACTATTTAGTGGCACATATTCACATATAACAGGGTTGTCTAACTGGCGGCCCGCGGGCCCCTCGACTTCCTTATTTACACGTTTTGATAAACATTACCTATAATTTGGTTAATTTCCCTTGCTATTGTAATGTAAAAGACCACAAGATTAAGACTTCCGGCCCCCGGAGACAGTCTGAAAGATTATCCGGCCCCTCCTTACAATATGGTTGGACAACCCTGGTTTATAAGACTTCGAATGACTGTTCAAAGTCATTAAGGTCATTCAAAGTCAAGAGAGAAAAGGACAGAAAAGTCCGTCTTAAATATATAATGACAATATATTGTATAGTAACAGTCGGGCAACTTTGCAGTTTTTTCGCGTGGCGACATTGCTCAGTAGCGCGGGCATCGCGCAGTTTCTCTGCGACTGATGATAAGCTTATGACGCGCATCTCTGTCCTAGTTTTCAGTTGCATATTTTAGCGCGTAAGCTATTACACAACCATATATTCGTATAGTTCCTATGTTTTGTAATCGTTATACTGAAATTAATTTTATTTAATTATTCACCGGATTCGTAAACCGAGAAAGTGCGCTTAGAAGCTGTTCGCTTTAGTGAGTAATTGATGCAGACAAGATACGAGAGTGAGCAGATCGCCAGTACAGGTTAGATTTCAATACGACGCGGTGGCACAGCAACGCGCAGTGAAATGGTTATTTTAGAAACCGCGGCAACGATTCCTTCATCGAACACAACACGCCAGTTCACCAAGTGCCTAAATCACAGAAATCCTGATACAGTCGGGGCTGGAAAAACCTAGATTTTAGAAAAAGTTTTTAGGTTTTTAGGTTCTTTTTAGATTTTAGGTTTTTAGATTTTTAGGTTTTGATGTGTGAAGACCAGACACAGTATTATGACGCAGAAATTTACGAAAATATCTGATACATGATACACCTTTTCTCTGCCACATCATTTATAGCCATGTGCAGAATATAGTAGGATGAACACAACTAGTTAGACTGAAAGGCAACAATTTTCTGTTGTGACTGTAAGTCTAATATCTGGATTTTTAAAAAGTTTTCTAAAAACCTAAAAGTTGGACTATTGAGGGTTTTCCTAATTTTTTTTGTAAAAAATTAAAAACCTAGGTTTTTAAAACCCATTTCTACAGCCATGGATACACCACGGTCGAACGCGTCGTTACTGCAGGAATCACGCTGCTATACGTGATTGTACATAACGAATGATGACCTTGACGCTTGAGCTGGCCACGCTTACCGAACACACACAAGGACCACACGAGGGCTAGACTTTCATAATTCGCTGCTGTCAAACTGTAGATAAACAGCTTTGAAGAACGGCGTGTTGGAGTCAGGTGAAAGCGAGCTATACCGGAATATAAGAGGTTTATATACGCAGCGCTCGAGGACCTGCGCCATCTTATTACACTGCTGGTCGGCGGCAGACTCGAGATAGGCCAGCTGCAGGAAATCCACGGAATATATTAGCTAAGAGGCCGTCAGCAATCTCAGTTGCTGAGATGCGCCGGATGACCATAAAATGTTTATGACTGTCACTGAACAAGCCAATGTTGTTTGACGACTGCATAACGACACTGACAAGAAGTAAGATGTATAGCTATGATGGCTCACACAATATGCAGCCATCCCTCCAATTTCAAGATTATGCTCATGCGTGTTATTTCTTCACCTTGACCTTTGACTTCTAAAACATATGCTTTTTATTAACATATTTATATTCATATTCATATTCATGAAGTCTTATGTTTATGTTACCAGCTTTGTTGCATCTACTGTTTATAGATGTGTTATCTTGCGATCTATACTTCCACCAGCGACTGCACAAATTCTCGATCTTGTGGCGTTGCATAACAGCTCGTTCGTCTTTCTCTGTCGTGATGCCCATCGCATACCATTCCGGCGTACTTGTGCAGGCCACAGACTTTCGAACTCGATATTGCGGTCCTACAGAAACTGTTTCCGTTTCCGCTCACCTGCTTACCTCCACGCCGATCAACCCTACGCGTGGCTCAATCAGGTCGTCAAGCTCCCCACCGGGACTGCCTGCATCTACAACTACAAACGATGTCAGACACACGCTTACTGTACCATTTTCTGATATTTCGACACCGATTCATACTCACTCAGGACGTCAGATTTGTCGTCCTTTTCGCTACGACTGACATAGCCACGGTACTGCGGGATGCGGTGTGGTGTGGTGGTGCACTCACATGTTTGGACAGACTGCTGATATGTGCGTTGTTCTCTTTGGCGACAAACTAGAAATGTTGCGCTTAGTTTCTTAATAAATGTAGCAGGCCTATAGTCTTAGTGTTGCGCTGAATGCAATACCACTACAGTATGTCACATTTCGCTGCCGACAATCCGTTTATCACTGTCCGAGACATGGAAGGTGGCCATGCCTTCACCTATTACTGCTTAACTTTAAAATGATCAACGAGTTATGTGTGACATGGAAAAGGCGAACTCGACGACTTTCTGTTTTTGAGCTATAACCTTCGACCGGACATCAGACGGATATTGCCAGAAATTGCACGACATGAAGGTCACTGGGACCTCTAGCCGTACAATTTATGTCTTCGTGGATATTCGTTGGAGCAACATTATACACCATGTTTGAAAATGACAGAATCGTCTGTTTATAACTTATTGCGCGTTTCGTATCTGAGCTCTGTGAATTCTTGACCACAGAATGTCGTTTCTGATTACGGTTGCCACGGGAAGTTCAGCTTGTGCACCAAATATGAACTTTCTATGTTCTTCTGGTCTCGAGTTACAGGACCAGACGCGACAGACTGACAGAGAGATGGACAGACAAACGGAGAGACGGAGTGCAATGCCGCAACGAGCGGGACGGCCGCTTCCTAAACTCAGCAGCATCACTTCTAAAGTTATGTTTTGCAATCTGAATTGGAACGTAAAGTCAGCAGCGTGTTGCATGTCAAATGTCCTCCTGTTTAGTGTGAATAATTGTTTCTAAAGACGAGAAACTCTGCCTGCGTTGAAGACAGTGTTAACAAGCGCGAAGCGAGCAAGCGACACAATTATTTCATCATTTTTTTCCATTTACAAGGTAGCGCATTTTGCGTAATTTCGTTCCGATGGTTGCTAAGTTTATGGTCTTAGGCAAAATTGCCGAAAAAAGTATTCGACCGCAATTGAGAGACCGCCCTGCACATTGTGTTAAAGTTTCAATTCGATCGCGCTTGTTACCAGAGAGGAGAAGCGAGTGAAAAGTTGGGTGTTAGTAACAGCATAACGTCTGTCTCCAACGCAAACACAACTATAGTTGCGTGCAGGGGCAGGCGCGAGACCCACGTAGGCTTACCTGACTGATGTCTGCCGTGTCTCGGCGGTGATAATGACAATCCTCCTGCTACATCATGTCGCCTATGTTCGTCGACATATGAACACGACAGTCTAATAAGCCAGCGCGTGTAGTGACGATTGTTCGCCGGACATTCTAAAGACGCTCGTCTCGCGCACTGCACACACGCGCTGCTGCCGTTGTAAAGTAATTCGCTAACTCCACTCTCAGCTGCTGCTGCTGGTGGTGGTGGTGACGTCACGGCGGCGATGAAGGCAATCAGCCAGCGGCGCAGTCGGCATCTCACCGGTACTGTGACGCAGCGGGGAGAGTTAAGATCTCGAGAATGTGACAGCGTGCGACCGGTGGGAAGAACAGCGACGAAAAGGTAGGCTGTTGTCTGTATATATTCACGCTAATATTTTGCTGGCTTTTACAGCGTCATCGTGCTGCCAACTTCAATGCTAATCTCGCAATATAACGACACCGAAGAGATTCTGCTCCCTGCTTTGCCACACCATCCAGCGCACGCACGTCAACATGTAATCGTCCGGTAATTGGCAGCAGCAGCAGCACGCTAGCTGCCAGCTGCTAACTGTGGCGTGAAACTCGCGACAACACCGCCACTATGTCGTCTAACAGTGACACCGGCTCGTGATGCGTGGAAACATGATAATTGTCAACGTGCTGATTGTGTTTTAGGCATTAAGTAGTAGATTGCCATAAAGCGACATCCAGAGTTCCACAGAGTTCGATTTGAGAAAATGACAACAAATGACAAAAAGTCATCCATCTGAAAAGACTAAACTACATGTACGCGTTTATTTTGTTTACGTCTTATGAGGCCGAAACCAACGACGATTGATATGTATCATAATGTAAACAAGCAGTACAACAGTACTGCAATACTTCAATGATTTGTAGCAGAAAGCGCACAAGCAGAGCAGATCTACGTATCGTGAAGACTGCCATCATGACAGTCAGTTCACTGACAGTGATGAGAGGTTTGTTTTGATAACGCCAGTGAGCTGTGATATATAGGGGCGACTAGACGGCATCTGGAGTGACATTTCCCGTGAACGATCTCTCCGGACATTTCTTTACTCGCCACCACTACGTAAGCGTCAAAGCTTCCTAATGCTGTCAGTTTAGGGTAAGGGACATAGGGTTAGGATTAGCAATAGGGACAGCAAGTTTTTTTAGCATTTAAGTAGTAGTAGCAAGGGAGAAATGTTCATGGTAATCTAGACACGAGCAGCGGTGATGAACGACGGTGAATAAAGAGTAGCGTCAACCTGGATTCTGATTCTGACGAGAGAAATGCAGCTATTCGTCAGTGTCAGCGAACGCGACAAACGACTTGGTTAGTATACAATACACTGTACTGCCACAGTCTCAGTCTGCCGAGATCTACTGTGTATCATTAGTGCGATTTGATGCCCGTTAAACGCGCATCGCTCGTATCAACCGCGAATGGTAACAAGAAACACCCGCTCGTCTGTAACCCGCCTATGTGTTATGTCGTCCTCCTCCGCTCTGTTGAGAGTTGAGTCATCCGCTTGTAGTGTCGAGAACACCCGTCACTTGTCGTGCGCGGTACTGTATTATAGCCACAAGATGCACAGCGATACAGATCATACTTTCTGCGATATTTTGACGTTGATGTTACTTTTAACGCCAAGCACAGCATATGATGAAGTTTTGGCGTGTGCTGATGCACAGCGCCTTTTCCAGCTGCTGATCAGCATTCGTGCTGACGTGCTGCTAAACGTCGTCATTTCATTATCTTTCATTGTCACGCTGTTGTAAATTTTTGTGAATTTTATGCCTACTAAAACTGTTTTAGACTAGCTTTTAATGTTTACAGAGAGCATTGTTTCTATGATTTTACTGACTTGATAAATTATTATTATTTATTATTATTATTATTAAAACGTAAGATTCTTAGATTAATGTGGTTTAAGCAAAATAGCTTTTAGGGCGCGGTACATGAGGCAAAAGGCAATATTGATAGGCGCGTTGCGACATGATGATGGCACTGACGCCAGAAATTTGTAGCACATCGATGTCACTGTACTGCGCATCGAATCGGCTTTAAGAGGTGGCTACATGTAAAATAAAAAGTTATGCCAAAATTTAAGTGTTTTATTTTACATGTAACCATGTCAGAAGAAAAGTTTTACAACTCTCGCAAAAATGTTTTAGACCGTGATTACATGAAAAAAGTTTTGCAACTCTTGCAAAACTTTTTTACACGTGGTTTACTTTTTACGTTGGTTACATGTGAAATAAAAAAAACTTAAAAAGGTTTTAGCCTTCGTCGAATGCTGTGAATTGGCTGCAACAACTTTCCTCGTGAATATTTCTAACATGTTCAATTTTGCTAAAAAGTTTTGCAAGAGTTGTAAATATTTCTACCGACTATAACTTTTTTACTCCTGTTTTAGACGTGTATACATGTAAATTATTCTCCGTTGTCGCAGGCGTGTAATGGTCACGCGCTGCAAATTTTTTTCTACGGGCGGTCGAGGAAGACTAATTTTTTTTTTAAATTTTACATGTAACCACTACTTTAGTGACAACACTTGCTTAAGAAAGTCAAAATTTATTTGCATTGCACTCCATTCTAAGATACCGGTATTACTACTTCCGGTTTATGAAAACAAATGGCCGCCATTTTGGAATGCTACTTCCGGTTTCGACCTCTTTATCCTCATCGGCACGTCATTTTGCATCGACCTGTCGAAATTCGTTGAAATCGAACAACGCGCGGCGGTGTTATGACGTCAAATCGCTTTTTCAAGATGGCGACAGACAGCCATGTTGCATTTTGTGTGGGTAATATTAGGCCACCCCCGAAGTGCAACTGATGATTTCAGCTAGCTCGGCCTTCAAATTTCGTGTTGATCGGATTAATAGTTTCGAAGATATATGACGATTTTTATATTTCGGCATTTTGGCTTTAAATTGACTATCAACGGCAAACCTACTTGCAGGGTGGAACCGTGGAAACTATCCATATTTGGATTCGTGGGGGGGGCGATTTGCCAACTTCCAAAGGCGTAGCTTCTCGAATAAGGGTGTTTACTTATGAAGTTGAAGGGATATAACGCACTGGAGTTAACGATTGAATTTCTAAGCAAATTATGGACAAAAGTAGCATTAACAGACTGCTGATAAACTTCAGAGACACCGGCGCAGTCAACAGACTCACAAGTAGCGGCCGACCACGAAGTGCCGCACTGAAGAAAATGTTGAACTGGTTAACGAACCATACCTGCCCTAAGTCCCCAGCCGCATGGCGTCACCGCCCTTTGGCTGGTACTCATTGCGCCTACCCACGAAGGGATGGCCAGGCTGAGTTGATATGGGTGGCTGGCCACAAGGCAGGTATGGTTCGTTCTGAGTCAGGAAGAGACGCCGCAGACTTACAGAGGAGTCCGTGAAATTTTGATAATCAGCTGAGATGTTATGAAATTATCACCATGAGTTTGGTAGCTGTCGTTTATTGGAACACGGTTTAATATGCCAAAACTGTATCAAATTGGTCACTCTAGGTGTAAGCGTTGGACAGCTTGTATTGTATTGTATTGTATTTAACTTTGTCAAGGTAGTGCGGCAACATATTTTAGGTGTGATGGGTAATGTTGCATACTGTTTTGTAGGAAATTTAATCGACTTTTTTAGCAGTGAAATAATTTTGAAAATCGGTAAAGATTTGACGAAATTACCGTCACAACAGGGTGGCGCATTTTTTTGCGACACAGTGTATGTAGGCACTGAGCAGGAAAATTCAGAGAATTGACAGACGCAGGAAAAATGGCTTTGACTCACAGAAAAAAAAACTGACAGACCACACCCAGTGCTGTGGCCACACATACAGCGAAAGACCACAGCAGGTCGCACATGCTGTTGCGTTGGGTGGTCGTCAGTGGCGACAGCGTCACGTGGCGGCACGACGGAGCGACATGGTCACATCAGGGACGCGTGCCAACGCAGTTCAGCAGTATTGGCTGGGACCGACCGACAGGTCGACGTGGCGTCCCGTGGGCCTGGTCTCCGGCTGCAATTTAGCGAAAATATGTCGTTTGCATTCATGCGCTGTGCGACTGACGCCGTGGCCCGGTTATAAGCATTGCTAGATTGATTGGTTCCGATGTACAGACGGCGACAACTGTAGATACACGCATATAAACAGAACGACAGAGACAGACAGAGCTGCATACTGACATGATGACAGAATCTGCATATTCACTTGCCAATAACTAGGACAAGTGGACTTTCACTTCGTCGCGGTATTTCACTGAGTGTGTCGTAGGCCGACAAGAACGTACACATCAGCAGCAGTTAACAGTGGACTGCTTACTTGCCAACAGATCAAAAAATTCCGAAAACCCATGTAAACGCATATAGTCTAATAAGAATAGTTGTTAGTGTTGACGACTGCAAAATTTTAATGCAATCTTTCGAACGTTTCTATAATTAAAGCTATTTGAAAAAAAAGAAAAAAGCTTTTATTTTTTATCAAAACAAGTAAAAATTAAAAATTATAAAACACTGTAATTCGAAATGATTGATTTGTCACGAGTCGTCGGCCTCACAGACTAAAACTGCAGCACAAACGAATTGCAACTCTTGCTGCAAGAAAACAAAAAATATCAGTTAACGAAATTTGCGCTAAAATTTGAGTTTCGATTTATTTAGCTGACTTTATTTCAACGGCAGTACGCAATGTGACATGTATAACTAGACACGTTGAAAGTGCCGGCAGGAACTGACGCGCGTCTGTCTGTCCGCACCGCGTCTGTCCGGTATGACGGGCCCGTCATGGTTAATGCTAATGTACGTTTGACCGGCGACATGGCTGACCGCTGACACGGCTGCCGTAGACGTCCATTAGACGACGACAGACGCCAGCGTAAACCGTGCTGAGCATCAAGAGACTGACTCTGTTGTCTCGAGGACAACGCCGACACATCATTCTCTGTTTACAGAGAATTGAAATTAGCGGCCGTCAGCAAACTGCAGGCTACTAACGCGCTAGGTAGGCGTAGCCAGGATTTGGCTGCGGGGAGGGGGGGGGGAGGGGGCGTGTGCACCCATAAGCGTATAGTTTCATGTCTAGGTTAGAGGTGCTAAGAAGTAGGATCTCAGGAGGGCTAAGCCCCTACCCAGAAAATTTTTGAGTTATTTTAGTCTGGCAATAACATATTTTAGTGCATTTTTTATTCAAAATGTGTCGAAAACACACAAACTGAGCAGATTTGTTTGGTCTTCTGACTGATTGTGTAATTATGTTAATGCTTGTAGTCGTGTATGCTGTAATCTGCTCCCGGCTACAAAACGACGTGGCAGATGATGGATGTACAGTATGGGATGTTTTTCATGTAGGCCTACTCATCGGTGGTAATTTTGCGTCCGGTCAAATTTGTACATTAAAACCTAGAGAACTTGAGAAACCTAAAAAAACCTAAAACCTAAAAACTTACAAAAACTAGGTTTTTCCAGCCCGGAACGTTAACAGTAGCCTTTCTTTCGCGTAAAAAATAAGAAAGTAACTTTTAGCAATGGATACTGGAAGACTAGTCTACACGACACCCACTCATCACACGTGACAAGTCATCAGACTGTGTGTATACGCTACGGACATATTTGTCTCGTCAGCTGATGGCACAACTCTGGTCCGACAACGACCATCTGGAGCGCGTTCCTCTGCACGCACAATTACCAACCACGCTCGACTTGATGTTATAACTCTTGTCCATCTGTTTGATTGCTTTCACGGCAACTGTCGACAGAAAACAGCCAGACCACGCAGAACGGTAACCAGGTTTTCTTGGAGCTCACATCGCGATATTATTTGTAGCAGGCCTATACAAGCCAGGATCTTGCATATTTTTAACCACACCAGTTATAAATATTGTGCTTATCACTCGACGAAGAGTCAGTGCTCAGAGATGCATAAGATAACGGTTATCGCGTATCATTCATCCTCTGATAATCACCTGGTCAACACGGTCAAGCAGCGGCTTTCATCTAATACAGTAGAAATATCACCTGATGCTGCAACAAGAGTCACGGAATAGAGTCACGTACAGTCGAGTTCTGACTACTGTTATGCCGCCCGACGTATGTCAAAGGCCTTCTAAAATGCTACTGTGATTTTTGACATGCAGACTCCCAGACGACCGAACAACCCCCCGTCAAAAGTATATGAGAGGTTTGTTCCTAGGCTGATCTGGTATAATTCACTCAGACAGTTCGTTCACCCCTCCCCTAAATTTTACAGCGGGTATAACACAACACAACCATAACTTCAAAGATGGTCTGGTAATAGTTTACTGCACATGTTAGGCTGGGCCAGTTGGCCACACGACAACAGGTATCAAGGTATCAACTCAGAGATTTATTTCATACTGCTGTGCAGAAACAGCAGAGAATTTACAGGGTGTGTAGAAAGATACGTGTGTCTCTTCTCTGAGACTTCCAGCCGTACTAAAAGCGCATTCAGAGGGCGTTGACGCAGCTGGAATGCAGAGAATTGAGGTGTGCAGGAATTATGCGACGATCCCTCCCATCCCGTGGTGGTGGTCTGGCGTAGCGCGTTGGCTTCCATCGACGAAGTTAATCAACGTCGGGCCCGGTTAGTACTGAGGTGGGTGACCGTATCTGGATTCAATTCCCAGCGTGGGACATTTATCTCGGTATGTGACCAGCCACCCATATCAACTCAGCCTGGCCATCCCTTCGTGGGGAGGCGCAATGAGTACCAGCCAAAGGGTGGTGACGCCATGCGGCTGGGGAGTAAAGGCAGGTATGGTTCGTGTGTGGGTGGCAGGTAAAACTGTGTGATCCCCTTGTTACACACTGGCCATGTCTGAGCGCTTTAGAGATAAGGAGCTTACATATACAGCGCTATATAAATTCAGCTGTTTACTTTATCCCGTGTAACATTTCCCACACTTATTCTCGTTCCCGAACTCAACCATGTCCATCCCATTCCCGCGGGAATGTTGGGAACCCCAATTCCCAGTCTTGATGCAGACTCTACACTGAACACTGAACAAGTTCACGATCTATTATGCGTTTACGGCCAATTCTTCTGAACATGAGAAAGGCGCTGTTTGAATCCTGAAAGTCATTTGCACGTATGTAGGTCAAATGCAAAAGCTGCAGTGTTATTGGTGTCGGAGCGGCGTTGCAGTGTTGAAAGACGCTGAAGTTGCTACAGCTGGAATTCATTGTAGGTTACTGAGCGCTGCGCGTGGATGGCGCAAGCACTGTCGACCTTAACGCGTGCGAAATAAACAGGTCTGCATCACCGACATACGGTGCACTGACACCTGTTCGCTCACGACCACAAATCTTCAGCTTACGCTGTTTCGTTCAGTCGTTCACTGATAAGTTGGTAACTTGGTACCTGCAACGTGGATGCAAAGCTGCAAAGACTTCATATCTTCTGTGCCGCTGCCATTCGGCGATGCATCAGATAGTGAAGTTACTCGTTGAAGATTGTACCAAGCAAGTCGCGTCACTTTCCGCGATGCAGGTCTACATGAAATGAACATGGCTGTTACCCTACCTCACTGTTCTGCGTACGCTGTGATCGGTGAGACTGTTGAGATGAGATGCGTCTTTTAGAAACTGATGATGATTTTAGTTCAGCTGCGACTGAACTAGTGCACTGCAACATTGGTTGATTACATTTCACCATCCATACCTTATCCGTAGACTCCATTCTTCAAAGTCTTTTTGCAACATGGATGATTTTTCTGTTCGATCACGTAGAAGTTTCAGATTCAGTCGTGATGTCTTGTTTGTAAAATTGCTGCGCTCTTTCGTTAACGCCTGGCACCAGGGCGCATTGACTTGCAGTAGTTTTTTTGCAGTTATGTCATCACTTAACATCTCAGATGATCAGTGACAATAATCTTTCAGCTTGTTTTCCTTCATGTACAAATCTGAGGTATCCCGTAGCAAAATTTGCAGATTGCAGCGACAGAAAGTTTACAAGAGTCTTGCACTGTGATGAAACTACAGGACTATCGACATGTTGGTTCAAGGTATCCGTACACAGGTATCATGCAACAGAATTAGTCTTCACAAGCAACCTCTTCTGTTGTAAAACAACCAGCATTAGACTGCCGGTAAAATGTGTCTCATTATTTTTTTAAATATGCAAAGAAAAAATCGACATATTGGGGCTATACACAGCACACTGAACGTAAGCGTAACTTCTGTGGTACTTGCGGTTTTCATCGTTGGTGAGGCTCAGGCAACAAGCATGCTGCAACAGAGATGAAAGTGCGACCGGGTATCGCCACCATTCAGTGATTGCTCCGAGCGAGATACAAGCGTTACAGCACATCAACAGATCTCGCCAGTTGACTACAAAAGCGCTGCCGTTGGTTCAGCAGCTGGCGTGCGTGCGACATCTGTGACTGATCTGCAGCAGAGAGACTTGACGTGTCAGTGACGGCATACAGCACAGACTCAGCAGTCAGTCACTGGCGCCACGTGCTAACGACCGAGCCAACCAACAGGTAAATTAATGCGTTCTGCGTGCGGTGGTTGAACCGTGGAATGTGACGAAGTAGGGTGAGCTTCTCTGCGTGAGCACCAGCACGCAGCAGACAGGCAAGATGCTGCTACACACTGCTGTATTAAACTGCTGGCTGTGAGCGTTTCGTACATGATGCTGCTATATGCAAAACAGAAATAAGTAACGAGATGGTCCTCGACGGCGAATCATCGATCAGTAGGCCTCCGCCGGCAAACATTTCTGTGACCTTGATCTTGGAACCCATCGCCTTGAAAATCTAAATAGTTCATCTCCCAGGTGTGGTATATATTTGCGTGAGATTTGGTTCAAGTCTCTTCAGCGGTTCATGATCTATCGGGTTCAAAAATTTCGATGACCGTTTTCAAAAATTACGAGTCAAAGGTCACTTGCAGTGCTGCAGCACTCCATGCAGCCATTCGTTGACCCATAACTTTGAAAAATCTTTTCAGCAATGCCCACTCACACGATGAATACAAGTGATGATGATGCAAGTTTTATTGAAATCCCTTCACTAGCTAGAGAGATCACGTCACGCGGAGTAGGTGTTAACGGACGTACGGACGGACAACCCGAAAACACGATGCTCTCCTACTATTGTATGCGGAGGCATAAAAATGTATAAACGAAGATGGTTTACATTTGTCACATTACTGCAGGTTCAATTAATCTCACAACGCTGTCACTGTGGCAGCTAGTTCCTACATCGTAACAATGTTCAAGATGCTTCAGTCCCTTCTTTGTCGCATAATCCAAAGCCTCCCTAAACGCACCGTACAGCTGGCTGCAGTGGCTGCATGGAGTGCTGCAACACTGCAATGTTGCTTAATTCCACATGTCACGCAACGC
>Ga0049105_1000336_pt1 | contig 15195 bp, 11 predicted proteins | sample WorMetvaBAHAMAS1_FD_61260 | JGI IMG/M metagenome (GOLD analysis project Ga0049105, IMG submission 61260) | Worm MetaG Olavius vacuus BAHAMAS.1 | ecosystem: Host-associated > Annelida > Digestive system > Unclassified | place: Germany: Marburg | collected 2013-04-09
TATTATTGTATTTTTCTCTCTTTTTATGTGTTCTGTACCATTCTGGTGAATAAAGATGATCATAACCTCTCAAGTGATTGGCGTAAACTAAGTAGCCCAGCGCATTATGAGGCCAGTCATTGCCGGAGTTGACGGACAGTCGGACATGCGATGCAGCTAGCAGCCTAGTAGACATACCACCGATCTAATCATCAACACAATCATGATTGCCTTTGATCGAAGGCAGGCCACCCGCAAACAGGATATACAGGCACGCTTTTTTGCTCGTGTGACCTTGACCTTGACCTGATGACCTTCATAGTCAAACTTGACCTATGCTGAAGATGTACCTGCATGCCAAGAAATGCTACCGTGCCGCAATCGCCGGTGTTAGAAGTTAAAATTAAGGCAAGGAAACTATCTACAAGCGTGACAGTTAGCAAAAAAAGTGATCAGTCAGCCGTCAATACTAATACTTACTAATGTCTCACTATTCTCTTCCTGTGGTCAAAATTAAAATATTATCCTCATGACAAGGGGAGAGATCGCCGTCCGACACTTTTCGCTGTCAATCACTCTAGGTCGGCCACCGTAGGTCCGCCACTCTAGATCTGCCACCCTAGTACGCCACCTTAGCTCCTCACCCTATGTCCGCCACTCAGATCAGCCACTGTAGGTCCGCTACCTAAGTTTGTCACCTCTGCCATCTTAGGTCCGCCACGCCAGATCTGCCACCCTAGGTCCTCCACCCCTAGTACGCTACCTTAGCTCCCCCACCCTATGTCGCCACCCAGGTCAGCCACTGTAGATCCGCTACCTAAGTGCGTCACCTCAGCCATCTTAGGTCCGCCACGCCAGGTCCATCGTCTGCCACCGCCCCATCCAACCAACTCAGTCTGCCTTACAGCTCGACCTCTGAATGACCTCAATGGACTTGCCATGAACACTGGACACTGGATGGACACTGTGCCATGTCTCTCACAGAAGCCTGGGTGGCCGGATGTTTTTTGTTCTTGTGACCTTGACCTTGATCCGATGACCTTGATATATGACCGTGATCTCTATCTTCTGAAGATGTACCTGCATACCAGAAAAGAAGTTCATAGGTGGAGGCTTTCGATTGTTATAGTATAACAAACAGACGCGACAGAACGTTCACCTTATTTGTTTCTCGTGTGGTGTCCATTACTTCACAACCGAGGCATCAGTGCCAGTCCCCTGCTGTCCCTCCTACCTCTATATACAGCGTGGCCCACTGACCGCGTTGTTCGGTCGCAGAAAAGCTCGCGATAACGGCAACCGAAACCATTTAAAGATGACCCGAGACAATTGGGGCCAGTCTGGTGAGTAGAGAGACCAGTCCTGATATCGAAGATCGATAATCGCCGAATACTATCCCGTTGTAAAGATGCGTTATCTGTTAATATTAACTGGCATCAGGCAGCACCAACAAACCGTCTTTAACTATTATAAGTTCGTGCAGCAGATTAGCCAATGCAGTGTGTGGACAGTCAGTAGAACGGGTAATGCGTGACTTGATGATAATGCTGTTCATATGCCCGGAGAATAGTTTTTCCACGTTACAGTTATACCGCTGCAGACAGAAGATAACATTCTTACCAGTACTCGAATTACCGAGGCAATAATTTATGCAGTAATAATATATAAATCTAATCATATCTGAATCATGGGAGAGGCATCTGTGTACGAAATTAAGTGAACGTGCACTATATTTCGTCAAATACGGGGATGACGTAAAGGCAACAATGTTGTATATAGCAGTTCGCTATGACGGCAATAATCGCCAAGCGCTGACAGCAGTTGTGCACAACAGATTTCCGTGTATTCGTATTGACAAAGACAAGCCAGTGTCTAGACTAATAGAGTGGTTACGTATGTTGACCATGCAGCGATCTCTTTATTGGTGTTCCTGTTCGTGGTTTCATGGACGTAACCACGTAACATGCACAACGCAATGACTCTGGCCAGTGCGGTGCGGTGCACAGTCCCGGCCGCGGGTGCATTTTGATGCCCATGAAATGCATCTGGGCAGTGCTCCACAGACCTGGATATGAGCTGGGGGAGCGCTTCGCAGTGAATGGAAAGGGAGGGGAGGGAAGGAATGAGCAGAAAGAAAGGAATAGAAGGGAGGCGATAAAAGATATCCTAAATAAATTTCTGCCTATGGCCTTGCCTAACAGTGTATTTAGCTCTCTACAAAGCTAAATTTTTCACGGGGATAATTAGTAATCAAGTCGTCGGCTTGGAATGGCAGTCCGCAATTAGCGCGCAGTTTTGACGTCCTGGAATCCCACCGCCATAGCATACCGTGATTCGTGATAGTAATCAGTGACTATTAGATCTAGTGTATGTGCGTGTGACAGACATTCCAAAATCATCGTCGTCGTCGTCATATTTGTAATCTTTAACAGAAAAAATAGTTGACAAAGTTGGCAAACGCAGCCATGCAAGTAAGGATTAGTGTCTTCGTACAGTCGCTGCTGCAGTCTCCCGGTGCCCGGACATTCTCTTGGGTACTACTGCTTTAATGTACAGAAACTTGCTAATTTTATTAATTTAGAATTAGGTTAAGGTTGGGGTCAGGGTTGGGTTAGGATTATGGATGGGGATAGCAAGTTTTTACGTTTAAGCTGTGGTATAGCGAAAAGTCCGAAGGGAATGTCCGGAGGGGGTGGGGTTAGATTCAGATTCAGTTTATTGAACTTGTAGCCAGAAGGCTAAAAATCAAAAAGGTAACAAATAAATAATAAACACAATAATGGACTGTACAACAAAACAATACAAGACAAGACAAGGAATGCAATGCAATGCAATGCGATGAAAAAAAATACACCAAGGGGATGTCCTATACACTTCCTACGGCCACATACTGCTATATTATGTATGGCGAATATGCTCACGTGTGCTTGTGAAGACGGTCGTAAACAGAACGACGTTGAATGGCGTACGGACGGACGGCGGACAATAAGGCCGTCTTAGATGACTCGGGCCGGGCTCGACTGCCATGTAGGCTGGGACCTGTAGATCTCCGTGGCGCTCTGAAGCGATCTTTACTGGTTTTCTGTCGTCCCCGCTTGAGCCTAAGAGGGACGCACTGACTGTCGCCTTCGACGCGGAGGACGGAATGTCACTGATATATGTGTCGCGGGATTTCCGTGGTGTTGGCGGGCGGACGCCCGACGACGATTGAGCCGTGAGACGCGCCGTCCATACGGAAAATGTCCCGATCCGGTCGGCTGCAGAGGTGCGTGCATTTTCGGAAGTTCGGTCCGCCGCAAGTCCGCAGTTCCCTTAACACAACGTCGTAGTCTTCTTTTAGTGTTTTTGTCTCTACGGCGATGACAAAGTGTTGTTGAGCGCTTTTCATCGTTCCACAGCAGACAACTTTTCACCGATCCGCGTCGGCGTCTTTCTCGTACACACAGGCATTCGCGATACATCTCGCCACGGATTCGAGCCGCCAGAGATATTCAGTCCGAAGACCGCACATCTTTTTCACAGTGGTCAATCTTCCGATGGTCAGCAATGGTCAGTCGCTCCGCCCACACCCGTGCCACGTGTTAAAACTACCGGAGCGCACTGCTTGGCAGTGACTGTCAGTGCTAAACAAGTTTCTCATCTCGGCAAACTTCTCTGTTCTTGATAAGGAGGCGCAGCACGCATCAACGATAACCGACATGTTTATTGTTAAAAAGTTGCGGGGCACTTTACAGAATTTATTGACATTATAATGCCGCAAACTGGCAGTTTGCTAGGTAGCAGATTTCTGTCAGCCAAATGACTGACGAAAAGTTGAGACTTGTTCTCTTTCCGGAATGTCAGTGTAGTGTGGAGGCGGCCCTGCTCTGTTGTGGTATACTGTTCCACGCCCTCCGAAATGACCTAAAATGTGTCGAGTGGGACGGTAAACCTTGCTCAATCCAATCCTCGCTGCAGCCGCAGAAAACGCCCCAGTCTGAAACTCTGGATATGGCTTTTCTGTGTTTACGCAGCGATGCGGAACTCCCTCAGTGCCATGGCTGAGTGACAGCGTTGAAGTCCATTCCCAGACGAACGTTTCGAGTGAGAAATTGTACGCCCATCGTAACTGCAACAACAACTGACGGACGTTGAATTGTTAAAACGTTTTTTGGAGTTACGGTGTAGATTAAATTGAACACAAGTTGATACAGCGCAAGCTAGTAAGTAAGTAAGTAAGTAAGAGAGTTTTTACACGAGTCACATAATGCAGCAGCGTGCCAGATTTCAGCAAAAATCCAAGCATGATTGAGTTGCTGATGTGTCAAACTTTCCCGGCCCGTTTTAGGGACCCCCTCCCGATGAGCCCATAGTTTTCAGCGTTGGACGCCCCGAACTGTACCAAGTCTGGGGAGGCGTTGGCCAATATTCGGCGCTTCGCAAGTTTGTTGTAGATATTGAGATTTCAGATATTTTGCTCTTTTTTAAAAACGTGAACAACTGAAATTTTGGACTTCCACCCGTCAAAATGAGGGGAGGGGCGGGCGAAATATCGGAGTCAGTTTTCAAGTAGAAACGAGGCTCTGAGATAGATAGTATATTGTCGGGGCGCCGCTCGACGTGCTGGGAGATTAGTAGTTGATGACAAGATAAGACTGTCGACTTGGCGCCGGGCGGCTTAAACCAGTAAACACGATGAGTTAAGGCTCGCTGCTTTAAGTTAGGAGTCAAGCAGCTTCAAAAACACTTCGTAACGGAGATCTTTGGTGACGTTGGTCCGGATGACCAACAACAGCACACGCTGGCAGTGAGCACGGAGCTGTTGGACTGTTGTAACGGCAATAGTGAGCTTTATGCGCTCGTTGACGATAATGACGTTGAACATGGGTGGCAGGACGGTCCGTGTCGGTCAGCTGTAACAGCGACAGTGCGACTGACTGACTGTACATGCAGCCAGCGCCGCCTGGTGGTCGCTGATTGAAGCTGTAAAATTGTGTAGTGTTTATGAGTGAACGGGCGTAAGACATTAACCCCACGACGTTCCCACGGACGTTTTCACCAGATCGCCATTACTTAAATGCAAAACACTTAATAACCCTATTTCATAACCTTAACCCTAACCCTAACCCGGACCTTGACTTTTACCCTTTATTGACATCATTAGCATACGCTTTTACGTTTAAGGAGATGTAGCCGGGGGAATGTCCGTGTGGAAACGTCCAGGGAGGGGAGAGAATGTAGCCGGGGGAATGTCCGTGTGGAAACGTCCAGGGAGGGGAGAGAATGTAGCCGGGGGAATGTCCGTGTGGAAACGTCCAGGGAGGGGAGAGAATGCCCGGATCTCGACTGAACGCATTGGTGGCATTCATCAGCTGTACTGTTGATTGCAGTTCGCTAATAATGATGAAAGTCACCTTCACGCACCAGTCAGTTGCAGAAGCAAAACAGAGAACGAAGAGAAATGAAGTTTCGTCACAGGGGAGTGCAACTGCTTCGCGCTGCCCAACAGATTAGCTTTCAGGGTCAACACAATGGTCAGAGTGAACCGTGAAATATGAGAATCTTTATTCACCAAGCAAACATGACAGACAACAAACAGTAAGCATTACAAACGAAATCAAACAATTATAGCACAGACAAAAAAACACTCGAAGCTCACTTCAAACCTAGCTACACGCTTGGCCCATAATACACTTGGTAAAGAGAAGTCAAGTACTCTTGACAATACCTCACAGTTTCAATACTTTAGTTGTGAAGAGTTTCAAGAAGAACCTGTTAATGACAAAATCGAGTGACTGCAAATCTGCACGTTGTTATTCGACTTACAGAACGAGCCAGGATACATTACCGCTTAGGCCTAAATGGCTTCAAAATTCAAACCCGTAGTTTTAAAGCTATACGAAGTTTCTCGAAACGAGTTCAGTTGACTGCAATAATACGTTGTATTTTTTTCATAAAAATAAAGAGAAACCATCAATATACCTACTGATTTCGACAATTCGTGTTTGCGTTTTATATTTTATATTATAATATTTGTACGTGCAAGTAAGTAAGTAAGTAAGAATATGTGTACAAGGCGCAAAAACAGCAACAGTCGCTATGCGCCGCAGCCCTAGAAAAACCAAAGTGTCTTCAAAAGTCTCTTCAAAAGTCGTGTGTATTTTTATATCACTATTCCCATGTTACTGTTTTGTTATCAATTCCTCTTCTGGCTGCAAGCGCGTCTATAAAATTCTCAAAGTGTCTCTTCGCGTAATTGGTGTGCTATCAACGTTCAAACGACGACGACGATAACAGTGATTCGTTGACGGAATTAATCGGGGCTAAATCGGCGAGATAATTGCTGGAGGTTGTCATTTAGTAATGGACCGAAGTGAGTGAGATGGCGTGCGTCATTGCTGCGATGCTACGCTAGCAGCAGCAGCAGCAGCAGGAGCAGGACGGCGTCGCTTGTTGGCGACCAGCTGCTTTGATGTGTCGCTATAGCTGACGCGAGACGACGCCGTCTCGCCAGTTTACCGGGGATGAGTGCAAGCTTGCTGGACAGCATCGGCACGCCGTGGTAACCTTCCTTCCGTCGGCGACTGCGTTTGAACGACTTGCTGATACACGCAATGCCGATCTATACGGCGTGTCGTCGCCGAAACCTCTAATGCACCGTCGTTCTTGTTAGTCTGAAGGAATAAAGGTAGACTCTCTATCATAAGCGTTCTTGATTATGGGCGGGTCGCGTTAGTGTTTTAACGGAAGAGTTTAAGTCATTTGTCCAGCTATAAAGAAAACCCGGTTGCAGTACGTACACAAACCATCTAGGGAGAGGAATATTTTAGAGATTTTTTCATGTGCCGTTGATACTCGCACATCGTAAGATTAACTTCTTTTTATGGTTCCGCTTCTTTCAGTAAGTATGTAAGCAAGCAAGCAAACTCTACGATTAAAAATGTTTTCAATTGCGTTTTTGTAATGATATTTATCACGCAGCGGAATCTCACTTCTCGTCCCCGATTTCAGCTTAGAGTACCAAGTGGTCTCGTTACACGCCATGGCCTAGAAACCATGCTGTCCAGCAGTGCGAACGAAGGCTCGTTTGACGCCGGGTACGCACCGCACCACACTGCTCTACTTAGCGGTAAATCTCGGTCCGTCGACCGGTCGCTGTGGTTCCCAACAGCGCTGGTCTGTCTGTGACGATTTGAGGACTTCTGCGCTGCGAGTTTTGACGTTTTGGGGGAGGACACCCTTACGATACCGCTGGAAAACGTTCACTGTCACCAGGGCGGCGCCACCGTCACTCTCCGAGCGTCAGAGCCGCCGCCGAAGACTCGCAATGTCGGCAAAACGACAGTAGGATAGTAAATTTCTCTGTTCTGTGTTCGCTGCCATGTTTACCATCCAACAAGTAGTCGCGTGGTGGTCGATACACGAGCGACGAGCCGTGCTAATCGCTCTGACCACGCAGGCGGTCAGGCACCGGCCAGCAACCTGCTCCGGCCGCTGGCAACTCAGCTGCCTTCATAGATTCTGTCATATTCCGCCAACTACCACTTTTCTTCCGCTATCGGTTACTACCGGTTTCCTCTTAATTTGCTCCGCTTCGAAGCGTATCGACGAGCGCAGTTTACCATCGGTGACCGTCGACGACGTCGTAGTAGCAGCTCCTAATGCAGACGCGATGTGACGCGTGAACTGATTAGTGCGCTCATTTCCGACTTATAACGATACACATATTTCACACGCTCCGCATTCAACTTCTCACTCCTCAGCAACACGATGTGCTTTCGAGTTTTCTTTAGTTCAGTTCAACGGATTCTCGGACTGTTTAACGATTTTATTTTGCTCAACGGCTTTTCTTGTTTGAGTTTTTTTTTCATTTAGCTCTTTTTTATTTGATGCCATGTGTTAGGTTAAGCCGGCTTATGTCAGATTATTATTAGGCCGCTCGATGACAGTTGGGAGGTGGTCATTAGCCGTTCAAGGTCACATCAAGGTCACGGTTTTTGTACCAATCGAAAGCCCGTATGCGTTTTGCGATTAGTTAATTTTTTTATTTAGTTTTTTTTAATTTTGATGCCATGTCTTAGGCTAAGTCGGCTTACGTCAGATTATTACATGTATTAGGCCGCCCGATGACAGTTGGGAGGCCGTATGTTTTACTGCTGAACTTTTCTGCCGTCCAAACTCTCGTCTCTCAGACGGCCGCTCGGCGCCCAGTCAAACTTAATCAGTGGTTGGTGACTTGGGTCCCAGCTATGGCACGAGAAATCCACTCAGACCTTTCGCTCATCCCTCCCCATTTCAGGAGCTAAAATGTCCGAAATTTGGCGTCGATTTCCGACCTCTGTCGCATTTGAAGCGCTCTGGTTGCGAAATGGAGCGAATATATCGGAAATCTAAACAGGAAGCTCATTTACCGTAGAGATAGCGCCGGTCGGCTGTTATTACGACGTTCAAGGTCGTTTAAGGTCACTAATTCTTTGTACGAATCGAAAGCCCGTATGCGACTTTCTATTAGTGAATAATACTAACTTACATCCCATCTCGCACCGTTTGCCAGATATCGCGCGGTACTAATCAAATTATCACTTTTATGGGGTGCCACTGTCTAACGAATTCGTCTTCAGAAACTTCTGCGAATATCACCATAAGACATATTGGTCATATTGCTAAAAACTAGTACATTCTTTGTACTACATTTTTGTCGCAGACCGCATGAGTCTGTCTTCAACTACTTTATACCGCGCTGCATGCAAGGAGTATGGGGACCATGATTGGTTAATGTTATCCCCAAATTTGGTATAATTCGGCCCGCTCCCGTCTTTGTGAACTGTTAGCTTATTGGTACCTTCTGAAAAGGGAAGCGAAAAATTTCTTCAATCATTAATAAGTCAGTCGTGGATTGTCCGATGTTGCTGAAATATGGTAAATTGGTGCACTGTACGGTTTTGAAAGCTGCGCAATTGTTGAAATTCACTTAACGTGAAATCCAAGATGGCGGTTAGCCCCAAATTTTCAATGTTTAAATCGCCGTAACTCGGCCACGGATGCTTTGATTTCGCTCAAATCTGGTACGGAGTTTGATCACGTCACAGCCAAGACACTACAACTTCAAGATCGAAGGCCACAGTGTGTCGTAACGTATCAGTAGTATAAGTTATAAGTCAGGAAAATTGAACGAGAACAAACGGTAAAAAATTATCGCAGTTCGGAGAGCAACATGTGACACAGGTTCAAGGTCATTATGTCAAATAGACAGGAAATAGAAATATGGCCGAGTTTCAGTCTGTACAGGAAAAACGCCCGAAAACGTCGTCTGATCGCCAAATTATTACTGTCTTTTAGCAAGCCAGAGTCGTTGAATCTAACGGCGATGTCAGAAATTTGACAGGAAGCTCATGAGTAGCAGTTTGTGCGCATGCGCTGTACAAATTTGGCCAAAAACAGCCAAGAACGATGGGCCTAGCGGCCTCAAGCTGCAGTGCATCGCAACTGCCACCTTCTCTAGTTATTATTATTATTATCATTATTCTGCCAGTCGGCTTTATTGATTTGATCGATCTGTGACCGGGGCATCGTCGTCGTCGTCATCATCATCATCATCATCATACGACAACATAGTCCGCTGTATGCGAAACTTCAAGCACAGGTTACATAAGTGCGACGACATGCATTAAATGGCTTATTGGTTAAACAGGTGCGTTGTAATAAGCGTTTCTTGAAGCTGACAAAGTTGTTGTAGAAATGACATTTTCGGGTACACACGTAGAAGAAGTCCGCCTGGCGAACACGCTGCAGGGCGAGGCGAGGTGTTCGACTAACTGTCAGAACAGTCGACGCTGACATTGATGAGCGAGGTCGGGTGTGATTTGTCTGACAGGAGACGACGACGACTTCGTGTTGGCCGAGTTACGCGACGAAGAGCTTGTCGTCCGAGTCCAGCTCAAGTCCGGCGTCTTCGAGACACGACTTCACCCGCCGCCCAGCTCCATGCCACTTAACGCCGCTCAACGGCGCTTTAATGATGATCGTTGGCACAAATTGGTCGTCAGCCGAGAAGCTAGAGAGGTAACCCTTCCCTCTTGTCTCGCTGTATGTATGTCTGTCCGTCCGTCTGTCTGTCTGTTTCTTGTTTTGCCATCTGTACTGTTCTTAGTTTTCGTTCTTCTTATCTGTCATCTCTTTAACAGTGCTTTTCGATTACGCGAGTGCTTAGCCTTAAGTGTATCTGATAGAATAGTCACTTTGCAGGGCCTACCTTTGCCTTTCTTGCTAAGTTCTGATTATTGTATGGCTCTCTTACGTTTTTCTTCAAACTTGTGACCTCAAAACTTGTCCAAGAATTTGCAACTATGGAACCAGCTGCCTACTGAACTGAAGAAAATACAGTCCCAAAATATATTTAAACGTCACTTTGAAACTTTACTTATTAGATACCCTTTAAATCCTATGTTATTTTGGTCCGCGCGTATGAACAGTGTTAAATAACGGTATGTGTGCTTATAACTGTACTGATTTGGTAGATCTTCGTTGCAACTGTAATTTTGTATTGTTTTTGTTGTTTGGTCGCCAGCATCGATGGGAGTTGTCCCTTTCTGGCAGACTGCCATTATCGCGAATAAATACTCTCTCTCTCTCTCTCTCTCCCTCTCTCAGTCTAACGACGCTGTGTCGACACTGTGCATCTTACTGTGGCTACTCAAAACATTTCTCTTTCAGTAATCTTTAAATTAAATTGTGTTTCGACTATGTTATATTTCCTGTGCGTTTTGACATTCTGCTGAGGTAGCAGTGCGCAAACAGTCTCCCGTCGTGCTTGAGTTTTCTAGAATATATCATGTTAATTTTCATCTTTTGGGAAGACGCAAGACAGACAGGCGGATGGACGGACCGACACCGCAGTGCGTATGCATAATGCGCCTATACCTATAGAGGGAGGAACGCATAATAATAGAAGTTCTAATGCGCAATAGTGTCCGCTGTGCGGAGATATATAGGCGTTAAAGCAGGTTCATCGTTCATTTTGGCAGCTAGTTGTCCGTGCTGGGACGCAACCAATCCGCCGTCCATGTACTACACGGTCGGACCGAAGCACACGAGGGCCCACGTCCGTCAGTGGGGCCTATCTGAAGTTCACCCAGCCCCGGTCACAGATCGATCAAATCAATAAAGCCGACTGGCAGAATCTAGGCCTACCGGACGTGTGTCGAGTGCGAAGGACGAATCCGCTTGCGGACTCAGAGCCGCAGAAATCCAGGATCGGCGGCCGATCCGTGGTCTGCAGTTGACGGAATAGTTGCGATACTAACTGAACTCGCATTCGAGTTATTTTCGTTCGCTGCTGAAATGCCGTGCGTATCATTTAGAGTCTCCGCAAAGCAGTAGGCGTAATTTGTAGGTCTATTGGACAGGTGTATATGCGGGTGTTTGCACATTTGCTCACACTATTAAGCCTATAAGCCTAACGTCACTCCAAGAGTTCGCCATGCTACGATCAGAGGACGTACTTTCGCTGCCTCCTCTGTCACATCGGCGTGGAATAGCATTTCTGACAGACACGTTGCACCGTCGCTGAACACTTTTCGCACTGAAGGCCGAACTGTTTCAGATGTCTTTTAAAGCGTGACTTGTTGATGTACCGCAACCTCGAAGTAACTTCACTCACGTCACGTTAATGAACATTCGTTGACTTACTTACTTATTATATATAAATGTTGTTAGCCATTTTAGGCCTTTAAACTCGTCAAAACAAACAAAAAACAAGAATAAATCTCAACTGACAGCTATAAGAAACGAGCTGCAGTGATGTTTAATGCACAACGTTTACTTATAAGTACAATATTTTTTGTTACTGTCGGTGAGAACACAGCATTGTAAAACTGCGTTCATATACAAACGCAAATCATATACAACGACATCTGTAATGCGCTCCCTACAAAACAACGAGGTTACATATGATATACAATGAACAGTAACTGTAAAATATATTGTGTAAGATATTACAATTTACAAGTCGACATTGTCACTGAGATGCAATAAGGCGTGATGTGTATGACCCAGGAAACAGACTGTACGTACGAATGGAAAAGTGAAGACAGATGGCGTGCATTGAAGAACTACAACCGGGGGTAAACATGGACGTAGTACGATAAATGGTGACTAAAACGCAGATTGATTAGTGATCTAATAAACTGGCTCATCTAAAAACCTCCTGACGAAATGTTATGTGATTTGCTCTGAATCACACAAGTTGAGACTATATTCTGCGATAAAGTAGGTCCTCAACGCTGATATTTAATGCATACGCAATGTGGACAGCTGATTGGTGTTTGCTGCGCGCCTTTGACATTTTCTATGACAGCTCGCTGTCCTTTATCAACAAACGGCGATAACGTCAAGCCTAGCGGAAACCCGCGAAATATCTGTCCTGTCGAAGCAATACGACGATCTATGAATAGTATCACATTAATGACGTAGTAATATGTCATTACAGGACCGCGGTTTCCTCTCACTCAATGATGAATGGTACGGCTATCGGCCGGTATGTACTGAGTCGGCCGTGGCCAGTTCGGTCGGCGAGTGAGCGATCACTTGTTGGACAGGGCGTTCGTCATCTTCAGCGTGACAGCCCGTTTTTCTGTGCGACGACGACGAGGCACCGACGCACCGACAGTTGACAGCCCGTATAACGAGATGGGGCCGCTGGGCTGGCTGCCCGTCGAGGCGGCCGCTCCGGCTCACCCCGCCGCATGCCGGGGTGGTCCGTCGGCGACGGCCGCGGTCCCTGGCCGGCGCCGAGACGTTGACGTCTTATACTGACATGGACGTAATGCGACGTGGTCGACGACGATCACGAAATGTTTCAATTATTAACCTTGGCCTGACCTTCATGCTGAATGGAGCCTACGTGAGGCCGCAGCTACTTGGCAATGTTAATGAATGGCGGACTGGACAGCTGACGACGTCGAGGATTACTGCTGGACGTAGCTGTCTATCACCGCAGCGCCACTCACACCCACCCCAGCGCTAGAAGTAATTAAGTAAGCAACTAAGTTCGTTTCACCAAGTGTAAAGCGTAGTTGTTCGTCTCGGAGGTGAATGGAACGAGTCGTCGAAGTTTCTCGAACTTTCTTCAGTTTTGTAATCCCCAATGGCAGCAGGAAATACACTGTGTTCCAAAAAAGTGACGCTAAAATTCAAATCACTATAACTACGGCATATCTTATCAGAATTAAATATCCTCTTAGCAGCTTTAATTATCATCTTTCTGATGTAAACATCGCAAATTTTAACAAAATCCACCGCACAGTTTCTGAGCAACAGTTGTTTTAAAAATGGAACTCAAAAACAGAAGTTTCAAATATGGAAAATACGGATTCACAACGATCACGTGTATGCCCCACTTGGAAGCCAGAAGAGGCAGGTATCTGCGTACTCGGTTCACTTTCTCAAAATCTGTCATGGTATCGGTCGCCGTGTCGCTACTTGGAACTACCGAACTGATGTTCATTGAGCCTGGTGTAAAAATTAATGGCGCTTGTTACCGTTACGTCTTGCTCGGTCAGCACCTTCTGCCGGCGATTCGTTCCCTAGCAGGAGACTTCTTCACTTACAATGCTCCAGCTCACCGAGCTGGTGACACCGTGGGGTTTTTGTCTCGCAATACACCAGATTTCATCTCACCGTTGCTGTGGCCACCCAATAGCCCTGACCTAAATCCCGTGGACTATGAGGTGTGGGGCGTGCTCCAGCAACGCGTCTACCGTATCAGGATTCGCGACGTCGACCACTTGAAACAGCGTCTCATCGAGAAGTGGCGTTGCTTCGACCAGAACATCATTGACCGAACAGTTCGACAGTGGCGTGTTTGACTACGCGCATGTGTCCGTGCAAACGGCAGCCAATTTGAGCACAAACTGTAACTGATATTTTTGTGTACGAACTGCTAAGGCGACTTTTCCATATTGGAAACTTCTGTTTTTGAGTTCCATTTTTAAAACAGCTGTTGCTCAGAAACTATGCGGTGGATTTTGTTGAAATTTGCAATGATTACGTCGGAAAGATGATAATTAAAGCCGCTAAGAGGATATTTAATTCTGATAAGATATGCCGTAGTTATAGTGATTTGAATTTTGGCGTCACTTTTTTTGGAACACAGTGTACATGTATGATCTATAGATAGAAAATCAAGTACTATAAAACAGTACAAATCTAGAAAATTATCGAGCACTGAGAACACAACAGCGCAGAACTAAGCAATAATTATACTCAGTTAGCTGGTTAAAAATCGGCCTCAGATAATTAAAAAAATGCGTAAATGATGACTTCGCCCCTGGAATAGGCGTAGGCGTATAATTGGATGTATTGCGCCATCGTTTATGGCAAACGACGTCGATCTGGCAATATCTCTTACCGTCAGAAACTAAAACAGGCCGCATGAGCCTACTGAGAGACGAATTCCTTCACGTATACCTTTGCACTTGAGGTTATCGCAACGTCAGAACTGCGAATATTGGGCATTCGTATACGTCCACTTGAACTAATATCGAAGCCGTTACAGATAACAGAAAGTAGGTTTAATGGTGAGAACTGGCACAGCTCTGTTGACCGACGAAGATAAGCAAAGCATAGAGATCGCGAAATGGCATCTGAAACTGTTTTAGACGATTGGAATCGCATTTGTCAAGTGAGACTATTGCTTGCGTGGCAATCCGTCACGCGGAGCATGTTTTCCGCGCGCGCCTTCAAACTCTTAAGTCCAACTTCCACTTCATACATACTCTCGTTCATCATACTCGCGGTCGCCGGTCGTCTCCGATACTAAGTCAATTGCGAACAATTCTTATCACCGGCGGAAACCATGAATTTTCTCGACGCTCTATCTGATTCCGCATCGGACCGACGTGCACCGCGCGTTTCGGCCCTGCGGTCGGTCGGTCGGGCGGCCGACGTGGCCGACCGGCGTCGCGGGATTTTTGCCGCGGCGCCGAAAACATTTAACGGCATTTTGACAGCGGGATATTGAATATCGGCCGGCCGTTCCGCTGTCGAATCATGCTGTAGAATCGCTGGTGCTGCGAGGACAAATACGATTAGCATTGCTGGCTACTTCGATTCATGACAACAGATATCTGCGCGTGCGATTCATTTGTTCCTTCTTAAACGATTCGCAGAAGCTAAGTGACCTGTTAAGTCGCTGGCGACGTTCTAGTTTGTAGAGCAGCAAACTTTGTGTTTCAGGCT
>Ga0049105_1000337_pt1 | contig 15194 bp, 11 predicted proteins | sample WorMetvaBAHAMAS1_FD_61260 | JGI IMG/M metagenome (GOLD analysis project Ga0049105, IMG submission 61260) | Worm MetaG Olavius vacuus BAHAMAS.1 | ecosystem: Host-associated > Annelida > Digestive system > Unclassified | place: Germany: Marburg | collected 2013-04-09
CGCCGCCAGCGGACCTCGTCCGTGAGGTGCGACCTCGGCGACGGGGAGATGATGATGTAGCCACCGTCCGAGCAACATCGCTGTTGGGCTAAGAAAATATAATAAAACGTTAAAAAAAGGGAAAAGTCCGGTGTCGTGTCGCCAACATTAACAACCACTGTGTGTGTGGCCGAACCCGGTCACATGAACATGAGTTCACGTTCGCTAAAAATAGCAAGGGTCCAAGTACTGAACCTTATGGAACTCCATGATATTTTGCCAAGATCAGAATTAATTCCAGAAAATGAAATACATACATATTTATTGTTTTCTATCATATAAATAATCACAAAACCAACTGTGTATATTGCCTCTGATTCCATAATGGAATAGTTTTGTTAAATTACAGGGATTGCAATCCCGGGATCCCGGGATTCCCGAATCCCGGGATCCCGGAAATTTTCCAATCCCGAAATCCCGGGATTGAGTCGGGATTTCGGGATTAACAAACTTTATTTATTTAACGGTCTTTTTAGTGCTTTTTAAAGCAATATTGTGCATTTACTCATTCTTTGATGCGTTTCTCAGTCCCCAGTGAGGAGGGGAGGGGGCCGTCGTGCTCGGGCCGACATGCGATCGTGTGAGCGGTGCTCAAAAGCTGACTTCAGGGTTTCGTACATTTGCCTGTGTTTAGGCCTAGCGATATATTGTAGACTATGTTAGGCTTACCGGTGGTAAGATTAGCGCAAGAGTGTAATGCTACATTAATTTTTGTATGAAATACTTATAGAATTATTTAGTTTGATGAATTTATCAGTAACAATGGGCCTATTATTGGACTAAATTTAACAATTTTAACGACTTTAAAACCAAAAACATCGCGATCTTGAATATTGATAAAAATTAGTAAATTCCGCTTTACATTAAATAATGGTGAAATTGTATCATGCGACAAGAAACTAGAAAGGTAAAAATATTTACAATTATTCACATAATAATATGTCAAAACAGAACTCCAGCAGATAGATCAAGATTCAAGAACTCATCATGAGACCAAAACAAGACTGTTAGAGGAAATTTTTACTAGTTCAAAATTAGGAACTCAATCACGGGATTTAATCCCGGGATCCCGGGATTGACATTTTTCAATCCCGAAATCCCGGGATTGGAAAAGAAGTCCGGGATTGCAATCCCTAGTGAATACGGCCGGGTAGTGTGATCCGGCCTTTAGACTAGTTTAGAGGATTGTTAGTTTTGTGAATTGTGATATGTGTTGTCCGACTTTTCCTTGAGGACTGCTAGTTTAGTTTTTTTCTTTGAGTACGTTGTTTTTAAACGTATTTTAAAACATTTGAATGTAATATTTTGAATTTCGTTATTGATATTGTAGTCACTGCAACAAGGATTCTGTTATTATAAGTAAAAGTGCTGTGACTTAAACGGAATTAAAGTTTGAGAGTGGTCATTTACACGGTCCTACTAATTATCGAAATCCACGAAATCTACATGACTAAAGCCGATGGCAGACGGTCCAAGTTTCTCGTACGAGATACAAGATACAAGATACTGATACAAGAAACTAGTATACAAGTTGCACACAGCACCATCCAAGTTTCTCGTACTAGAAACATGGCGGATGACGCAATGATTTAGCTGTAGCTGCAACTATCTTGTTATCCGCATTAAGTGATAAAATTAAACGAAAAGGAAAACGCAATAAATGGGTACAGCCATGGATTGCGCAGCGTCCAATAAGTGGCGCGTATCGTGCAGCTCTACACGGTGTGTTTAGCCGTCACCTTTCACTACATAACAACCGATGTAATTTAATTCAAAAATAAACCAATCCGATTGTGACTTAACTTCTACATTATAATTATGAAACATTAAACTGGTAACTTTTTTATAGTAGATAATTTCTTGAGTTTAAATAATTTTACACACTAGTCCAGTGCTGCCATCTGACGAGTAGAAGTGAACAGTGTAGGAATATTGATACCAGTAGCATTAATTCAACTTTTTTCGCTAGCTGTTACGGCTGAGGCGCTACAAGCGATTATCGGTTCAAAATCAGCGAATTTGGTCCAACAGGGGCCGGTTGACCCAAAATTTTAGGTACATCGGGTCACCCCCAGCAACCATTCTTCTTCTCAGAAAACTAGGCTAAATGTTCTTTCATATGGTATATAAATCTGGACAGATCTTTCTACCGTTTTGTGTAGGGATTGCAATCCCGGGATTCGGGAATCCCGGGATCCCGGAAATTTTCCAATCCCGAAATCCCGGGATTGAGCCGCACTCAATCCCGGGATTTTGGGATTAACAAAGTTTATTTATTTAACGGTCTTTTTAGTACTTTTTAAAATAATATTGTGCATCTACTCATTCTTTGATGCGTTTCTCAGTCCCCAGTGAGGAGGGGAGGGATCGAGCCGTCGTGCTCGGGCCGACATGCGATCATACTCAGTGACTGAGCGGTGCTCAAAAGCTGACTTCAGAGTTTCGTACATTTGCCTGTGTTTAGGCCTAGACTAACGTTAGTCTACCGCTACCGGCAATTGTCAGATTAGCGCAAGAGTGTAATAGGCTTATGTTTGCATAAAAAACCTATAGAATCATCTAGCTTGATGAATTTATCAGTAACAGTGGGCCTATTATTGCACTAAATTTAACAATGTTAACGACTTTAAAAACAAAAAACATCTCGATCCTGAAGCTTGATAAAAATTAGTAAATTCCGCTTTACGTTTAATAATGGTGAAATTGTATCATACGACAAGAAACTAGAAAGGTAAAAATATTTACAATTATTCACATAATAATATGGCAAACAGGACTCCAGCAGATAGATCAAGATTCAAGAACTCATCATGAGACCAAAACAAGACTGTTAGAGCCATAGAGGAAATTTTTACTAGTTCAAAATCAGGGACTCAATCCTGGGATTCAATCCCGGGATCCCAGGATTGGCATTTCTCAATCCCGAAATCCCGAGATTGGAAAAGAAGTCCGGGATTGCAATCCCTAGTTTTGTCACAATCCACGCCTGTGACAGACGGACAGACAGACAGAACTCTCATCGCTAGACCGCGTCTGCATTCCATGCAGCGCGGTAAAAAGTTGATAGAGCTGACGAGCATCAGCATTTGTTATCTAGTCATCCCAGAAAATTGTGCGAAAAACGAAAAATTGCACAAAATTGACAGGAAAATTGTGCTAAAATTGACAAAATTTGCACCAAAGTTGCATGCTTGTTGTATGGTTATGGTGTACAAACATAAAAAAAATTCCTGGCTAAATTAAATTTGGTCATGATTTTGTAATGTAAAAAATATATAATAAAAAAGAAGTTTTTTTGTGAAGCAGTAAAACATACTATGAGTTTAGATGAGTTTGTTTTAGACGAATTTGTTTTCGTCTTCAAATTTCAATTGGTTAAATGGACAGCTTTTTGTCTCACTAGAGGCCTATGCTTTTATACACTACGTTTTACTTTTGATAACTGTGCAAAGCACTTTTAACAGGCATTTTTGTATGGTTTTGTTTTTCTGATCATACTAGCTATTGTTGGTAGTGATGTGTGATTTTCAGTTTTTAATGAATGAAGTGTGATGCAGAGTGTGTTGTTATCTCCAGTAGTATAAAGAATATAAGCCAGGTGTCATATTGAGCAAACATATTGTACAGCAGTATCTAACAAATCACATCTTACAACAGTTAAAGTTTGTATTCAGGCCGCTTTAAAACTGAGTTGACAGTGACAAAAGTAGCCAAATTTGTGCGAAAATTGCACCTCACTGCAAAAATTGTGCAATCATGCATAAAAATGTCAAAATTGTACAAAAATTGCATCGCACAAGATTTTCTGGTTGGACTAATTGTCTCATAATGTGAAATATTACTCTATTTCAGTGTATACTGAGTTTAAATTTGTTCACTGTGTGCTTTACTGACTGCCAGTTTATGCTGTTTGCAAAATTGTTTAATTTATATGCAGATATGGTGAAATGGATGAAAGGAGTACCAGTAGAGATGCTTTCAATGAGGTTAGTTACTGTTTGTGGTATGTTCAGAGGTGGATGCAGAGGGCTTGAGTGAGAGGGGCAACAGACTCGGTCTCTGCACATTTTCTCCCCTCTCATTCCTTCTTCTTTCTTCCACTTTGTTTTTCATTTTCTTTTTTCTTTTCCTCTTCCATTTTCCTTTCCTGCTTTCTCCTTTCTTCCCTTTTCATTCCTTTCCCGTGCCTGTAAGCTGTTTCTTAAATCCAGCTAAGGGATCTGGCGGAGTGCTGTGAGCCCTAAAAGAGCATTTTTCGCATATATTGAGCCCAGGAAACGTGTCTGATGGCAACAGTTTTGGTTCTGTTTGTCTGACCAAAGTGTCCGTCTAGATTAAGAATGAAGTTTTAAAATAAATCAGAATGACCTTCTCTGGATGTCATTGCAATGCAAACCTCAGTAAATTTGCTTGAGGTCGACATGCCACGATGATAAGATGACAGGTTTGTAACAGTATATGGTTACAAGCTGAAGCGATTACTCTAGATTGAAATCAGAAATGTAGCATCGGCAGGACTGAGTTACTGTCACCAGAGCTGTTTGACGGTGGGCGGAGTCGTTTCTTGCCCTGTTGGACCAGCGGGCAGCAAAACCTTTGCTATTGAACCATCGTACACTCTCACCCTTTCTATGGATTGCCACGGGTTATGTTCACTGGCTAGTGTGTACGCAGTACAATCTTCGGTGTCAGGGTTAAGATATATTATAGTCCATACTCCATAGTGTGCATTTAGAACTAGATGAACAGTTGTGCATCTTGACCTTTTGACCTGAAAATGAGCGTTATTAGGCTGCCCGACAATAGTCAGGAGGTCTTCTGTTTTGCTCGTGTCTTTTCGTCTTTTTTAAACATTAGAAGAACCCTGGCCCAGCTTGCACAATGGCGACCCAACAAAAGGATATAAGGTTTGGTCCTAGGTTGAACTTTGAAAAATTCCCTTTGGACATTTTGCCAACGCCTCCCATAAATTTTACGGGGACTTAAAAACTGCGAAATTTTGGTATGATTTTAGACCCCACTTGCATTTGATATGCTCTGATTTCAAGTGGAACACTGTCTCAGAAGTCTAAAAAAATCCACGTGGAGTAGCAGTGATTGATCTTCGCTTTGACTCGGACATTTCACCCATCCTTTCATAATTTTTACAATGGGTTCAAGAAGTGCAAAATTTGGCCTAAATTTGGCTTTTGAGGTGTTGTAGTTTCAAAATAAGCAACCTTCCTAAAGTGTCAACCCCACATTGGAAGTTCCAATGATAGGCCTATCTCCTCCCTAAATGTGATATAAGTTGTTACACCCGACTCTGGGAATTAGATAGAAATTGGGAAAATGTGTTGAATCTCCCAACCCGCGCAGTGTCCTCGCACCAAAAGTATATCAGAGGTCGTGTCCTAGGGTGACCTTGTAACATTCATTTGGGTATCTTGCCCGTCTTTCCCCTAATTTTTGCAAGGGGTAAAAAGTGCAAATTTGGCCTCAGTTTTTTGAACCCAGTCAACTTTAATGCGCTATAACTTCGAAACACAGCAACATATATGAAACATAAAAGGTGCATTGGGAGAGGCAGTGATTGGCATATTTGATTTAGGTGGCTTGTCCAACTCTGAGAATAGGCCCCGAAAACTGGGTCTTGACCATTGGTTGAATCGTCAAATTTGACATGCCAGTACATTATGGGTGCCCAAAAGCTTGTGAATTTAATCAACTTCTCAACAAATCCAAGATTGCAGACAGCCCCTGTGTTGTTTAAATGGCTATAACACAGCTGCGGATTGTTCGATTTCGCTCACATTGGGTACAGAGTTTCAGTGTATGACACCCACTGTACTACAAACATTCAAAGTCAACGGGTCAAAGGTCGAGGTCAGCGTGACGTGACGTAACATACCATAGTAAAAATGTAAGTTGGGAACTGATAGGTTGGTTAAGTTCAAACTTGGTGAAAATGATCCAAGAGTAGAGTGCAACATGTGGCACATGTGAACATTTTGCATATTATTCCGTTGTAGTTTAATTTTTACCTTACAGCATTTTAAAACGTTTATTTTTGTAGTTCTTGGAAGTTGTCCAAAGCAAAGTTGAGAACAGTGATGACATTGTGGCAATGTTGCGACGGCGTTATGCCGCAACAAACCCACATTTCTTGTGGAATCGAGACTTCATCCATACTGTGAAAGAATGTCAGCAGAACATTTTGAAGAATAATCACAGGTCACATGTGTATCTAGCCCAGTTTAACAAAACACTGAAGGTACGTAGACCATTCTTTATTAGATTTGCTTACATTTTATTTATGTTTAGTAAAAATGTTTCATTAAACTTTCTCCTAGAGGAGCACCGTTACAGTGAATCATAGAACCAACTAGGATAAATTACCACATAACATTGTAACAAAATCTGACCAGTAGTTTTCAAGTAATAAGCAGTTTCCTTATCCAAAAATATGAAAATACGGTATTTTCATATTTTGGCTGGCGAAAGGAACGCACTAACGTCGTGCTTGGCCGTATTACCCCGTAAGTGAAAACCGTATCTAGGCCCACGGAAAATTGGGGTTTCCGTTTTCTTCGGTTCTGGCCAAAAACTGCGGTTTCGGTTTCGGTTTAAAAACCGTTAACAGTCCTGAAAATACCAGTACTTCACAAGACCAAAGGTGAGGGTCAGATGTCACAAATATTTGATTACTTCAGTGCTGCACCATAACTTGTATTCTCATTGAGTTGCATCATTTTTGAGGACAGGGATGATTGTTATACATTTACAGTGTAACTGCCATATCTAAAACAGTCTTTTGCAAACAGGAGACAAATCAGCAGGCTGTAGAGAAAATTGAAAACATATTTTGGGTTTTAGCAGCTTGTGATCTGCTGTTATTCAGTTTTACGTATTTAACTTTTTACCTCATAAATATTTTACCAGTTATTTGTGTGATTAATTATTAACTTATATCTCTGTAATTTTTAGCGAATATATGTCGTCGTTCGTCCGTCTGTCTGTCGTCTGTCTGTCATCTGTCTGTCATCTGTCTGTCTGTGTGTCTGTCGTCTGTAACGTTTATGCACCCTACTCAGGCTATTGATATTTTCGGCAATTTTTCTACGCCATTTGGTACCTTGGCTATCTGTGACCCTTTGGTAAAAATCTTACGGAGATCGTCCCAGGGGAACCCCTCCGGCGGGGGTTAAACCAAACAGGGGTAGAAAAATGTAGCGATTTTGGACCTCTCCAAGGCTATATCTCCGAAACGGTGCAAGATAGGAGCTAAGTTAGTGTTAATGACTAATAGGAAGTCGCATATGAGCTTTCGATTGGTACCAAAATGGGTGACCTTGAATGACCTTGAACGGCGTAATAGGCCTAATGCCTGCTTAATTTCACCAAATTCCGTAGCTTTCTGGGCGGATTGCGTAAAAGTGGTTGAAGATACATGGATACTTTCTGCGGCAGAAATGTAGGCCTAAGAATGTTAGTTTTTAACGATATATCATTTATGGCGATATTGGCAGGCGATCACCCCAAGCGCGTTAAGGTGAGGCACTCTGCTCTCGCTAGCGAGAATTTGATGAATAATCAGCCATAACTTGGAAACGGTGCAAGATAGGATTTAAGTTGGTATTAATCACTAATAGGAAGTCGTATATGAGCTTTCGATTGGTACCAAGATCGGTGACCTTGAATGACCTTGAACGCCGTAATGGCCGTTACATTGCGTTATTTCACTGAATTTGGTAAACATACGTTCCGACACATACCGCCGCGTCATCTGTGGCGGAATTTATGCACCAGTCCATTGTATTTTGTAGTACGTGTACGGTGTCGTCGTAAAGAAAGTTCACGTTCACTATCTCATCTCCTGATGAGTTTCTTGTAATAAATTACTAAGTGTGTCATGGTTGCTGCCCAGTGGTTGTGTGTGTGCAGACTTTAGTTTGACTGCAGACTTTTTGCACACTGCCATGTATTTTCAACAGGAGTTTCCAACGGCAACGATGAAGCATCTGCTTGGCAAAAATGGTACCCGAAAAACGCCAGAAGCGGAAGGTGATCTTCAGTGTGAAAAGTTATTGAACAACTTGGCCGTGCAACAGAAACGGCAGCAGTTTGCGATTGAAAACAGTTCGCCACCTTCAAAGAGACAGAGACTTCTTGGGGCGAATGAGAACAATCTAGTTGTCCTTGCAGACACACTGTCAGGGCCTTCAGATTCGTCACCGAATGAACCATTGGCATCCGTTCAGAATCGGAGAGTGTTGGCATTCTTTTCTGTGCCAACCAAAGCCAGCTGCAGTGATGCCACTGATGTGCCATTTAAATCAACAACTGTTCAGCAGCAGCAGCCGTCCAACAACCAGCCTGATGCAGCGCATGACATTGTATGCATTGATGACGACGACGATGATGACGACGACGATTCTGTGGTAGTGTTGACAGATTCACCAAAAAAGGCAAATGGTTGTGCTGTTGTGCCGTTGGTTTCTGTTAAAAATGCTGAGCCACTGTGCCAGAAAGTGCCTTCAAATCCTGTTTCATCCAGGTCGTCATCTGCTGTCAATGCCGCAGTTGATGATGACGATTCTGTAGTAGTGTTGACTGATTCACCAAAGGCGAAAGGCTGTGCTGTTGTGCCATTGGTGTCTGTAAAGAATGCTGAGCTACCATTCCAGAAAACGACTTCAAGTACTGTTTCATCCAGTTCATCATCTGCTGTTAGTGCAACCAGTTCATCCGCTGTCATGTACAGTGTTGCAAATAGTGAGAATAACTGTGCTGCTGCCTCTGTCAGCCGTGATGATACAGCTGATAGTGAAAACATTTCTTCATTGTCTGGTGTTGATGGGCAGCATCAAGCATCAGCAACTGCCTCCAGGCGCCATTCACCTTCGTCTAGAAAGATAGACAGGCTAGAAAAGTCGCTCGAGGTTGGTGTGTTTGCACTTGGTTTTCTGTCATACAGAGCCCGGAAGAGGACACTGAAGTGGAAGTTTAATTACATAATCAAATCTGATCTAATAAAAAGTGTCTTTAATGCTCAGCGTACGCGAGCCGGATCGGCTAGGCAATACAATGTAACATAAAACAGTTAAAATAGCAGCTGAACGAAGTGACATAAAATCAGTTGAGTTGGTTAAAAAAAGTGCGTCTTCAGAAGGCATTTGAACGTGTGTACGTTGTCGACTGATCTGATGGATTCATGGATGGAGTTGCATATGACTGATTAGATTAATGATAATTAAACTTCGACTACCGTACTACAACTATCTGGCTGTATGCATGCACTGCATATGCAGGCATTGTGCTGCATCACCGTCACCGTGGGAGGGCGGGGGTGGCTTTGGCATCACCCCATCCTTGGTGATGCAGTGCGTCGTGTAGGTTCCATCATCCATGACATACGCTGAGCTGAGCCACACGGTTTGGTGAACCACAGATGGAGTTTTCCTCATCAGCCGCAAAATGTAGCGACTAACATGCAAAAAGAGTCACTTAGCATTTCATGTGACAATGAACGCTATTCCGACCTTCCATCGGTGGGGGATGCATCCACTCATCCCCCTCTGGGTCTGTCACTGGACAGAGTAGGTACTTCTGGGAAAATACTTTGTTAGACTTGCTGTATTGACGTATGCTGTTTGTTTATTGTTGATCAGAAACTGAATAACAGAATCAGGAAACTGCAGGAGTCTGAACTGACACTTGAAGACATGGATTCCGAGGATTCAAATTACATTCTGGAAGACAGGCACGTAACTTGTTTTATTCTGTGTTACATGCACATTACTTCAACAACACCTAATATTGTCATATTGCATAACAACGATATTTTCAGTTTCAATGTTAGACAACTGAGTCTGCCGTTGTCGCAGGATGTGATGTTAAATGGTAATGCATTTTGCAGCCTTGTGGTCAGACAAGTTAGGAATTAAACCCATAGCTTTTTGTCGAAACTGGGTTTCAGATTTCGGAAGTGCTGTCTGTACTCCAGTGTAAGCGATGTACCACACTGTAAAACTGCATATTCCAAGTCACTTGCCTGCCATTCAGTTGGAGATTGGCTGTGTTGCAATGACTATTGTCAGCAGCTGCCACAGACATTAATCAGTCTGCATGCATTTTGAATGTGGTATGGAGGAAGTATATGCACAGATACAGCCAAATTTCATGCACTTTAAGCCTGCTGAGTGCTCATTATGTAGACCTGAAAGACCCCAGTTTCAGAGCATTGTAAGCGGAGTTTCAGGAGGCTTAGAAATGCCAGGTTGTCTGTTATGCCCCAGTTTTGTTTTCTAGTCTTCATTGTTTTCCTAATCACAATTGTAATTTAACTGTTGAACTGATTAACAGCAAAATTGTGTCGTATGCAGGTCGAAAAGAAAGCTGGTGAAGGTGTGGGAAAAACTGTGCCAGCTGAAACATTGCCCACCATCCACCGGTCGACCTACATATCAGGAATTTGTATTTAGTTGTTAGTATTTGCTACTTTCGTGTCTGTCAGCTGTTGCTTCCAGATTATAGTGCTCTTTCAGGACTGAGTCGTTTTTTTCATGTGGAATTATGAGTCAGGAAGGGGTCAGCACTTGTGCTTAGTGTTTAATAATTTTAGCAAATGTAATCAATTTTGATGCAGCACTGAATGAACTTTTAATGCAGTGATGTTAATTTTTTCCAGTCAGTCCAGAATTCTCCTTGCATTATCCTGCAAAGTGTACATGCATGCATATTTTCCATTTAGTATGCATTTAACACTTATTCAGTTTCGGTGGCAGTTATTCGGCATTGTTAAGTAGTATTAATGTAGATGTCGCATAATAAATTAGGAAAAGTATAAAGCACAGTCCACACCTCTTGTCAAGGATGTAATGCTGCAATGTAGTGAATGATGGTAGAGTAGCAAGGTGTCACATGTGGGGAAATAGTTTTCAGTACCCCAGATTAACTCGTGGTTTCCCAATGGTTTTCAAAGAAGTTTTGGAAGTTGCTTTAGCAGTTTTCTATAGGCTGGATGCCATCTGTGGTGCCCAGACAACAGTGTCAAACTGATGAACCCTTGTTTCAGATACTGATGGATGAATTGTGCTATTCATATTGAGCATTTGTTTGTGTCTACCACAGTTTTTTACAGTGCGTCCGCATTGCTCGCAATGCAGACCGCTGTAATAGCTACAGGCTGACTGCCCGTCCGTCTGTCTGTCCATCACGTTCCCGTGTTTTGCCCAGACAACTGAAGATATGATAGTGCAGTTTTTAGCTTCAGGTAGGAAAATTATTCTAGTTTCTGGAGAGGTAAATTTTATCCAGATATTCGCTGGGATCACCCCCCAGTGAGAGCATTAAAGTGAAGCACCCTCCAATCGCTATCGAAAATTTGACCAATAATCGGCCATAACTTGGAAACGGTGCAGGATAGGAGGTAAGTTAGAGTTAATCACTAATAGGAAGTCGCATTTCGATTGGTACCAGAATCGCCCTTTGAAGGGCGTAATAACCTTATTTTGCATTATTTCACTGAATTCGGTAGCTTTTGGGGCCCATTATGTAAAGGTGGTTGATTAGCCATCAACAGGTTCTCCTGAGAAGTGTCCTAAAGTACATCAACTAAGCTTGAGCACTTTAGAGATAAAGGGTATATATATACAGCACTATATAAATTCATATGTTTACTTACTTAAGCACGACGAACACGCTGTGCTCTTCACAATAGAGGAGCTTCTTGTTTGAAGTCATCAGGAGGGCATCAGATGCTTGAGAGTAATGTTTTACTGGGTGGTCCTAATCAACTGAGCCACATCTTTCTCGGCCAGCTTGACTTGTCAGTTAGTTGAGTGAAATACGCCATAAAAAACAGTTTTAAGTGTCGTCAACAAAACGATGCTTTTGTCTTTGAATATTCTTCAAGTACGTAGGCCTATCAACATGCAGCATTACTGTTTGACAGAAGTGCTGTCGCTTACTTTTTTTGAACCACTTTGACTATGCCATTTAAACCTTGCATAGTTTTACTTACAGTTGTTACAGTGATATTATAACCGCGGTGAAGTTGTTGTTTGCCTAAATCAGAACGGAGTAGATGCACAACTGGTATATTGTACGTTTGAAATATAGATGATAAGAGGCACGGAATGTTGCACTTCATTCCGGTTCTGTTGACTGTTGACAGCTTCACATCATCAGATCATTGCTGATAAAGTATCTCTCTTTCTCAAGAAGAACAAGTGTTTTCCTGATTACCAAGACGTTCTGGACATTGTTCACGCCTGCGTCAGCAGCACCAACAGTCACTTGCTTGGGTACGTAGTGTATTCTGTATCTCAGTAATTTATGCTGTCCAGCATTTAGTCGGTTAGTCATTGCACAAACAGGCAGCAGTCGCCTTTTAAGAAATTGCTGTAGTCAGTGCTTGATGTCACTGTGGCTGGCACTTTCTGTCAGAAATGCTGTTTTCATATGATATGCAGCTCTAGTTTTTTAATCACTTTGCACTTGTTACCACCTTTACTTCGTTCATCTGGAAACCGTTCAGATGACCTCATCAGCTCTAGTGTATCGGCACATCAGAATTGATCACTGATGACTACACAACAGTAGTTACATAACAGATATAATAATATAAAAAGTTTCAACTAATTTTTGTTTAGTTAATTTATTGAAGTAGCTGGAAAAAAATGTTTCACCAAAAGTTGGGAGAAAATATTTAGTGTAACTGATATATTCTGGTTAGTTGCCTGCCCTCGGCCATTGGTTGAAGTTGCGGAGGACCACAGTGACCGTACTCAAAAATGGGAAATAATGGAGGTCTGTTGCTGGTATGTTTCTACTAAAATTGCTTAATAATCATGTGTGTTTGTGTGTGTGTGATAGTCATCAGGTGTAGTTTTGTGGCTACTTGGACTGTGTTTTATGTGCAGACGTTGTTTGGCAGAGATGTTGGCACGTGATATTTTCACTGAAGTCGGCAACAAGCTGCAGCAGCGGCGGGTGGACGATTTTATTCAGAACTTTGGCTCTCACCTGACCGATGAATACAAGTGTGTTTTGCTTAGTGTCCTACTGGTGTGAAATGTTGCTGTGTTTTTGCTCTGTAGCAGCTGCTATATAATTGACTCTTATTCTGATTTATTAGTAATGATTGACACCACAGATCTGTATTAAGTACCAGATGCCATACCTCCTATTCACGCTGTATCATCTCATGTAGCCACGGATAAGGACCCCTCCAAGTTCCGGTCTATTTTGAGCGACAATCTACAACCAATCGCAACTCGCGGAAAGAAAGCACGTGGCACGCTATTGGTCGATATCGGCTGTTCCAGTAAGCGCGCACTCCTCTCCGTTAGTTATTACAACTAAATTAGCAGCGGCCATATTGGTAGTTGCTGTTGTTAGTACTGGATAAATATTCTATTCAGTACTGCCCCTGTGATTGACACCAAGAGCTGCCAAGTGTGTACTATATGCACCTATCTACATGCCACACGCCAGTGACAGCCGTCAGCGGGAGATGGCGACAGCTGCCCTACGAGCGATCTTGTTGCATTCAGCTGGTGACTATAGACATTACGACCATACTTGCTGGTACAACAAAACAAATTCGAATACAAATTCAAATTTTACAAACGAAGTTCGAATTTTGGGGAAAAAAAGAATTTAACATCCCTATTTTAATAGAGTAGTCATAACGATCGTTTATTTACTTTAATTTATTCATGTGAATATTACTTAAATACAGCTGTTTGAAAATATCTTGGTTTAGCGTAGTGCTGAATTTAACTGTAACTAACTAAAACTGTCGTAACATTAACTAAAAGTTATGCAGCTAAGGTTCTTTATCAGCAGTAACTATAACTAACTCTTATTGAACTAACTGTAACTAAGTCAGTATGCTAGTATATAACTGTAACTGAAATCAAAATTGATAACTAAACAAAACTGTGTATTTGTTGTATGGTAGACCAGACCAGGATCCAGCTTTGTCTGACGGTGAGTTGCGGAAGCGACTGATTGAAAATCGGAAAACTGGAAAGAAGCGGCTAGATGAGGTATGTGGAGTGCTGTGTTCATGCTGTGGTTATTTAGTGCTGTTTTCATGCTGCAATAAAGCATAGCTTATTGGTAGTTATGGCGTGTTGTTAAAAAATTTCTAGTCTGTTACGGTATATGTAGGGAAGTAGCTGATGTTTCATTAAAAGTTGGTACATATGTCATTGGATATGGTATGATTGCGCCCGTTATGTAATCAATAATAGTGACAGAGTGAGTGTTTTTTTGTAAATGGTCAGCTGTTTATCAGGAGAAAGACATGATGTTTGATTGTTGCCATATTTAAATATTCTTTGCATAAGTTTGCTGCACTGAAAATGCCAATTAATTTAAGCATAACGTTCAATTGTTGTACACATTTGCCTCAAAATTCACAATTACTGCTGATTATGAACATCAGTAGATCAAGAGGTATGTAACATGTCTACTGTGTAACCAGAAAGATCTGTCCAGATTTTTATACCATACGAAAGATAATTTAGCCTAGTTTATGAAGAATGGTTGGTGGGGGGTGACCCCTACTACCTGAAATTTTGGGTTAACCGGCGCCCGTCAGCTGTAACACTTAGCGAAAAAAGTTCAATTAACGCTAATAGGAAGTCCACTACGCGCTTTCCAATGAGCCTAAGGTGATCATCGTACATTGCCCCCAAGTCCCCCAAAGGGGGTCTCAAAAACGCAAGACAGCCGACTTCCGTAAAAAATCGCACTTCGCTTGAAGAAAGTCTGCTACAAAGTTTCTTTGTGTGAAAACTGTCAGCGGCAAAGTTGTAAGGCATTCATTGGTGTAACTAATTGTGCAAAACTGATTGGTGGGGGGTGACCGCTTCTACCTGAAATTTTGGATCAAAGTGACCGCATTCGAGCGAAATCGCCGATTTTCTATCTCTTTTCGCTCGTAGCGACTCTACCGTAACACCTAGTGAAAAAAGTTCAATTAACATTAATAGGAAGTCCACTACGTGCTTTCCAATGAGCCAAAGATGAACATCGTATGTTGTCCCTAGGCCCCAAAGGGTGGTTCGAAAATGCAGTGTCCAAAATTTGAACAATAAGCTGCGATAACTCAGAAACGGTACGAGATATGATGTCAGTTACTATTAATCACTAATAGGAAG
>Ga0049105_1000339_pt1 | contig 15146 bp, 13 predicted proteins | sample WorMetvaBAHAMAS1_FD_61260 | JGI IMG/M metagenome (GOLD analysis project Ga0049105, IMG submission 61260) | Worm MetaG Olavius vacuus BAHAMAS.1 | ecosystem: Host-associated > Annelida > Digestive system > Unclassified | place: Germany: Marburg | collected 2013-04-09
ATTTTGGTGACGATCGGTTCAGGGGTTTCTGAGGGAGCGGGGGTCGAATTTCCCACTTTTCCATTGACTTGCGTTGTCGTCCTTAAAACACTCTGGCACTATCGTGCCAGCGTGTGATTACGCCACGTGGGCAGCACATACAAAATATACACATCACAAAAACATACATACGCACATAGGCCTACAAACATACATACAAACATACATACAAACGTGAAGACAAATTTAACTGAAATCCGAAAAACATAAAAGATCATGTAAGAATCAGTCGCGAAACTCACTGCCGCGGACGTGCGCGACCCATCACTCAGTTCTGTGCACTCCTGTAGACTGTGCTGTTCTACTGAGCTCATGTAACACTACCACAGGGCCTTCGTGACAGTTCAGACTGCAAGGATTGCTGTGCCAACACCGATGTACTTACTTACTTACTTACTTATAATATGAAGCTGTAGATGAGCTACAGCTCATCTCCATCAGATATGACGTCGGCCGACGCCACGACGTTCTGTGTGTCATCTACGAATCCGCTGCATAACGTGCACATCCACTGATGACATTCATACGTCTCTGAGGGCCGGTCAGACGGGCGTCGTGGGAGGTCTGCGAGCGGATCATACCATTATTAATTCTGCACTATACACTGACGTCGGACGTAGGTGCGATGATGCTATTAGCTCAGCGTTGATTACAGAAGCCAAGCTACGCCGTGATAATGACGTCAGTGTCCACGTCACGTCATCTGAGAGTCTTATAACACGTCACATGTGCCCACGTGACAGCGACGTTGAGAACAACAGCGCCCAGACCGCACAAGTTGAACATAGCATTGTATGAGGAGAAACTCGGCGACAGTTTGTCGTCAGGCGGTATATCTGGCTGTTGTCAGTATAACTGCTATACCTCACCTGTAAGCTGCAGTTAATGTTTACATCTCTGTATTAACACCATCGAATGAATCGAATGAATCGCTCTTCCGGCTGCTATCACGAACAGTAGGCTAAGCGTAGATACACAGTACACGTCGGTCGCTGCATCGCGTTTAGTCTACTGTAGTTCTCCACAAACTGGTTTTCATATCGTTCATAATCAGCTGTCTTCTGTTACAGGACACTGATGTGCCAGTCTGCTAGACCTCTTTGTTTTCAGCCGGTCTGTTAATCATTTCCTAACTGTCCAATTTTGTCCAACATTGCATGTTATCAATGCATATAAAACAACTTCACATCCGCATGAGTCTTTCTCGTGCTGTTCATAATATTGTTTTACCTTCTAATAAACTGAACGCACTGTCACCGATAAATTCTCGAAGCACATGACCAACATACATCATTTTTGTGTGGCAATAATCTTGCAGAACTGCAAATGCCTTCATTCTCTGTGCTACCTTCACATATGATATTTTGTCTTTAGATTTGTACCCACCATTGTCTTCCCATATATCTTTTCGTCCTTTCCGTTCCGTTACTCCGCACTATTTTCCATGTCTTGTCTTTCCACGATTTGTCGTCCTATTCGATAAGCCACGAGGAAAAGTAAGTAACTGTTTTGGCTGTCTGTCTACGCCAACGCCATTGTGTTCACCACAACAACTAGGGGCCATCCTTACAAGCTGTTTAAACGCCAATGTGTCTGTACCGTCAGGTCCTCTTTCTTTACGGAACGGGTTGTTAATATTTGGAATTGTTTGCCTAGTAACACTGTTGATTTTTATTCACTCATTGCATTTAAGCGCACTATTAAATGTGTCGACTTCACTGATTTCCTCAACTTTACATAGATTTTTGAGTGCTGGTATTGTGAGTTCGACGTTTGTTCTTCTTATGTTTTTATTTTATTTTATTTTTTTTATTTTTTATTTTTCTAGGGCGACTGTTGAGCCCAGTGCTGTACTTCAGCCTCGTAGCACCTGCTATATGCTATTTATTCTTCATGCACGTTGTGTTGTATGTGTTTTTGGCAAATAAACGATGATGATGAAACCACGTCATAATTTAGTGAATCTCATAATCGCCCGAACGTCCCACATAGGTTACAATGGACGAGCACGATGAAGGCGCAATACTTATAGATATATACTTAAAATTCTGAAAGTATGTAAAAACAGTAGTTAAATACTTTAGTACAACCAGTATTAAAATACTTTTCACCAAATATTGTTTTATTTGGTATTTAAATACAATATTATGTGAATACTTTGCAACACTGATGCTCTGTTCATATTCCCAGTGCGTTAGAGCAGACTGTTCCTTTCCGACTGCATACATCATACATAAGAATGACGAGAAGTAACGTACGTCACGTGACCAGTTTGAAGAATGAATCTCGATGACGTCACATGACGTCACTCCGAGATACGTCATCATCATTATCATCAGCATCAGTAGCAGTAGTAGCAATAGTCAGTTCTGGCTCACCTCGTATCACGCATATTGCACGCGAACGAGCGCCGACATTGCAGAGATATGAAATCTAGCAATACAAGCCTGTGTTTACTCCATCATCCTAGCTGCCAATTCACCATTTTTATTTTCCGATGTTCACGTTTCACCCAAACATTTTTCTTCTTTTTGTATTCTGAATCACTACGAACCGGTCTTCATCTTTCACTCCACAATGACTCACGTAATATTTTCCGTCCTTGTTTGTTACGTTCTCTCAGCGGCTGCAGCATGTCGTCGCAGTCCGAACGTTGAGTGCAGCGTCAGCAGCAGAGCACGCAATATTAGCGACATGGAGCTGTCATGTGTTCGACCGCGCAATACCTGCCGAGCCCTGCCACCGTCATCACTGCACCAGACTTGAGACTACAGAATACAGGTCGACAACCTGTCCACACGCCGCAGTCGCACTCCGCTAGTGATGCACGTTGTGCCATTTCAATATCGAATTCGAACGTTACCCCAGCGCACTCGTATCATATCAAACCGCCGCAGTAGATGCATATTTTCTGGAGATGAAAAGGGACCTTCTTAAAGCTCCCTCTTCCAATAACTTGTTCATAACTAAGCGGACTTCTCCACATTTTTCGTTTTACAACGACTTCGCTAATGAAGATGCACAGATATATTTTGTGTTTTTACTAACTCTGCTTGTTGGTGATACTTGAACTCTTTAATCCAAAATCACACTGCCCGAGACACTACCTAATACAAAACAAAAAAAACATCTTGTCCGTGCACAAAATAACTGACAATCAACAGCATGCAGTCAGTTCAGTTGGCAATTGCTACTGAACCACGCGAGATGACAAACATTATTGCGTTCAGTGTTAACCATTTAATACGTGAATTTTACACATAAAATATTACTACTGTTTGCAGCATGCAGCAGATCTGTGTTTGTATTTAACGGCTGTTCGTTGCTGGCAATGTCGATGTCAGAAACAATCTAATCGTAATATTAACAATTCCAACTTGCCCAGCCTCATTGTCAGCAGTCATGCGTTCGTCCACCGCTTGGCTCCTACCTGGCGCCGCCATCGCCCGCACACAAAGAACAGGTCCACCTAGGCAGTAGACACCTGCTGGTTTTTGTGAACACTTTCTTTCGCCAAAGAAAACTTGGCAAATAAAAAGATGGATGGCAGACAAATACAGTAGTACTGTAAACGCAAAGTGCAATAAAAGTTTACTTGTTACCGCTATAATTTGACAGTCTGCATTAGTTGTAGAAATTTGTTACCTGTATATATCAGTTACGTTTATCATTCTTGCTGCTACCATGTTTATGGTGAATAAAGTTTATCAATAAACAATAACAATCGCGTATTAATAAGATTCAGACATATTTCTGATCATCTTCTATTTTTGGATCATTTTTGTCGTCGGATACACTCCCACTTTCTGTTAAGCTATGGAACATATTTAGCAGCAATAAGCGGCACTTCGTGATGCGGCAGATAAAAATAATGTTTCACGCTTTGTTGTAAAGACAAAATCTCGGAGGTGTTTAGTGTTGTCACCAAGAATCATCAAACAAGTCATTAAACAACTGCAGTGAACTCAATATGACCTAAAACCCTAAAACAAGGGAAAATATAGGCTTATATTGGCAACAGGAGAATTAGACAATTGTCCTTCCGCAGTACAGGTGTCTGGAGACCCCAGAATTTTATCTGCAATTTCAATTCTGTGTAATGTAGTATATTTTTCTAGGTCAAAACCTAATTTGTTATACTACCGTGTAACACTTCCAATATTTTCAATCAATCAATCAATCAATCAATCTTTATTTGCCGCAATAAGCAAGTACAGAGCAACAGTAGTTAACAGACAGTTGTGGACAGGACAGTGAGGTCAAAGCACTAACCACTGTCCTTTAAAAAGAAAAAAATTAAAAATAAAATAGAAATGAGATAAGCACAATAGCATTACATTCAATAAAAGCAACACAGCATAATATAAATTAAACTAGAGAACAAAATATAGAAAGATCAACCATTTCTAAACAATGCTTGTAGATAAGGTAGGCAGATAGGGTGAAGAAATCAGCGACATCACAAGGCAGGCTATTCCATATGTCAATGACACGTTCTGTAAAGAATTGCGATCTGGTCGTTACATTACATAGTTTTGCGGGCCTGCTCTGCAAATAAAATCTGTGAAAAATACCGGCTATTTTTGCGACTATTTCAGGCCGTGGAACTGACTGATGCGACGAGTCGCTCATCATACGACAAGGTAGACACAGGGCAGCGGAGCCTACATGGAGCCGTTGAGCTGTTAGTGAATTATTGAAGTAGTTTGTCATATGACAGGATGTAATGTAGCTAACGGATGCCAGCCGGCCGTTCGTTCGTTCGTTGCAATGTCGTCTGTTTTTCCGCTGTGTGTCCGCATTACCACCTGTCGTCCACTGTAATATGTCATCAAGTAGTCGCGGTGTTGGCGGCAAGATGGTGCCGTACAGATTAACCTTTACGTTCGTTATTTTGTTTTAATTCACCTGCATGCCCCGTTGTACTCCTAAGATATTCAATTCAAGGGGGGATACCCCCTCCTCACGCCCCTCTCCCTCGTGTCTTCGGTCACTCGATTTACGCCCCCTAAGTTTAAATCCTGAATACGCCTCTGCGACACCCCGGTCTATTAGACATCGACCCGCCTAGCAGAAAACGCTGTGACAGCAAGTCCGTATTTATCAGACACGTGGCCGGCCGCCTGCCTCGCTGCAGTGACTGTAAACGGTCAACACACCGTCTCCAACACAGACACAATTTCTTCTCGTAAAAAACCGTAGAATATCGTTAATGATTCACTTTTTCGATCACTATAAATTTAGACAGTCATTTCACGCTGTAGAAATGTGCATAAAATGTGAAATTTTATATATTATCTTAACTACTGGTCGCCCGGTCGGTTCAGTGTCTAATGGCTGTGATTAGCATAATTAGCTCCGCCCATTCGAGCGTCTCTTGATCAGCGCTCCACCAAGTCGTCACAGTCTAAAAGACGCGCTAGTGTCCGTCGTTCTGTGATAAGCGGCAGTGTGGGGGAGGGAGAGAGGGGGGTTTGACGACCGCGATAATACGAGCACGTTGCTGTCGCAGCAGCTGCAGCAGTGACCAGCAGCCTGACGACCACCCAGGCAGACGCCCGGGCTGAGGCCGGCGTCTCGTTGCGTCTTCTCATCACCACTAGCTCCTCCGTGTTTAATAATCCATACACCTGGTTGCCATGGAGACGTAAAACGGCAGGTAGGCTACATAATGAGTTAGCTGGAAGAGAGGCTGGAAGGAGAGGAATGGCTAGCCTTGCAGCAGTGCAGTGCAGTGCAGTGTAGGCCGGAGCACGCACACACGCACGCACGCACGCACGCACGGCCAGTTGCAATAGCAAGTTGCTTTGAGACGCAGTCACGACAACGAAGAGAATTAGCCACATTAACAGCTGCGACTTGATCAAGAACAACAAACGTGTAGAGATTACAGCAACTCAGACTAACTGTGTGATATGTAGTCAGAACCATAGCGATATAGCTGGCTGCTGGCATGTCGTAGACTACGTTCTGTGCTTGTAGGCTGATTCGCCGAATTATCATGTTGGAATTATCTCACATTTATTTGTAATTATTGATATTAAGATTTTCTCGATCCGGCTAAACAAGAAGCTCAATCGTAGCAGGGATATCTGCACGATTGTTCGGTACTCGGCTTGTATTGACTTTAACGCCGGTTGAAGGTGACCAACAGGTGCCCTTAACTGTGCGCCAGCCATGCTGGCGAGGCGGCTATTAGTATTATTTTCAGCTGCGTCTGTCCCTGTGTCTGTACGTCCGCGCAAAAATAACTGAAAAATTACCGATAAAAATTGATATTACTCGCTATGATGTAGAAGTGATTAGCTTACTGTGACACTCGTCGTTGACGCATATGATCTGAAGAGTTAGTTTCGTATTTCTGCATAAGGAAATTGCTTGTAACGTGAAAATCACTTGTCAGATTTTGATCATATCTTACACGGTAATGTATTTTAGTTGTTTACCTAAGTCGAATAAAATTGGGTTTGTCACACCTTTGACCCTATGAGCTGCCAGAAGGTAAAGTTTAATTGATGAACGTGTAAAATGACGTCATTCTTGTTGTACATGGCGTCGCTGTACACTGTAGTAGTGTACAACTGCATTTTGTTGCTGCTACTAATCGCAATACTACAGTGTCATGTCATGCTTCCTATTAAACCTTTTCCATCGTTTTCTATCTTGACCTTAAATGATTTTGAACAGATATTCTATCTCACAGTAGCACTGTGAGATTTTAGTATTGTCTATTTTATTGACAGTTGTCACAACTGAGAGTTAGAGCACCATGAGTGGTGCAGTGGAGTCCATAAGCCAATCCCCGAATACTCTTTTGCCGTGAGCGTTTGTACGTCTGTCACTGTAGATGCCATGCATAGATCGAGAATTCGTTACCTCAGCGAAAAAAATTCGCGAATTTTAACGAATTTTCCGAAATTAAAAAAATTCGTAAAAATTCGTAAAAAATTCTTTAAATGCCCGAGTGGGCAACCGAAGAAAAATTCGTAAAATTCGCATTCTCGATCTATGATGCCATGCGCTGCCGATGAAGCCGAAAAGCGAACTACAGAGGAAAATGAGCACGAGAGATCCAGGAACAAGTCCCGGAAATCCTATAGGAAGTCCGGCACCGACCGCTACTCGTCCGATAACATGAAACCAGTCTGAACCATTGCTAGATACTAAACACCGGCGTGGATCTCGCAGCATCAACGTTGACGTAAAGCAAGAGTGACTGAACTTGCACGGGCCGTGACTGAACGGACTGAGACGTGACGCTGGTACCACGTCGACTGACGCACAAGTATCACGTGACATGTTCTATACCGTGGCACGGTCACCTCACTAGTGCTGCTACATTCGCTATTTCTTATCAATCTCTTGTCGTCGTTTCGATGCGAACTCGAAACACGGCACTGAATTAAACTGCGCAATTCCGTCGATTTTAGCTCACGAGGTCAAGGGTCAAATGTCACCGAAATGTAATCACTTACAGGGGCAACGTGACACACATTCATGCCAAATTGTGTCAAATTTAAGGTCAGTAGTTTCGGAAATTTATCCGCCAAAATACTAAAATGGCTGTCAAGGTCAAAGGTGAAGGTCATATGTCACCTAACTGCTGGGTTTAGCATAGCATGGATTCCTTCCTACCAAGACACATCAATTACTCATCAGTTGCTTTTCAGTGTTTTTGTTGCGCGGATAGACAGACCGACAGACAGACAGACAGACAGACAGACAAACGCATACACATACATACGAACAGACGCTGCAATAAGCAATGCCTGCTGCGCCCGCATGGCTAGTGAGCAGCTAGCAAACAGATTTACAATCGTAAAAGTCTGTCCTACGTTGTAACTATTGAAATTATTCTCTTTCAGGCGTTTGGCGCATCTCTACACGTGAGCAACGCCGTGCCGTGTGCTGCTGCTGCTGCTGTCGACCTAGTTGTTGATGACGAATTTCTTCATCTCAAGCGCGTCAGCAGTGATCTGTCACGTGACATTCGCGGTTCAGTTCAAGCGGCGCAGCTGTGCCGCTGATCAACTACTGCAACGCGATCCATCCGACCAATAAAAAACTCGTCGCAGTAAACGAGACAACTCGAAATTGATGTAGGCTGCACAGGTGGACGGCAGGCACATCTCAAACTCATTCACTTCACTGTTAGAAGCTGCATCTATTTCACTTAAATTAAAGAAATAAACTAAATATATAATTTAAAAACAAGAGCTGATGTTCTCGTTGTGTGTGCTAAATGCAGATATTATTTAGGCTCAATATATTTCATTAGAAATAGTGTATGTTTGTGCAATTTACTGCAGACAAGCAGACAGATACTAAGCAAGAATGTCACGTATTTTAGACTTGAGTGCGTCGATCGACAGCGTCACTCATCAAATCCTAATTAATCGTCTGCAGCGGTCGTTCGGCATACATGGTGCAACACTTTAGTGGATAATGTCTTTTTCTTCACGGGCGCACTCAGAGGGGTCTTCTACGCTGGTGGTCTGTCGGTTAACATGTCGCTGGCGTTGGGCGTGCCATAAGGCTCCGTTCTCGGCCGACTGCTGTTTGAGTTGCATATTGCTGAGTTGTTTAACGGTTACATTACTGCAGCTTGTTGTACGGTGTCGCCGCGGTTTGCTGAAGAAGCTGCAGATAGTTGACAATGCAGCAGCGCGCGTTGTGACAAGAGACAGAAAGTTCCATCACATCTCACCGGTACTGTGTGAACTTCACCGGCTTCCTGACCGTCATCCAATCAGTGCCTACATGGGCTGGTGCCTTCATATCTGGCCGACGACTGCAAACTCGTGTCGGGTAGACCACACCTTCGGTCTGCTGAGTCGATGTCTCGATGTTCCAAGAACCAGAACTGTATTCGGGTCATGAAACTTTGCGGTTGCTGGCCCTCTTATGTGGAACAGTTTGCCAGCTAACCTACGTCAGTTTCTCGGCAAACTTAGACCAGAAGACTGGACATCGGCCTAGGCCTATATGATTCAACGGTAGCGAGCGCAACTATTTTGCGCTGTAGAAATGACGCATTCAGTTATCAATGCTGTTGCTAGGATATTATAGTTATTATTCAGGGCCGGCACAAACCGGGACTTACGGGGTACAAGGGCCCCATCACGGGGCGAAAGGGGGAGACCCACTGCTAGTGAAAGGCCTTAAATATAATGTCAGTGTAAAGGAAGGGTCACATCAGAAAATTAGGGCTACGTAAAGGGGCTCATAGATAAACTTACTGGAGAGTTGCGACTAAAAAGGTCGTCAGAAAATTTAGGGAAACTTCGTGCCGTTCGGGGGGAGGGCGAGGGCCGATTCAGGCTTGCGCCGGCAATGTAATAACACTGTTTGTGTTTTGTTGTTTCGTGATACGCAACATCGGTGTTAAGTGTCAGCGAATAGGCCTCAATGCGGCTGCAAAAATTCCCGTCGAGTCGAGGACATTGACAGCCTACGTTGTTAAAAACCCAAAGCACTAAATGCGTTTCCAATTACGCCCATGCAGTAAGCCTATACCTAGGCCTAGGCAACCAACTGAGAAGTATCCGAGGTGGTCGTTCAATTAAGACGCCTGGTTAGCGTTTTTAAGTGGCGTTCAACGTCCTGCATTTTGGTATCTTGTGAAGAACATAATATCTAAAAGACAATTAATCAATAATGGACATCAGGCTCAATCTCTTCTCGTTTAGGCTATTGAAGTCAACTACGTAATCAGTAATCATTTTGTAGCTGGGTCCAGCGATTACAGGCTGAGCTGTAGCATTTCCTCTGCCTACTTTTAATAACAGATGAAACTGATCTTGATCATCGCTAATACACCATTAGCTTCAACTCGCAACGCACAAGAGCATACTGCACTTAGCTTTATCCATAATTCGAAATGAAAAGATCGCAGCAGACTAATTGCAGGCAGCTTTAATGCAGGCGCAAACGCAGCAGGCTAAGCTGGCTTAGCGTTTAAGTGCACGATAATCTGTTCCACCACTAGGCCTATAGCGTTTGTTTTTCACTGAGGCTTTCATCATCGAACAACATTAAAACATCATTACGCATTGTAATCCGCAGTTCTGAGTCGCGGATTAGCAGTGATCCGCTTTAACGCAAAACCATCACCAACACAGCTACAGTCTTCTAAACTGACCTATTACTGTATCCACGGGCACCTGTCAATGCGCTAACAGCGTTGGGTGATACTTCTTGTTGTTTGACTGACTCATCATAAATACTACGTCATCTTTGTCCGCACTCTGCAGAGGGACAGTAGACCTTCCCAATAAGTAAGTGAATTTGTGTTCACGCAACAGTCCTTACAGCCAGTGGCTAAAGTGGTCAGCAAGAAGTGGAGGGCTCCGTTCCCCTCCCCTCCTTTTCCCCCTCCCCTGGTAGTACGCGTATCGCACAAAGAAAGTCTTTTAGTCACTAGTAGCAGTAGCTTGATAGGACTTCTCCTGTACTATGATGCTGTGCTGCCTGTGTCTTTAAAAAAAGACCTGTCATGATTGCAATAAAATTTTGCTGCAATGAGGGGGCTGAACTTTCATGTGGAGGGGTTAAATATTGAGGTGGGGGCTAACAACTAAAGTGGAGGGGCTCAGCGGCCCCGTCCCCCTCACATTAACCACTGCTTACAGCCTAAACTGTCACGTACATGTAGGCACTATGCTAGTGTTTCGTATGCTCTGCAGAATAACACAGTCTTCAGATGCGCACAGAACTGAGTCAGTGTCAGTGATGGATCACGAACAGACAATGGGAGTGTATTCCAGAGTGTTGGACCAGAAACAGCAAAACATCTCTGGCCGTATCTCGTTGTTCTGGAGCGTGGAACTGCAAGGTCACCCCGAGCAGCTGAACGGAGGTGACCACGACTGGCTGATTCAGACACCGGTGAGCACAGTTCAGCGAGGTATGTTGGAACAGCCTGGCACGTGACCCCAGATTCTTTATAAATATTAACGTTGAAATTCGTGCAGTGTGGTAGGCTGCTGATAGCCCCGTGGTTTCCTGTAGGATCATCACTATATGTGCAGTAAGTCGGCAGAACCGTCGACAACAGTGGCTTACTTTGTTTGTACAGAGGCAAATTATTAATCTCCAACAACACATGAGACAAAACTGAAATGAGAAAAAAACAAAAGACTTTGTTATCATAGAGCGGTTGATTAGTGTTTCAGCGTGAATGCACTGGGACCACACAGCGAGTTCATTACAAGAGTGACAACAGTCAACTCTAATATAATACATCAGTGAACCCGCCGTTAGACACACTGTCTATACGCTGCATCGACGGCGCGTGGCAGAAACATAGAGTGGATTGTAACTGTACAATGTACATAGATAACTACATAACGCACGACTTCCAGCTAACAGTTCATTAATTACATCAGGAGTCACAGTTACAGCTTCTCAACCTCCAACTGAATGAATCCCCAACTCATCACCACAGCCTACACTCCGTGTTTGAGTCACAAATTAAAAGGAACCGGAACGCCCAGCGCGCGAGAATAGACAAGCCGAGGGGAGTGGGGTTTGGGATGGGGTATCCCCCTCCCCAGTGGGGAGGAAAAATTTTCTGGCGAGAGGCATAGCCTCTCCACTCAAAATTTTTTTATTTTCTGTCTGGCAATGGTGCATTTTGGGCGCCTGTTGTAATGGTAGTATAAGGCGTGTAAAAGTTGAAACAGAGTCAAAAAGCAGTTTTGTGTGCCAACTGGTCAGATAACTCACACGGCGGACGTATCATCCATGATATCATACACACAAACACATGAGCAGACAGACACGCATGCAGCTTACACTATGGATATAGCAGACGTACAACGTACACGCACATACTAACGTCTATCTCATGTATTTTATTTCAAGAGATCAACTCCATTTCACCAAAGTTACTTTCTGCTGATGTATAACAATAAGCTCCGCTACCGCGAAGAGCACAGCACGTCTATCGTGCTTATTGGTGTACTTTATGACATTTCTCGTGAGAAAATCTGTTGATGGCTAATCAACCACTTTTACGTAATTGGCCACGAAAGCTACCGAATTCGGCGAAATAACACGAAATAATGGCCATTACGCCGTTCAAGGTCATACAGGGTCAACGACTTTGGTAACAATCGAAAGCCCATATACGACTGCCTATCAGTGATTAATACTAACTTACCTCCTACCTTGCACCATTTCCAAGTTACGGCTGATTGTATGTCAAACATTCGCGAGCGACAGGAGGGCGTTTCACTTTAATGCCCTTGCTGGGGTGATCCCTGCGAATATCACCATAAGTGATATATCGCTGAAAACTAGATTATATGGGCTACATCTCACTCCCAGAATGTATCGGTGTAGGCTTTCACCACGTTTGCGTAATGGGCCCCAAAGGCTATCAAATTTGGCGAAATAATGCAAACTAATGGCCATTACGTCATTCAAGGTCACCGATTTTGGTACCAATCGAAAGCTCATATACGACTTCCTACTAGTGATTAATGCTAACTTACCACCTATCTTGCACCGTTTCCAAGTTATGGCCGATTATTGGTCAAATTTTCGCTATCAGCATAGGAGTGCCTCACTTTAACGCCCCCAGTGGGGGCTATCCCCTGCGAATATCCGGACAATCTTTACCTCTCCAGAAACTAGAGGGATTGTTCTAGCAGACGCTGAAAACCGCACGATCGTATCTTCATTTGTCTGGACACATTACATGACATGACGGACGGACGGACGGCAGACAGACAGACAGAATTCTTTTAGCTAGTACAGCACTCGGCACTGTGAGCAATGCGGATGCACTGTAAAAGAGAACAGGAATGGCGTTCCCGTCCGACTCAAACCCAGTCACCGCAGTCAGTGGCTACTAATGAATCCCCAACTCATCACCACTGCGGCTTCCATTGAGAGCTAAAGACATTCACAGAGAAATGCAGCCGTGGCGACTCAACTGCCTGTACTGTCATATCAACACTGTGTACAGTGTACGTCCGTGCAGCAAGTTGGCAATATCATCAACTCTACGAGGCAGTCCCAGCTGATGACACTGCACCGAGACTACACACGACGCTGACGTCACTGACTCAGTCATTCCAGCGAGTCCTCTTGCGTTTTGAAGTCTGATGTCTGTCTCGTGATGATGATGATGCTGGTGCTTCACCGTGGACAGGAATAGCATCCATCGTCGCTGATGTCGTCCAGTTTGCTGAGTCGTTAGGGGCGTGTGTTGCCGCCGACACAAAGTTCATCTTGAACTGTGCCTACATGTAACAGCGACACTCGGCTTCAATCAACGTCTCAGTTAATAAGACAGACAGCCGAGTGACTCACTTCTGTCACAATAACAGTCGACTGATTCTACACATTAATCACAAAATCACTAATACAAACACAACTCATTACTAAAATTCTTGAAATAAATACCCCAAAGCCTCAGTAATTACCATAACTATTTTTTAAAACAACTTTTAAACGAGACATCAAGCGTAACTGCAATTTTAGTTGAATTTTCATCTGTAGCTGCTGCTGCAGTTTTGCATTTGTTTTTAACTTCATGTAATGATGTGCGATTAACACGGCGGCATTAAAGGCGAATTAACTGACTGTTTTATTTGAACAAAGACAACATGATTAACATGAACGAGACAAAACAGAGGACAGACTGAGAAAGAGAAGAGAAAGGGAGAGAGACAAAGACAGACAGAGAGACACATACGCAGAGGCAGAGACAGACAAACAGACAAAAATGACAGACATACAGAGAAAGCAGCTTTCATGGCAGCGATGCGGTCGCTCTGTGGTCCCTTGGAGTTAGCCATGGCGTACGATGGTAAACTGGAGCTGTTAGTTGACGTGCTCTGTCACACACACACAACACATTCATTGTACAACTGCACTGTTCCTTGTACTTAGTTGTACAACATCATTACAAATACACTGCAATAGTCAAAGTCAGGCTGTCAGTCACAATGTCACAACATGTGTTAACATCTACAATCAACATGGCAAACGTCATCATGACAGGTTTAATGTGTGTGTGTTAACACCTCCATGACAAATGACAGCATGACACGTTCTCATCACCAGTGTGTACAGTTGGTCATCATTACAAACGCTACATGTGACTAGTCATCAACTAGCGAGGAAATCACAGTGAAACATTATCACAACACAAAGATCAACTTTCAGTACAAACAACAACAAGGGCTACCACAACAACAGCAACATACGCTTTTAGCACCAAGTCCCGGTCGCTCTCGTTGGCCAAGACCTGCTCCTCCAATGTTCAACTTCTTTGCTTTCTGCTGCTGGAAACGGTTCTTCTTAAACCACGGATTCTACACGACAAACACACCACACAAACAGCTCTGATTACAGTGGTCGTTAAGACGTCCTGCATGCATCATACACAGGCAACACACACTGACTGTAAGATTATGGCAACAGTCGTGTTAATGTCAGTGCAGTTCCAGCTGGTATGCTTACTGAAAGGTCAGGTGTGAGTCTGCTGGTGTTTAGAGGTAGTTGCAACAGGACTGTATAGCCATCTTAACATCAACATCTGCAACAGTTTAATCACTCTGACTCACCTGCAGTGTTTTCACTCAAACCAGTACATTTTAATAACAAGCTGCCTTCTCATCACAGGCCAACCACCCACGAATGCATGCATATGGTAAACAGGACAGATATGACGCCTGGAATTTCCCACTATCATGTTTACATGCCACCCCTGGATGACACAATGTGTTCACTGAAGCGTAGGGGTGACAGAATAACAGCGGACGTTTTTCTGCTCATGTGACGGTGACCTTGACCTGATGACCTTTGTATACAAATTTGACCTGCACTCATCAGAAATATGCTGGATGTGCAAATATGAACTTCGTACATCAAAGCTTTTGAAAGATATCACCTGACAGACAGACAGACATACAGACAGACAGAGACAGGCCTTCAATATCATAAACAACGTTGCTTCGTGGGTGGTAAATAGCAGCAAGTGAGCCTTGATGCCACAGAGGCCTTCAATATTATAAACAACGCTGCTTCGTGGGTGGTAAATAACAGCAAGTGAGCCTTGATGCCACAGAGGCCTTTGATATTACAAACGACGC
>Ga0049105_1000340_pt1 | contig 15131 bp, 7 predicted proteins | sample WorMetvaBAHAMAS1_FD_61260 | JGI IMG/M metagenome (GOLD analysis project Ga0049105, IMG submission 61260) | Worm MetaG Olavius vacuus BAHAMAS.1 | ecosystem: Host-associated > Annelida > Digestive system > Unclassified | place: Germany: Marburg | collected 2013-04-09
GGCTCTTTTTCACATGGATCGGACAGGCCTGGGCTGCCTGTCACACAGCAGCACCAACGACAGTGACAGCACGTCGATATCAACCACTAAACACTAGCGATGTGCCGGATTTAAATTTCTGAAATGGGATAGTGTCATGGCTACTCCACTGTACTGCATGCTGATGATGTGCACAAAGTTGCATAACTTGTGCATAAACTACAGTGTTCTCCTCTTCCTCTTTTGATCCGTGTTGTTGTTGCACATCATAATGCATAGTATATGATTATATGAACGTCAGTTAGTGCTTACAAATGATTTGGAGCTAACCAGATTTTATGACGTTCACACTCTAATGCCATAATACAGTAAAATATCTGGATGCAAACATCCGGTGCCATTCAACATTTTGGCCGGATCCAGAACCGGAACCAAATAAATAAAAAATGGCCGGATATCTGGCCAACCATAACCAGATATCAGGTACATCACTGCTAAATGCCAGCCTCAGTAATTACAACCAGTCAAGTGAACAACACTGGCAACTGCTCGTTATTCCACATTACTTATGCTGAATAAAACATGCCACCAATACAGTGACCAAGCAGTTTCTTAATGGCACATCAGCACATGTGACTGACAATGCTGTGGAAGACAATTAAATAGTTAACAAGAACAACAGGCTATTTAGCTACAGCAAAATATGAATAACATATACTACAGTTTATGACAAAAATGAATATCTTTCATAAAACAAATGATGTTTAGACTGATGACTCTTTCAAAGAAAGGGCAGTGAAATAATTGTGTCGGATGTCCAGAAGATTAGAAAAATACAGAACTATATGCTTCACAGCTGACAGCACGTATTGGCAGCAATTCTTTTACCAGAGAGTAGGATGCCTGTCGCAATGCACTCAAAGACACGACGCAGAGCATTGCCTGGAGATAAGCTTCCAATGCCCCCCTCACAGCAGAGCAGACACTTCTCAACCAGCAGCTCAAGCATCTGCACAGACACACACACTGCTATTATTAACCTAACTGTTGCACAGGCTAACAAGACCAATGGGATTCATTAATAGGGATCACAGTTTGCCGCAAAAGTTCAGCGAATTTTGCATGGCACTTTGTTGAATTCTATGGCCCACCACAGCAAATCACTGTTAGTTCCGCAGTAGATATTCAACTAAAAGAAACCAACTCTGCTGTTCAAAATTACGTGGGCGGTGGACAGCTGTCATCCAACTTGACAACCACGGCCCACAGTGCAGGTATCGGAATAAACGGCAAGACTGGATAAGGTAATCAAATCAGAGCATGTGGAGTTGATGAATTGTGGATTTTTCAAACCTCGGTGAACTATTGTAACATCAACACAATCTGACAGTGGCACCATACAAACTTCGACATCACCGCGGAAAAATGAATGAAATGTTAGCACTAACCAATCAGTTGAACATCAAGACTGAATAAGAAATCGATCAAACGAATGGCTGTAAATGTTAAATATGTAACAACAGAAATCACACTAGGCAGTGGACAAAAATCAGTGCCAGTATAAAATTCCAGCTTTTGTGTAACTGCAGTTCAGAGCATGAAAAAAAGAATGTTTAATAACAATTAAACACTTACCTGCTTAGACTGCTTGTGACAGATAAGAGTATAGAAAGCATAAATTTTCAGTGAAGGGTAAGCTAATAAAATATAACCCAGATAAAGAGTCCACTGACCGACACTCAACCACCTGGACAAGTGTAAGTAAGTGGTGAAAAAAGCAAACCATAATCAAACTAACCCAGTCAGTGACTGGCCTCCATGCGGGGTCTCGCTGACACATCTCTCTAAAGATGCGAAGTATTACGAGACACGACTGCACTCCTCCCATTCTAGCCTGACGCATCCACACACACACGACATGCAGTAGCTACGATACATTCTAAAAACTGAGGAGAACATTTGACCAAAATGTGCCAAGTTTTAACCAGAAAATCTTTAACACTGAATTTATGAACTTTATTTTCCAAGCAGCAAATTTTGCATGTACAAATTTCGAGCGTATCTGCAGTTATGGCAACAGCACAGTCTGCCTTTCAACAGTAGCCAGAAAGTTCTTATTAAATGTATCTAAAAATTCAGTTCAGTAAAATTTCATCAAAATTGGAATTTTGTGCCATATGCATGTAGCAATTGCGTTCAAAACCAATAACACAGTAACGTCGTGGGATCACAACATGCACCTTAAACATCTAAGACATACGTAAACGATTAGTTACGAGCGAAGTCTGCTAGTCCCGATTTCGCCGTCAGAAATATTACATTTAGACTACGTAAGCTGTGCAAGTTTTATGCAAGCGTTGTTGACAGTATCTGTAATAAAAACCACAAATGGACTGAAATGTGCCACTACATTAGGTGACATTTAATGACAATTTGGCATATCACAGTGTGCAAATGCACTTGAATTCTATGATGTTCTATAGTAAGCGACACTTGTATTATGAATATTACACTATATGTATCAGAAGACACCAATGGCAATTGCATAAACACTACAAAGCTACATGGAAACAGATAATGCAGTGGCATTTATTTCAATCCTTGTATGCAAAGAAAACCAAACGCTGGAAGCAGACCGAAAACTAACAAAAATGATGACACATTCTTTTAACTGTCTTGTTATAAAAAATTAAATCATTTTGCAAATGCAGCTAGTCTTTAGTTTACACTTGTTGATCATGTAAAATTTTGTCGGTCTACAAAGACTACAAATTCTTGAATTTTGAATGTATTTTATAAAAAGTGTAATTGAAACAAAAACTACAGATTCACAACAACCAAGCCCTACCTGGCTGGATTTGGTCTAAAAACACAGCATCTGATAACATGAGAATTTAATATACACACTATTCAGCCTCAGACATCTACCAATATCTCAATAAATTACAGTAAGGAATGTAAACGAAACATATTAACATTCAAACGTACTATTTGTCAAATGTGAATGGCAATTGTTACACAATCAAATCATTCAAAAGCCAAAGTTCTTTTTGCTTTAAACTAATCTACAATGTTTGCGTGATGTCCGAGACTGAAGAGTGAAGAGCTCAGTGAGCAAACCTGAAACCACTTAGAGCGTCGCTGTTCCGCAAGTGCATCAAGGCATTTCTGCCTGTCTAGCACATCTGGCGGGTCAGTATTACTCGCTGCTACAGCAAGCTCTAGAACAGAAAAAACAACAGCATCGACAACAGTTCCCCCACAGCACACCACGCCGCCAGCCTCCATCTCCAAATGCCGCCTCCACTGCCGTCGTGTTCTTGACAATGTAATAATGACACAAATAATAACTTCTCAAACGACTCAGCTGTGCAAACCAATGTTAACGTGTCTTAACGTTAGTCCAACATACCACAACTCTAACATTAGATTGAAGCCACAAAAATACACAAAGCAATCGGGAATTTGCACGAAATTGACCACCCCAGTGCCGCCACACTAAGCAGTCATAAATATCAATTTTTGGCAGACAACAGTTTTTGCAGCTAGATGTACATTTTCCAGAGAAAACTTGTAACCAGAAGTTTAACACCCGAAAACAAAAATAAGTATTACTATCTCTCTGTAAATGATTGATTCTTTCCAGGTTTGAAAAGTAAAAATTCTTTTGGTTGATAAATGGTAAACTTTTCTGCAACTATACTTTGCAGAGTACAGTTGTCAGTTGCTTGTCATGCACCGAGTGTAAACATGCAGTACTTTCAAGAGAATGCAGCAACTAATTTCCGTGACAACCAACCACATTTTTGTGCCTAAAATGCTGTTTCAGACACGAATATGTTTTAAGCATAGAAGTCGGTGAAAGCAACAGTAAGCAATTCAGACAATGGAATGCATGCCAGCATGTGTGGCACTATTACCAACAGGCAATGTGTCAACACGAATTTATGCTGCTAACGTAAATGGCTTCATGTTTGCCATCCATTCTGAAATTTTCTTGATAAATTTTGAGGCAAATCATGTTGAGAATATATATTTCTGTAACATTTTCTGGTATTCACATTTGGACAAATCAACCTGATAGAAACGTCAAATACTGTGGCAGACATATTTACCAGGTAATGCAGTAACACTGTACAGTTACTTCAATACAATTTAGTTAAACTCGGCGACTACGCATAATCAGCCGAGGAAACTATATGCCACACACCTAATGCACACTTTAATAAACATGGTCATTAGCTGAATGAAAACCTTCAGATTTGAAAACAACAACAGATTCAGTGTCACAAACTCAAAAACACAAAGATAACTCCTAAGACGTGTATTAATGTAGTTTAATAACAAGAGCTCGGCTGTTGCTAGGGCCATGCAGTGTTGCACAAGTCAAATGGTTAGAAGATGGGGTTGGTCAGTTTGGGGGGAAAATTAGGCTGCAGTCATGAATCATATATTGCCAAAACTTAAGATTCTTTGGGCTACATTTCTGTCATAGACAGAATAGGTCTAGCTTCAACCAATGTGGTGTAGTTGGCTCCTAAAGCCACCAAATTCGGTGAGATAACACGAAGTTACCATCATTACATTCCTATTAGTGAATAATAGTAATTTACATCCTATTTCGTACCATTTCCAAGATATCGTGGATTACTGGTCAAATTTTCTCTGTCAAAATGGGGGTGCCTGTCTTTAATGCACTAATTTGGGCTGAACATCTAAATTCAGGATTATGAAATTAGGCCTTAAACAGCTAGACATCATCGTATGGTGCAAAGCAATATCAAAGCATATTGCGGCATGTTGAACTATTTAGGCATGACTTACAAAAGTGATGGATAGACACAGGTATGCCTATGTTGTGCAGCCGAAAAACTGATTCATCATCATTCATAACTGCAGGAATTAGGACCAACTGTAATCTTGAAATAAAAACAAATGGGGTCGTAATTGTCGAAGTGTCAGTTTCATCAAAAACACAGCAAAATCTCTCTGATTATTTATTTCTAAGTTTATGATGAAAAATTTGCATCATAAAACTCTGCTCCTTCTGCCAAAATATCTCAACTTTCGTTCAACTGGCTTATTCGCCATGTTCATTACAGGTTATACTGGTTCCTGCAAAGGTCCACCTACAGCAGAGGAATTTTTAAAAATATAAACTGGATACCATTCCTAATATCAGATAATCAGTGTAAAATCAAAAATCATAAAGCCAGTTCTCGATTTTACTACTGCAAATATTCATTACAATGCACATGCAAACCTATGTAGAAAAATTCTGATCATGACCCACCAAATAACTGACGCACTGATGAACTCTGTCGTACCTGGTGCTGCGGCAATCAGATGCTCACGAAGTATCGGTGACGTGAGTGTAATGTTGCAAGTGGTTGATGGTGTTGTCATACGTGTCACAATCAGCCCTGCTTCCTCGACACACAGATGAACATCGTACTCACCCTCACTCCGCTGCTGTACCTGCTCCCACATCACAACAACAACGCTTGACAATCAGCAGTGCATGCAACTTGTGTCAACTTTAATAACTCATACAAACGACATATACGTGAATACACAGCATGTCACCGTTTCATTTTTGACGAGAACTTATAAACATATGACAGAACAGAAATGTTTACTTTGTACTCATTAGAACAATTGTAATTAAATTATTATTAGAAGAAAAATACATACAATGTTCAAAACACAAACGATATATATATACGAATGCACAAATACTGTAAGTTCTAAAACAGCTAAAGCATGACAATTCAGTTAAATTATCTGAATTTGTTGTTTTTGACTAAAACTGAAAACTTGAACAATTTTTTCTCCAGTTTGCAGGACAGCCTGCAACACCATCGTAAGTGAATAACACAGCATTCTTAATGAGTATCTCACTCACTGTTTCTGCTCTGTCAGTTTTTCATTTTGGTGGCAGTTAGCTTCAAAAATCGAAGTGCTATGGCATTCTGTTGACATTGTAAAACTGGTACAAAAAACCATTTTGGGGCAACAGAAATTCAGAATAATGAATAGACGTGAATGATATAAATAACAACAAGAAAACAAGAGCTGTAAAATCAAAGTAATTTAGGTAAAATAAGATGCAAATTTTGTGCATAAAAATAAGTTTCTTTAACAAAATCAATGATGCTGTAACTGTCGACAAGCTTCAGGACAAGCAAAGAACTGCACTATGATCAAGTGATTCTGATCACCGCTAAAAGCAATCACTGAACAATGCCAGCACAGCAACCTGCAGCTGCTTGGTCAGCCTATCAGCAACAGTGTCCAGCAGCGTCCTGGTCGGCTTCTCAGCGCACACGACAACGAGACGCACATCGAGATCGTCGTGAAGCAGAAGACCCTTGGCCAACGCACCGACACGCACCACACTGCGAAGAAGCCGACTCTCAGATGAGAGCTCTCCGATCTTCTTTCTACTCAACACCGGTTAGTACTACGTAGTACTGCATAGATTAAAAACAAATGCCACAAATCCCGTTATTCCACATCAGTGGGACGATCGACCATAGGCCCAATACTGCAGAACAAACACATGAACATTAAACGTATATAAACTGTACTATGGTGAAATACTACACGTCTACTTAAATACCGATGACCACCTACCACCAACGAGAAAGAACTCCTGTTCTATTTACTAGCCCATAGCTGAGACTGTACAGCTCTGCATAAATGTTCACTTATTAATTACATGACGGCAAAGGCTAAGACACGTTTATAACTTTCCACCAGAGCCCCGGGGTTGCAGTGTCAGTCTTCTCAGGGTTCAGGATTCAAAAGATCAATTTCAGTATGTAAGATGAGACAGTAAGCGACATATGGCGAAACCTGTTCTAGTTTGTGCCAGCATCATCTGCGAGACATTGCTGGCATTGGGAAATCTGGCGAATTAAACAGTTCACATTTTGTTTGATAACATTTTATACACAACTACACTGCCGGAAAACATTTCACACCTGTCAGCCTCGCTTAACAAACAACAACAAGGTTACTCCAAACTGCTCATTCTGCTTCAGTGACATTGCCACCTTTCAGATATTCAAAAACACGACACACAATGCTATAGAACCAAGTCTTTGAAAAGTATGATATAAATCTAACATTAGTATGTATTCCTGTATGGGTCGAATTAGTTCTAAGAGTTAACGATCTTTCATCAAGTGAGTATGTGCAGCAACTGCTTTCGATATTAAAGTCATGGATTGGTGTAGCTTCCCTTCATATCACTCTCAAATAATTTTTTATGTGCAAAAATAGGAAAAATTTCTAATCAACTGTCATCGTCAATTCGTAACAATCATCAGAAAAAAAAGAAACTTGAACTGTCAGACCTTTCTGGTGCATCAGTCGTATCCTTCTCAGTAGCACTTGACTGAGAGACATCACTGCATAATGTACAACAAATAAAACTGTAATAAATAAAGAACAATGTAATAATTTCCATATCTATCTCGCAAGAGCTGAATACAGTAAAACTTCGTTAACACGGTCTTCTAAGGACTGTCCAAGGACGTCTGTGTTAACCGAAAATTTAAAAAAATCAAAGCTAAAGTACAATTAATTACGCACACTGTAAATGAAACACCAATCATCATCATTGTCATCATCCTCTATTATGCCATGAGGCAGCAAAGCAGCAACAAACAGAATGACACTACCCAGACAATAATTGTAATATCACTGTTACTGTTTAGAAGTAAAATAGTCAGTCAGTGATGTCTGTGTGTAACGGCGATGTCTATGAACAATGAACGACTCGACAGACATCAGCCGTTCTTGAGCTGCATCGCGAGACAGCGCCGTGTACAGGAAACATCACGAAGTGTTAATCACAGTCATGACGTCGCTTGTCAACGGGACAGCTGATGTGGCATGTGTTATGTTGGTTGGTTGGTAGTCTTTACAGCCGGGTGCGGATACCACCACCTCCACCAGTGCCAATCACTTACATGTAGTAAACTTAATGGACCAACATCTCCAGGTGCAGCAGCCATCGTGCTAGTACCACAGATGTCACGTTGCTAGTACACTGCTGTGATGTAGCCGTAAACAACCTGTCTCCCACATGCTATATGGCCCATCTGAGCCACTTCGACTGTGTTAACTGGTGTACTCTGGCACTCGACGGGCCAGAAATAGAGTCTGTGTTATCAGAAAGTCCATGCTAACCAAGTCCGTGTTATCTGTCGGCATCTCTGTATAAAAAATTTGTCCGCGTAATCCGACAGTCTGTTATACGAGTCTGTGTTAACAAAGTTTTACTGTACATTCTTGCACAGGTTGAACTTCAGCAACTACTAAGCCGACTTTGCAGCACAGAGAACAGAGGACACTGTCAAACCCTCTTGCACATCTGATCTCAAAGTATGTGCCCCATTTATCTTCACAAATTACTCCGCATGCCCACCTTGTCCAGAATGCACCGCGTCGAGCCACCGAGACAACGTTCAAGACATGAATGAAAACGAAATATTAACAGAAGCTGTCACCTCTCGGTGAAGGAGTCGGACACAATCTTCAGAGCCTTCTCAACAGCGGACACAGTGATCTGAACAGCTTCCAGCTACATACAACAGCAGCAGCAGCAGCATCAGTCAGCTGAGAACACTCCTTGTTGATCGATGACTAAACTGTATAAATACAACACTGTGTAATTGTTGCATACAGACAATGAACACAAACCTCTGCAGGTTTTGGATAGACAGCTGCATGCTTGGCCATGACCTGGCGGTCTGTAGGGTTCTCAGGCCGTCTTGCTGGCTGCAATCAACAAAACCAGTGAGTAAATGGTGATCGTGAATGGATAAAATGATAGAGATCAGATGGAAAGAAATGTAGAATTACTTACTAGTACATCACAATCATTATCACAACTGTGATGACTTTGAACTCAAGCAAGAACACGAGTTCAAAAGCTGAGAAAAATACAAAGAAGGCTGAAAATATGTCACTAAGTAACATACATATTCATATTCATGACTAGCGGGTCCAATGACCAGCTATTGAACTTACACTGACTAAACACCTCAGTCTTGTTTAATAACATATGCATCATTTGAGTTACCACGCAGTGACACAAAAATGTGACCAAAGGAGCAATGCAAACACATTCTCCAACTATATTTCGCCAACAACTTTGTAAGCAGAGCACTGCATGGACATGTGGACTGCACTCAGCAATCAGCAGATCAAATCAAACGTCCATGGATGCAATTGGGAAGCTACGATAATAAAAGTAACTCGCATATAAACTTAAGAACGAACGACCTAAAGCGCAGTGACTGGATGTTCACGCATGGAGAGCATACTCACCATGGGAGGTCGCTGTGGTCCAAATGGCATGGGTGGAGGCCGTACGCCAGGCGGGAAAAATCCGGGTCGCAGTGGCAATGGTGCAAGAACAGACTGTGGTGGTGGACCACGGGGCCAGTTCGGCATCAGTGCACCTTCATAGCGAAGCTGATCGCATTCCATCCTAGCGTCACATAATGTACAACACAGTAAACACACCCACAGTCACAGCACTCGCGAATCACTGACATGCCAGAATGCATGTTGACACAGGCAACACTAGTAAGTAATATTACCACTTGTAGCAGTTACCGGTATAAATTAAGTGATGATTTTCATGAATTAACAGTCAATTAGCAGTTATTTTCAGTGATGTTTTAAGCCGAAACTAACCATTAATAAAGTGTTAAGACCATTATGCTTCATTACATTTCCAGCAAATTATTCATCATTTTCTTCCTAGCAAGCTATAATGCAGTTCAAAATGACAATAACTGTCAGGGTTACCAACGACTGTTGTTTATATACAACAAAACCAGCATCATTCTAAGACCGTTTCGCACACAATTTTAAAGAAAATACTTCCGTACAATAAAGAGGTTCCAGCAGTGACTGTACGTTTAATGAGCAACAAAATGGCACCTGCTGCCTTGTAGCCTATCTAGAGTTCAAAACTAAAAAGATGTGCCTTAAATTTAACGTTAACGTGATGTGCAATGATTAACACGGTTAACAGTAGACTTCTGCATCGGTACATTATACAGATACAGAATATAAGGCAACACAAAGAACTGCAGAATGACAATAAGCAGAAAAATAGCATACCGCCATTTATCCTCAATATAGCGTCGCCTCATGTCATCCTGCTGCTTGCGATCGCGTTCGTCTTTTATGCGACGACTGTACACAGGACGGATGTCAACTTGCAGGCTCGGATCTACTTTTTTCTGCATAAACATTCGACAAAATTAACAGACACTGCTCCCAAATGTTACCAAGCAAAAATATCTGTATAGCAACTATCAGCATGAATCGCAGTCACAATTACAACCCAGTTTTGCTGCTTGAAGAAAAAGTAAAAGTAAGCACACTTACTTTGTACTGGAAACGATGTCGTCGCCCCTTCATGTGCATCTGCTTTGCATTGGGGTCGGTGAACTTACACTCACATAGCTTGCAGTGAAACCCAACCACTACACCGCTTTCATTTCTCGCTTCCTCAATGTATTCCTGACCTGAAACCATACGACATTTAACGACACTGGCATTAATGAAAAGCTCGTAAACTTCGAGCGAGACAGTTTAAATTTTTGCAGCTTCGGAGGACATTTTTGATCCAATGCATCACTTACACTGGCCATCGCCCATCATTTGTTCTAAATGACAAAAACTCATCATAAAGTTTAGGCTACCATGTAAACATGGTACGAGCCATGAGCTTGCTAATAACTGACATGAAACATGCTTGCGGATCAACAATGAACTAACAAAAAAGAACTAAAAGCAGGAAAATGGCAGTAATAAAACATATCTCTGCTTTTGTATCAACACTGTAGCATAAAATTTTTGTTACAGCACAAATAAAAGTCTACTACTCTAATGTCATTAAACAAAGAGGCACACATGCAAAACATACTATAGGTGAGAGACTATTTTACAAGTTTTCAGACCAACACATCAACAGCAGTTAACAATACATACCAACGGGCTGGACATCAAATTCACTGCTGAGCAGACCATCAAACTCTACAGCAAGCCACATACATCAACTTACACGTGAAACCTGGCCCAATATAATGCACAGGATTATCACCGCAACTTGTGATCATAACTTCACCAATTATTTAACCACACAGTATGCTATCTGTTTGAAATTAACCATCAAAATTAAGAAATTAACTATGTGAACTAACACACTAATAAATTCCGTTATATCTAACAGATGCAAAGAATTTACCATCAGCTGCCGAATCTCCATCTTTCTTGTTGTCTACAACAAACGACATTTTTTTCATACTGAATAACAGCTGACTTCATCTGATATACAGAAAACAAAGACACTGACTTGACTTGACTGACACGTTTTTAATATTGTGAACTACACTGCGTCAGAGTGACAGTCAATGTAGTGTTAATTACACTGACGACGAAAGTGACATTACGAAAAGACTTATTCTACGTGCACGACACACACTGACCAAGTACAACTCACCAATGCTCGAAGCTGCAGCACTCACTGAAGACTTGCCCAGTGTAGAGTGAAGCTTCAGCACCTTCATGTCAAAATCCCAAGCACATAAAACGATTACAACTTATCTTTCAATAAATCAATCAGACATTTTTGAAGTGGCCTAAGTGGTATGCCACTGCTATTCAATAAATCAATCAGAGATTTTTGAAGTGGCCTAAGTGGTATGCCACTGCTAGGTCCACTACTGGGAATAAGACTGTTGGAACAGAAATGTCTTAAGTCTGTGACGGAATGCTATCAGAGTTTCGGCTGAGGTAACATAATACACTGAATGCCCGGCCACTGACAGTCGACATCGTACAAAAGGTACGTCTAGTCGGTTGGCACTGGCAGGGCGAAGTGAGTGTCGACCTGGTAAGTCGGCCACACGAGTCAGTGGCCCGAGATAGCATGGTGCGAGACCGTGAAGTGTCTTATATACAAGAGTCTTATATCTTTGTACATAATAAATGTAATACACCAGTAGCCCTGACAGAATTGCCAAACAAGCACTGCAGTGAACATCACAAGGCTGCAGAACAACAGGCTAAAAACGCCTAGAAAAAAAGATCATGAATAAGGAATGTGGGCAGTAGATAGATAGAGCAAGGGGGGTGGCAGAACGAGCAGAGCAGAGCAGGACGGACAAAGTAGTCTGTGGCTTTTCCTCCAAATGAAGCAGCTACAAGGCTTAAGTCCAGTCAAGTCATACCAATAGAGTAGAGTTAGATATAGCCATTCCACCAACAGGCTTTGACCATATTCAGGTCCATACTGAACTGATTCCAGACAAGATAAAGTCAGTGTGCTGCCACTTGCACAAACAGTGAACTGCATTGTCAGACAATTACCACAATAAACCATATTGTGGAATCATGACCACTGACCAAACACGCTGACAATGGCCTCATACAACTACATTCTGCTGATTGCCAAGAGACACAGTGATGAATAAAAAATAGGCATTATTTCTTAAATCATTCACATAAGAACATGTTCAGAGAGACCTGCTTAATATCCACATTCCACAATCAATGTTTACACACGTACATATGTTAGACACAAGTTCACTGACGAAATGTTCCCATGTACACGCCATCTACACCTCACACTCTAAACCTCATAAACAATATCTATGCATCAAACAGTTCTTAACTTTCTTATAGCACGTAAAAACAAAAAAAAACTTGCGTAACAGTAAAATTATTCATAATATTACTATTATTAGTACAAAAGTTAAGAAATAAATGACACTCTTATGACAGGTGCATAATGTGTAATGTACATCAAAGGTGCTGCATATTACATCTGTTACATCTAGCACTGTCCAGTATAAGGCAACAATCTGCATTAGATGACTCTCAGCTGCAGCACTAACCTTCTGATGCTTGACACCACGTATGTGTGCTGCGTATGTGTCAGCGCCAGTACATGCGACGTCACACAGTTGACAGTGCAACTGCACAGTGCCGGCATGCGACTCTGTTGCTGCTGTCGACGTCGTCGCTGAATCAGATGCCGATGCTGACATTTTCAGCGATGCCTCCTTCTTCTTGTGCCGCTGGCCTTCCAAGTGTTCTTTGTATGTCTTCACGAAAACATTTGCACAACACTGCATTGTTGCAAATTTCACTCTTAGCATCTTCACAATACACAACTAGCCAGGAAAGACATCGACTTCTCATAGCTACAAGCATTGTATAACTAACTGCCTTATCTCATTTTCATAGTGACCACCATCTTACAACAACAGATAATTTCTCAAACGTGTCAGTCACATGCACACACATTATTTGCACTAACGGCAAACAAATGCTCATGTTGATGATAAACTGCAATATGACCCAAACTTGCTTCTATAACTACACTCTGCAGACGACAAGGAGACATGGCAGTGAAAACACTCGTGAAATGAATGAATGAGCACCATGATATCATGTAGAAGATATCACATAATAGTTTCTTGACATTACTTAGTCACTTATACATTTAATGATTTAATTCAATGCTGGTATACATTTGTGCATGTTAAAAATCACACGTCAGACTGCGTGGGCGTGTTGGTTTACCTGTGGTCCAGCACAGCCAATCATACAGGTGCGACAGTAATACATCTGCTGGGATGACTGCGTTGCCGACGAGAAACTGCCGGCCGCTCCCTTTGATGTCGGCACACGCCATGGCGTTGAGCGTCGATGATGAACCATGCCGCTGCTAGTGAACGAGTGAATTGCAGCTGGTGCAGATGTGCTTGATGATGAGGAATGGTAATGGCGTGATGGACCTGCAACAGATACTGCTCAATATAATGCAACATCATGCAAACATGTGAACTAAAGGCTGACTGTTCCCTGAAACCACGAAATTCCCCGATATTTCCTGCACTATTTGCGGAACTCCTACCCAAGCTGCGGTTACCCACTTTATATCTAACAGTATACTGAACGTGCATGCATGATGCTACTGAACACTGCCATAGCCTCAAACATAAAGTTAATTGCAACTAACTGTTTTTTTCCGGACAAAATTTTTGCCTCAACATTTTCCCAAGTTCTTGTCCATTCTCTGATGGTGTCAAATTGCCACTTCCAGGTTTTCCAGACAACCGGTGACCCTGGAACTACTGCTACATTCACTACACACAATGGTCTAGGCAACACTTGTATATTCACTGGCATCTGGTTCTTGCATTCGGTCAGCACGTGGCATCGGCACTTGATAAAGTTAATTAGATATTAACAATGAGAAGTTAACCAGGCAGTCACACGCCATTAAAACTTACTAGTTTAGACTTTGCTAGACCCAAAGTGAAAAGTGCATGTTAGCCTGAACTAACACACAGCCTCAGTACAGCAGTGACTACAAGCCTGCATGATATCTACTGATATACACAAACCCAGATCACTACATATGCTGTTCACCAGGCACAACTGCTTATGCTAAAAACAGCTGCCTGACAATACACTTCCATACACTACTTAAACAAATGCAAACAAGCTACAACTAAGTGTAACTGATAGGATATGCTGGTAATTACAATGTACTGCTATTCTTAATTATCGTACTTATATAACACGTTCCTCTCCTACTGTAACTGTGCAAATGTAATATAAATATCATATAATCAGACAGTACATTTTAGATACAGATACAATAATACAGCAACAATAACACATTATAAAACAATAACCCATAACTGCAACACTTCTCATCTATCCACTCCTGTCAATACCTTACCTGACTACAGTTATGTAGCAATAAAAAGCTGTAGCTAGTACCTGAAGCCAATGATGGTATTCTGCCGACAGTCGCAGCAGCATGAGACGAAACTGTGGATGTTTTAACAACTGTTGGAGTAGAGACAGCGGACTGGCTGCATACATAGACTGAATGAGTGGCTACAGGCTGGTATGTATAGCTGGCAAGACTGACTGCATTTGCCGTCGACAGCGGCGTGGTTTGAATCAGCTTAATAGCAGTTGCCATTGGTCTGGCTGGTTGCACAGCTGGAGGATAGGTGTTTGCAACATAAACCGGCTTAGCACCGACAGCAACTGTGTTCAGAAAATAAGCAAACACAATAAATCAATCACACGAAAAA
>Ga0049105_1000341_pt1 | contig 15088 bp, 9 predicted proteins | sample WorMetvaBAHAMAS1_FD_61260 | JGI IMG/M metagenome (GOLD analysis project Ga0049105, IMG submission 61260) | Worm MetaG Olavius vacuus BAHAMAS.1 | ecosystem: Host-associated > Annelida > Digestive system > Unclassified | place: Germany: Marburg | collected 2013-04-09
GACTTCCTATTAGCGTTAATTGAACTTTTTTCGCTAGGTGTTACGGCTGAGGAGCTACGAGCGATTATTGGTTGAAAATCGGCGATTTCGCTCCAATGGGGGTCAGTTGACCCAAAATTTTACCTAGAAGGGGTTGCCCCCCACCAACCATTCTTCTTCTCATAAAACTAGGCTAAATGTTCTTTCGTATGGTATAAAAAATCTGGACCGATCTTTCTTCCGTTTTGTCACAATCCACACGTGTGACAGACGGACAGACAGACAGAAATCTCATCACAATACTGCGTCTTCATTACATGCAGCGCGGTAAAAACTACATAATTGCATATTTTACATATTTTAATGTCCATTTGTAGACTTGATGAGCCGGTGTGTTGTGGTGCTGAAGAAGATCCTGGAGCAGGAGTCAAAAGGCTGGTACATCAAGTACAAAGACCGACTCATCACTGAACTCAAAGGTCTTCATCAAAGCTCACGTGCTTTGTTGCTTTTGATACTTGACTTCCATCAGTCGTCATTTTGTGGATGAGTTAAACCCATATTAAAAAGTTGTTTTATATGTAATTTTTTCACAACATCAACTATATGCGTATTTTGTTTTTGTAGGTCTGAATATGACATACACTGAAATAAAGGAGGTACGTTACACTTATCTGTATCACTTTTCACTTTGTTTTCTTCTGACATAATGTGGATGTATGTCTGTAATGTGTCGCATACATTGGTCCTTGGATGATAACTTTTGCTGCTGCAGTTTGAGAGGCATATGGTGTCTTATTCACATTTATTGTGCTGCTGTGTTTGTGCAGTATGTGAACAAAAGCATTCAAGAGAAATACATCCAGCAGGTTTTTGATGCAGTTCTGTCCAGTCCAGAAATTGAGAACATTCAACCAAAGCTTGGTTAGTAAAGTATGTTGAAAGAAAGATATTAGTGACAGATTTTGAAATGTAGACATACCACAGATGTGCGGCATATTTGTCATATTTGTATAAGCCAGGTGATACAGGTGGGGTTTGAGCCGAGATTTTAAAATTGTTGAGTACTGTCCTAGCAAGGCCAAGATGATGGAACTGAAGTCATGGACTTCTACTGCAGTCATTTCTTCTGCACAGTGATGGCTTGACTGCACAGCATGAAGTCGTCATTGAATTCAACATTTATATTTGTAGATATTGACTGCAGCATTTTGCTTCTGCTATTTTATTTTACGTTACCATTTTGACAGCTAGTTTGTTGCACTATTATAAATTTACATTTGTCATTGAATTTTTAGCTTAGCTGGCTGAGCTAATAGTATAGCTGGTCAAAGCTGTGTGTTTGTGTGTTAACCAGACTCTGTATATATTTCATCTGGACACATTCTCCTGGAAAATCCCCCCCCTGCAGAAACCCATCCATGAACATTCTCGTGGACAAGTACCCCCAGAAAATTTTTCATGGAAATTCCTTAGGACAGTCTTTCCCGAAATATTACCCCCAAATGCCGGCTTAGTGTCTCAGCCCATGGCTGTTTGTTACATTTTCCTCTGTCCTTGAATTCTTTGAAATAATGCATGACGTGATAGTACGAGTATTCCATGTGGGCTATTGAAGTATGCGTGTTGTGTGTGTGTGATATAGGAGCTCTGTTAGTACAGCAGGCTAAGTGTGCATTGAGCATGGAGAAGGCTTTGTCTGATGTCAAAGATAAACTTGCTCATCATCAGCAAGAGGCATGTATATTTTTGTTCTGCTGTAACTTAATGCCACTTCTCCTGTTTACTTTGATTTCAACATGTAAATTTTTTTTATTCCGTATATGTTTTGGTTATATATACATAAAATTGCCTCATATTAGTGTTGTATCTTGTGGCATTTTTCATACATCATTCATGCCTGACCAGATTACTAACAGACTGTTTGTTGCAATTGTTGTAGCACAAACATCTACTGATAAAGACATATCCAGTTCGCTCAAGAATTCCACAGTGGCTTGACGAACAGCTAGAGTGCTTTCTAGTATGGAAACACTAATTGCATTGTATTAATAAAATAAACCGTTTTACTTGTTGTAGAAACGTTTTGGTGACACTACTGTATTAGCGACAGAGTTTGTGTCATTTTGCACGGAATCACACAGTGAACTGTGTTGATAGTTGCTAGAATGTTGCAGTTTGTTGCTGATTGTACTGTCACAGAATGAATTCCTGACGCAGCATCAGTGGACGGCACATCAGCATGCCATTGATGACTGTCGCCAGCAAGGACTTGATCAGATGGTCTATTTTCTCTACCGTGACCTCATCTTCATGCGTGATGTAAGGCAGCTTCTGCTCAGAATTCATGTTTTTGTGTTTTGCTTACTAGCGTGCATACTAAATGTGTAATGCTGATAACCATTACATCATGTAGATTCACATAATTGTTATATTTTGCTTTACATTATTTTCGTGTGTGTTCGACATGATGATGTCCTGGCACGAAGCAAAAGAATGCTCACAATCTTGTTACTAATGGTGTAGAAACATTACCATTGCTTGAATCACTTTTTGTTGTTTGTGACAGTATGTTATGAACCTGTCATTTGTGTTGTTTTTGTTCCATTTTATTTGCCTCAGTTGTTTTGACAATGTTAATGCAACATTAAGAACGACTTTCAGTCTCTAAAATGCTGTCCCATCAGTCTATAAAGAAATTAAAGATGTCTTGGAGATGGAGGCTCACCAGCTAACTCAGATAACATGTAGTCCCTGTATTCTGTTCTCAGTGATCAGTCACTTGCATCACTGTTTATGTCTTGCCATCATTTGCCGATGATGTGTTTGTTCACTAGAGGGAGCCAGTATTGCTCAAAGAGCTCGGCAAGGTGAAACATCCAGATCGCGTGTTCCACTTTTCTTGTCAGATTTGGTTTCCTCAGAGATGGGTAGTGACGAGACACTTGTACGGCGAGGACGAGGACATTCCTACTGTGATCACGGACACTCCCATCAACCAGACTGCCGATGCTGGACATGTTCCTGGACCTGATGAGGTACTGTGCTCTTACTCAGGTTTGATCATCTCATAGTACTCATCTGTGCTATTTGCATGACGAGTTTTTAGCGAGCATCTAACTCTGTTAGAGTGAGCTATTGTGGTCGCATTTCTGTCCATCTGCCTGTCTCTCTGTCTGTCAAACGTGTGGATTGTGACAGAACGAGAGAAACTTGTGCCGACGTTCTTATACCACATAAAAGATCATGCATCCTAGTTTTCTGACAAGAAGAATGGGTGGTGGGGGCGACCCTTCTGCCTGAAATTTCTGGGCAAACTGACCCCGTTGGAGCGAAAATGCCGATTTTCAATCAATATTTGCTCATAGCTCATCAGCTGTAACAACTAGCGAAAAGGTTCAGTTAACGCTATTAGGAAGTTCACTGCGTGTTTTCTAATGAACCTAAGATGAACTTCGTACGTTGCCCCTAAGTCCCCTAAAGGGTGGCTCAAAAGCGCAAAACGGCCGTTTTCTGTGTAAAATTGCACTTCACTTGAAGAAAGTCTGTTACAAAGTTTCTTTGTGTGAATACTGTCAGCAACAAAGTTGTAAGGCATTCACTCGCCTATCTATTCGTGCAAAAATGGTTGGTGGGGACGTCCCCTTAAAGGTAATTTTTTTGTTAAAGTGAACCACCCGTTAGCATGACAGCGAATGCCAGCCATTCGGATAAGCTGCGGCGAAATACCACGCGTATCTCATTTGCATCGCAATGATTACAATGCAGTATAAAATCACCACTTACATAAACCCAACTGAGGTATTTGGATGCATTCTAAGGTTGCGGATTTTGACAGATAAAATCGTGGTGGAGTGAACACGTTATAGCCAGGCTATTACGCCATCACTTCCTGTCTGTTGTAATGTAACGTAGCTGCAGCTCCGCGATGTCTGTACTTGAACATGAACTTGACTTCACTTTACCAAAGTGACAGTGACGGTGAATTAACATCATTTAATTACACAGATTTCAATATTATGCAACAGTCACACGATATGTTAGCGATACCTAAGCTTCTTGTCCATTTGTACCGTATGCCTGCGTGATATTAGATGCAAGCTTTCTCTGCTGTAAGCTGAGCTTCTTGTCTGTGTTTTCAGGATGTTTCTGTTGTTAGTCTACTGGTAAATAGCCTAGAGTTTAAAGAGCATTGGACCTGAATTAAAACAAAGGCATTAGCACAGGAGTGAGTATAAGCCTGACTTGTGTTGTTTATGTAGGATGCCTAGTTTTTCTAGGTTATTTTCTAAAATTGGCACGTCAGTTATTATTTTATTACATTATTTGTATCATGTAGCAGAATGAACAGTAATGCTATCATCATGTCCATTGATAGTAGATACATTTCAAGTAGTGATTGTGAAGCTTATTGTTTGTATTGTTTCTTTGTAGCCGACGTACACAGTGAGAAAGCACATTACTTACAAGACCAGCACTCGGCTTCCTTTCTGGCGATGGATAAACTTCTTGCATCGGACCTGGGCATGGAGTTGGAATGCCATGTTCTTCTTTGGTGTAAGTACTCTGTATCTTGCTAGTCCTCATATCGCAACTAGAAACTAATGTAATTATTTGTAGCTGTTCATCATTTTTAATGCAGGTTCTAAGTTCTGACACAAAAGAATAAGACAGTGGTAGTGGCAGTGAGTTTATGTGGATTTGAGATATTGATACAGTAAAACTTCGTTAACACGGACTTCTGGGGACCATCCAAGGACGTCTGTGTTAACCGAGGTTCGTGTTATCCAAAAACTGAAAAAAGTCAAAGCTACAGTACATTAACTGCGCACACTGGAAACGCAACGCCAATCATCGTCATCATCATCATCATCATCATCATCATTACGCCGCGAGGCAGCAAAGCAGTAACATACATATCGAGTTTACTGTTTGTTTCGACAGACCGTAAGCCGCCGCAACTGCTGCCTGTTTTTGCGCCCTTCAATTTAATTGATAATTGCAATTTTCTGGTCTAAATCTAACGCAGCTTGTTACTCATTTTCACGCATACGATACGGACTGACGCAGTGACATGCACCAGTCCAGCAGCCTGTAACATTAGCATCCCATCACCAGCAGTAGTCTCAGCCAGGCACGGCCACCACCACGACCGCCCTCCCCCTTCCCCCCCCTCCCCGCCGGAGCCGATCACTTACATTGTACACTGTAGTGAACTTAGTGGACCCAGACCCAACATCTCCAGTTACAGCAGCCAGTGGCTAGTACCGCGGACGTCACGTGGCTAGTACACTGTATCTGATGCAGCCGTAAACAACCTGCCTCCCACACGCTAAGTTGCCAGTCCAAGTCACTTTGTCCGTGTTAACCGGTGTACTTTGGTACTTGACGGCCCAGAAATGCAGTCTGTGTTATCAGAAAGTCCATGCTATCCGAGTCCGTGTTATCCGTTGGCATCTCTATATAAAACCAAGGACTTTCGACCGGGCCAAAAAATTTGTCTGTGTAATCCGAGGGTCTGTGTTAAGCGAGTCCGTGTAAATGAAGTTTTACTGTATATGCCATGCTTGTTGATCCAGGTGGTGATCCCGTGGTGCAGTCCACTGAGCTTTCGAGCACTGTTCGCTTCACACCCGTACATGGCACAACTTGAACTGAATGCTGTCAATGTACGTTTAATGCTTCTGATGTTGATATGCATCATTCAGTTTTAAATTATATACATTTGTGAGACCTCGATCTGTTATGGGCTTGTGCATATTTTTGTATTCTGGTATATTCAGAAAATTTCATGTACATTTGGAAATATGCATTTCTCCTGATTTCTTGCTTACTTTTGTGGTGAGAATACTAGTTAATACAGTGTAGTGTTGCAGCCATGTTATTGATAGTATATAGTTTATAGTCTGATTACAATGTGTTGTATAAGTACATTGTCCAGTATGACTTGTTGCTGCAGGGCATGCTGTGTCCTGATCCGTTGTCACGTACCAACACTTTGGTGTATCGGCTGCGGTCGTTGTGGCGGCACGTGCGACGGTCACGTGCAGCGTTTGAAAGCGAGCCAGAAACTGGTTTGCTTGGTAAAGGATTTACACGGCACTTGAACCGAGCGTGGAACTATGTTGTGAAGGGAGCACTGGGCAGCACTGCTCTTGTCTGTGTGTCTGTACCAGCATGTCTGTTCACGTCGCTCTTGTCACTGCTGACAGCATTTCTTGTTCCCGCTTGGTAAGATTTTGTTGTGCCACATATTGTATAAAAATAGAATCCTTGTATTGTTATTATTATTGTTGTCATTATTATTATTACAAGTGGATATGTCTAGAGTGCCGTAAACTTTACAGTGAAAAAAGAAATGGATGTCATCATACCACTGAAAACAGTTGGATATATTGGCTTGTATGTCTCTAAATGCAACTCTCTACTTACCTCAGATAATTTTAGAGAGTTTCTTGAAGGTTAGCTGCACATGTTTGATATAAGAATGAGTAAAATGGAAGAGGCTTCGTCGTTAGTGATTATTTTGTATGTTGTAGGATGCCGTTGTTGTCGGTGTTTGTGCATCTTGGTGCTGTCATGCTGTATGACTTTAATCATCCAAGTGAGTATCAACAGCGGAGTCTTGTTTGTGCTTCTGTTTCAGTTTAATATAATTACTTGTATGTGATGATACAGTGATACATTTTCCGATAATGATTAAAATAAATTTTAATAGTTCACTTGACAAAAGTTAACGATTAATTAGTTGTTAATTTTATTAAAACCAAGCATTATAGATTGGCCAAGAAAACTGTTTTTATGCCTCTGCCAACAATAGGCATTGGAGGCATTATGTTTTGAGAATGTCCTTCCGTCTGTCCGTACATCCGTTTTCCATCCATTCATTAATGCCTGTTTCACATGACAAGATATCTGGTTGCTTAGTAGACGGATTTTAGTGAAACTTGCCACAAATATTCATTGTGTGAGTGGGCACTGCTGAGAAGGTCAGAGGTCAGATGTCAAGGTTGTGACCAGACCAGTTAACCTGTAATGGCAGATGCATAAATTTCTACTCTGTGGCATCAAAGCTTACTTGTTTATTCATCAGTTAACAGCTCTCATAATGAGACGCCATCCATTACTGTTTTATCATGTTGACGGTCACTGAAGCACTGTTTGTTGACACTATGTACAGCTGAGGTAAAGAATCGTTGAGTTTATAATGATTTTAGTGATCAAAATGTACTGATTACGATTTTTTAATAGTTAAATATTTTAACCGATTGATTGCATGATTAGTCGTTAATTTGACTGTCATACAGCTTGAGATCAGTGTCCTGTTTGTGACAGTAACAACCAGACATGTCGGGAAGTTGTTCATGAGAGCAGACTTTAGCTATACATGGTGTTATGGGCAAATTGTATAAGGAGGCAAGACTTTGTAAGCAATCTGATGCTGTATCTGCAATCAGTGAAAATCATGTATGCGGTCTTCATTTACGTTGCTGAGTATTAATAGCATTAGTATCAGAAGTGATAAGTCGTGATGTCTGATCTAATAAGCTGACTCACTTGTGTTATTTTATCTATTGTGATGTGGTTAAAATAAGTTTGGTGACTTGGTGCTAGTTCACTGTGAAATGAAGACCAAGTAACAGCCTCAGGTACATGTAGGTCTCGGCATCTGCTGGCTTAATGCCATCATTGTAACAGTTTCCACTACTCTGTATTACGTTACTCTCCCCTACAGTAAACATTACGTTTTTCAAAGCATTAAGACTATGTATGTGTCTGTATGAGTTACATAATGTATTTCTATGTTCAGGAGGGAATCGCCTGCTGTATGCCTGTGAGGTGTTGCTGTTTCGGCTGCTGATTGCTGGATGTCTCCAGCCGCTCTGTGCCGTCTTCACTGCAGTTATCATCCTGCCAGTTGCTTCTCTTCTTATCTTCATTGGTAAGCTATACGGCCTGATCACTTGCATTCTAATCAATATGGAAAATGTTTATGCAGGACTGTGCATTGTTGTAATTTGCTCTGTTTACTTGACTGTTCATTTTTCTTTCTTTTCATGCTGTCATTTCTTGACGAATCAAGGGTTTATACATAAAATGCTCATTTTTTATTTATTTTTAATGAAAAATACTATTGAAAAGATTTGTTATAGCTATTTCTTTATCAAAATGGAAATCATAAGAAACAGCTTCAGGCCGAGTGTATGGGCCAGAACTGATACTAGTACTAGGCAGTCACGCTGCAGATGGTAATACTCATCAACCTGGTGCTAGACTGCTATTACTTTCTGCCAGGCCATAGGGTGTCACTGCCCTTAGCCCAGTACCTAATTACTGCATGATAATGTTTAAAATGGAACAGAGGCCACTGGAACTGTTGTATTGGCGAGGCACATGTATACAGCATTTATTGTGTCTGTATGTAATTGATGTTGTAGTTGGTGGGGTTCGTCGTGGCCTGCGGTCAGTCTGGGATGCTTTTGTGTTTCATGCTGTCATCAAGAAACGTGGTCTTATTCCAAGCCGTGATGGCTTCACAGTTCGCCGCATTGCTGGGCCTGGACTAGCATCCAGTTATTTCTTCCAGGTAACTTACTCTGATCTGTTGTTTTTGTATCATATGGAGACATTCCTTAGTATCTCTTTTGAACTGTTTGGTTACTGGGTAGAGTGCAGTCAAAGAGTGCAAAGTGTCCAAGTGGCTAACGGTATACAGTAGCTCTACGGTTGGCTGGATGATAACATGGCTGCATTGTGGTCATACTGCTGGATAGCTCAAGTTAGGAACATGGCTATGCTTGGCTGGGATACGTTGTTTTTGAAAAGCGTCTAACCTACCTCAAAGTATGAAATTAGCTTTTTCATCACTTCACATGTTGCCGGCATCCATGTGTCCATCAACATTTTTAGTGATTCTGTGGGCCGTTATGGTGTTGCCATTTTAAAAAAGTGTTTGGCCTCTTACCAGCAGTTCTCATGTCAAGTTTCATAGACGTCTTAATGTGTACAACATTCTTATCTGTACAATGCCATTGAAACGCATGCAGTTCTGTACCATTTTATGGTATATTTATTTTTTGATATATATTAGAGATGCACTGATAATCGGTATCAGCCATTTTGCCGATAATCGGTATCGGCCGATTACTACGTTGGTATTGGCTGATTGTCGTTTACACAGTTGGTATGTACAAGTTTTTATTTATATTACCAAAAGTAAACAAATATGACAGTGGTTTCCACTTCCGGTGCGCCTCTGAATCTTCGGACTTGATGGCGCTGTATAAGTTAGTTTTTAACTTTAACTTTAAAAGTGGGTGCATGTTGTAACTTTGCTTTTGGGTGCATTTTTGTTTTGTCTGCACTCTGCAGTCCTTCAATTAAGTAAGTCCTTGGATAACAATCGGAGCCTAAATAAATAACTTAAATAAGACAGCAAAATACATTTTCTGTATTAATCGGCAATCGGCCGATTGTTAGGCGCCGATTATCAGCTGACCGATAATCGGCCAGCGCTGTATCGGTGTATCTCTAATATATATTGTTTTGTCTGTATTGTAAGTTCTGTTGTGTGTTTTTAATGCTGTAGTTTTGATAGTTTGTCTGTTTTGTGCAGATACGTCCTGAGCAGGCGTTGGCTGCAGCTGAGGCAAGGATGGAGCTTCATGAATTGAATGTTTGGAAAGACAACTTGTTGTCCGTCATTGAACAGCCGAGAGAAGAGTTCAAGTATGTTAATTTCATCCATAATTGTGCCATGCATACATTGGCAGAATTAAGTGCACGTATTTAGGTGGACAAATAAAATATGCATATAGCATATGTACGCATATGTAATGACCTAAATACATGTTTATCTGTGTACTTAGGGTTATTACATACATATGTTTAGTACATAAGGACCAACTGTGATTTTTACTGGGAACTCCAATACAACAACTCAATTACTGGCTGTATAATAGTTGCTGAAATGTGTTAACGGTTATCAGCTTTAAAGTGTGCAATTGGCTGTTTGCTTGTTTTTGTAGAGTATTTGTTGATCAGTGTTTTCGGCCATTCTCAGCTGCACTGCTTGATGACGGTGTTTACAAGACACTGTGCAAGGAAACTAACCGATATGTTCAAGATGTGAACAGTGCTGTTGATCAGTTAGTCTTCATACTCTTGTTCTGTTAAACACAGTTTTATAGCCACTGAAGACATGAGCAAAAAGTTGTTTTATTATTTTCAACATTTTTTCATTAATAGTAGATTTTTAGTTGACTGTTGTTGAATTTGTATATATAGCATTGTAATTTGTGACATGTTGAAAATGGTATGTAATCACAAATGTTGTTACAGGACTTTTAGCTATTTGTAGCAGACTTTGCTATTTCTGCTCTCACTCATTACAGATGCTCTAGTTCATAATTGCAATGACATTTCTGTTAATCCAGTTTCTTTACTGTACGACTGTATAAGTGCATAGTTGGGCATAAAAATGCAGAAGTCTGTTATCAGTGTCTTGATTATAGCTCACTTTGATACTGTGTTAGGCGCAAGCAGAAACTGAACACTGGTCTTACACCTGACATTCAGTGTCGTATTCGTTTGACATCTCGTGAACTCAAGGTTAGAAACTATCACTTCTATTGCTACTACTACTACTTATAGTTTTCGTTTAACCTGCCTACTTTTCTCCAGGTTAGGCAAGAGAACCTGAGATCTGCTAGAGCAGGATTCTTTACAGGCCAAATGCCCAACCAGCAGTGCGAAGCCAGTGATATTTCTTAGGTTATTTGTTAGCATCGCTACAGGAAGAGTTGTCACATAGGGATGAAGTGATGTAATACCACTCAGTGTCCCGTGTTCAGTTCTTGTGAGATGTGAACTGTTGGTGACATCAGGAAGAGCATTTTATTAAAATAACTCCACGGCTAGCTGGGCATGTCTGAGACGTTGAAAGGGGCATTGCAGTTAGATAGTTAGTTAGTTAGTTAGTTAGTCACTGCATTATGCCTGTATTCCACCCTCACGTAACGTAACGTAACTTGCCGTGACGTAAACATTTCACATTACGGTTTTGCAAAAACATACGTGAAAATTTAACGTAAGATATTTTTACGTTTTGCCGAAATGATACGTCAAAATTTTGACGTAACATAAGCTACTTACGGCTCTTACGGCTGCTCCATAACAAATAGAACTTGGTTCTATTTTTCACGTATCTACATATGTACGGCGCGTTACGTTATGGTACGTTACGGACCAACACGTACGGATCAATGGTACGTTACGGTTTCCTTACCTTACGTTACGTTACATGAGGGTGGAAAACAGGCATTAGTCAAAGTGTCTGTGTCTAGTTGTGATTGCACCTGTGCGTGTGTGCAGTGATAAGAATTATGATATGTATTTTATTACTGGGAAATCTCAGTAAATGTGTTATAGTATTTTTCGTTGCTATCTATCACAAAGTGGCAGCAAATCAAGAGTCTAGCTGTACGATATTGCCTGTCTTACTAATATGTCACTAATTCTGGTGGATTGGCTGAACTAGTAGTATAGCGGATCAAAAGCTGTCTGTGTGTATGTGTGTGTTAACCAGATGGTACAAATCATAACCGCTACAGTTAGAGACTTGTGATCCTGCATGCACAGACCTACTGATGAACTCGGATTACAAACAAGAAACTAGATCAGTCTGACCTAGGTTAATGGGTTTATAAGTCATCTTGCTTATATAGCTATCATGCCAGTTGAGTTTCACTGCCCAATGCTACAGAATGTCTGTATAAATTAAGGTCATCAGTGTGGAGCATTGTTGGTGCACAGGTTGTAATTGCTCAGACTTCGAAGCTACTGGAAGAATTCTACCCAGAGCATGTGCTGCGACGTCTGCGGCGGCCAGAGAATGCATTCTGGGATGACTGTCATCTGGAGCCTGGCGACTGGCAAGGTTCTTGCACATTGTGTTCTCTGTTGTGTGTGTGTGTTTGTGTTTTCCGCTACGTGTTTAATATAATTCCTATTTCTTCAGTTGCTGCAGCACTGTTTAATCATTGCAGGAATTAATATTGCTGTCTGGTCTTAATTATCAAGTCAGGCACTACTTCAGTAAGTAAAATTTGACATAGAAACTGTATCACAAAAGAATGAGAGGCCACATTCCTTCAGCTGCAGCTGGTGTAACCAATGCAGCTAGCTTCAGGCTGTAGTAAATTGAGAACGTGTATGTGCAGGTCATTCAGATTTGATGTAGGGGTATGGAACTGCTTGTCAGCTCAGGACTGGCCTAAAGCTTAATGTTAGACATTCAGCTGACACCTACGTCCAGTTGTAAATGTGCGAGCTGCATGTGTGTGGTGTACAAGCATGGTGCTCGACTGTACACAGCTGATATTGCATTTGTGGTTCTGTCATCAGGCCTAGCAACACAGCTGATATTGCATTTGTGGTTCTGTCATCAGGCCTAGCAACACAGCTGCTGACAGAAGTCTTCTCATCGTCGTTCCTGACGCCACTCGAAGAGACTGACACGTGCTTCCAACTTGAAGTGAGCAGTTTTCTTTGTTATCACAACTTAAGTTTTGTGGATACCTGGTGTGTTGACTGCCCTTGCTGCAGCAGATGTAATAACCCACCCATCAGCAGCTAGTACACTGTGTCCAGGAAAAAAGAGACCAAAATGCTTTTGTAATATCTCCTACAAAACTCAAGCGATACTGACGAAATTTGGTAAACCGTTTCCTGAATAAATTTGCTGCAAAATGATGTAAACGTTTTCCACCTCACCTGAACAATGTCTCTGCACTACCTTGTGAAACTTGAAATGCTCATTGCGCACGTGCTATGTACCATTGTTACCAGTTGTTACCGAAAGGAACTCCAGAATTTATCCCATTGCAACTATGGTCTCCAAATTCACTAGACTTGAATCCAGTTGATAATAGCATGTAACATGTGGGAAATATTGCAAGAGAAGGTGTACAAAACACACATCACTGTTCTGGAGCTAGTGACGATGCCTGCCACAATGACAGCATAATCCAGCTTGGCCCACTCCGTTCTCAGTCGCTGTTTCAGTTTGTCCAGATCACGGATGCATATTTTTCACCTTCTTTTGCAATAGTCCTTACATGCTGTAATCAGTCGGATTCAAATCTGGCGAATTTGGAGGCCACAGTTGAGGTGGGATAAATGTTGGAGTTTCTTTCTGTTACATCGCAGTGGTAGCATGTGTCTGACGAGCATTTCAAGTTTCGCAGGGTAGTGTAGAGACATTATTCAGGTGAGGTGAAAAACGTTTACATGATTTTGCAGCAAATTTATTCAGGAAACTGTATACCAAATTTCATCAGAATCACTGGAGTTTTATGGAAGATATTACAGTAAACATTTTGGTCTCTTTTTCTGGACACACTGTATAACAACTATGTTATGGTGCATGCCACAAACGAGACAGTCGAAACTAGCATTTGTTGGTAAAATTGTCATTATTTATTACAGGATGGGAACCATAATTATGATTATATTTTAGAGGGATAATATCTCCAATATAATGCACAGTTTCCTACTGGTATGAACACTTAATTAAATACATGTGCTTATTACAGTTATTGATAGTGCTTGTATCATTTCAACCATACTGTGTGGCTCAAGTAATAGGAGGCTGTGAGCACACTGTACTATGTTGAGCTTGTAATTCATAAAAGTATTCCAAGTGTACATTGATCAGCATGATGTGATGTTGTGCAGTCAGTGTGTAAGATCTCAATGCAGACTATACTTACTAATTTGTGTTACTGAGTGTTTAATGTTTCTTGTTTAAAATGTGATTTATTGATGCATTAAAAGCCTGTGTTAACTGTGTGTTAATGCACTTACGGTGTATAATTAATCACTTTTTCCGCTGTAGTGAATGCGGTGGTCATATTGTGAGTGTGTGGTGTGCTGTGACTTGCGTTCTCTGTTATTTTTAAGCAGTATGTTATGCTGTTGTTTCGCACTGAATGGCCTAATATCAGTAATATGTGCTGATGTGCCGTTAAGAAACTACTCACTCACTCATGTTGTTGGTACTGTCGTGTGGTGTATGAGCAGCAGTGTTATGACTGCAACAGGTTCATCACATCAATCTGATGCGCTATCTGGAGATGCTCAAATCTGCCGAGTTTCGTGATGATCTTGACGTTGTTAGTACCATTCACACTCCCAAAGGTCAGTTTGTGCATCATGCAGTACAGCCAGCTGAGTTGACTCAAGATAATTCGTCCATTTTGTGAAGATATTACATCAGCATAATAAGTGGCAGATGTAAGCTTAATGCACATTTGTGTGTCCTGCAGTGGACTTTGTCCATTTTGTTCGTAGTACCTCACTTTGTTACAATCGACTCTCAGTATATCGAACTCAGTTAATTCGACGCCTCACTTATATTGACCTTAATGCGAGCACTTGTCATCAGCAAGCTTGACTACTGCTGTTCTATGCTGGCTGGTGCACCGGAAACTCTACTACATCGACTGCAGTTGGTTCTGAATGCTGCCGCCCAGCTGGTTTTCTCGGCAAGGAAGACTGAGCATACGTCTCCGCTGCTCCGAGAGCTACATTGGCTCAAAGTGCCAGAGCGCATCAAGTTCCGTTTATGCGTGTTGACGTACCACTGTCTTCACGGCACAGCGCCAAGCTACCTTGCCGAGACCATTCGTCCAGTTTCCGGCCTTGCTACGCGGCGTCATCTCCGATCTGCTGACACGTCGACTTTGCTGATGCCGACAACTCGCCGTTCGACACCGGCGGCTGCAGCAAGAGCCTGGAATTCGCTGCCTTGTCATGTCAGGGACATGCCTTCCGTGCTCGCCTTCCGCCGCGAACTCAAGACTGTACTGTTTAGGCTGTCGTACCCTGTCGACTGACAGCTTTTAGCACTGTTTCGTGACACTGACATTGTAAGGTGGTCCTGCAGCAGTAATGTGACAATGTCACTTTAATCTAATTCATTGCTAATAATAATAATAATCATCATCATCATCGTGAACTTGCTAGGGCTCCGTTCAACCGGTGATTAGCAGCGCCTTACATGCATCATACAACGGATAACAATGTAAATTTCCTGCTTTGTTGTTGT